>RRZT012898432.1_pt1 | contig 18632 bp, 12 predicted proteins | sample 2165551 | NCBI WGS metagenome assembly RRZT01 (sample SAMN10456910, study PRJNA506462) | wastewater metagenome | biome: wastewater; feature: sludge; material: wastewater sludge; isolation source: wastewater sludge with Escherichia coli K12::gfp cells carrying plasmid... | place: USA: Moscow, Idaho...
GAACTGGTAGACACGCAGGACTTAAAATCCTGTGTCCGCAAGGACGTACGGGTTCAAGTCCCGTCTGGGGTACAAAAAACGCTGTTAATCTGTTGATTTTCAGCGTTTTTGTTTTTTAGGGGTGGCTAAAAGGGTGGCTTTAACACCAAATTATTTTTCCTTTTATCAAATGGAAATGACTTTTGCAACCTACAAACCTATCGATTGAAGGAAATAGTGACACTTTCCCATCCTCTATTTTATAATTCCAATATGGAATATATTCTTCCAACAAATTCATATGTAACGGAGAGCCACATCCGCAAGGGCATAGCATTACTACCTGCCAATAATTTTGATACTCTCCAATAAAATACAATTTCATCGGAGAAATTTTTTCCGGCATGTCTTCCGTAAAAGAAAATCTATAATGGGTTTCCTTTTGTTTAAAGATGGGAAAAATCCAATTTTTAATCGTTCTATACAACTTGCTCATTTACTGAAAATTCTAAACGATTAAGAAGGGGATGAACACTTCCTTTACCAACTTTTTTGGAAAGGTATGGGCAAGGCTCTGGCAAAGCGTCAGAGAAAGTGATTGCTTCGGAAAAATTAGACCTAATCACATCAATCTCGGCATTACTCAATGTTCTATATGGATGAATCCTCGCTAATAATTCATTTACCGCTATTGAGGACATCTGCATATTTATACTAATAACAGCGGGACTTGATTCTCCTGCCTCAACAAGGTATTGATTTCTCGCAAATTCCTCTTTGTTTCGCCTTTTTATTTCTTCTGAGGCAATCTGTTCTAAGTTATACTGTCCTCTGCTCATTAGGCTTGAACCAAATGGTTTTACATAATGGACCGAGCCAAAAAGCCCATTAATTCCTCCTTGTCCATCAGCATCAAACTTAACCCCAATATCTATTAAAGGGATTATGTAATAAGCCGACAATAAGTCCATAATATGTCTGCCTTCAGCACTATCCACACAACCAAAAATAACATCGCAATCAGCAACCGCTTTGATAACATCTTCATTTACTAAATTAGACCTGAAAGATTCCACTTCGGTATCTAATCCAATCTCTCTCACGTGTGCTTCTAACAAATCAACCTTACTTATTTTACTGAGGGCTTGTGTATAATTCGACCCTAATATTCTATTCAGATTAACTGTATCGAGATAATCATTATCAACTAAAACCAAAGTGCTAACTCCCAATCTTGTCAATTGTTCTATGGTAGGACTTCCTGTACCTGAGCAACCTACTACCGCAATTTTCATCTTGCTTAATAGCTTAACCGTTTTTTTACCAAATGCTTGCTCGTTTCTTTTAAATGCTTCACTTTTAATGGAAAGCTCATTATCCGAGTAATGCCAACTCTTAATGTCACTTCCAATAATGGAAAATTGATGAACAATTTCTTCTTCCATATTTTCGTGAAAAAATCTTCCAAATAATTTTCCATCCGGGAGCATCACACAACTCGAATGAGGATAATTTGATTGAAGCCAAGAATGAATACTAACAAACAAAGCATAATCAGATTCGTTGTCCAAGTCCGAGAAGCTATCATACCCCGAAGGATGACAATGAATTTTCAATAATGACAAATTCTCTTTTTGAGCCTTTTCTAATAAAGGATTGATAAAATCAGTCGACCACCGTATATAGTCTTCCGTTCTTTCACAAACATCATAAGGTACAGGATAAAAATCCTGTACCAATAATGTTTGATTTCCTTTGTAGAAATGCTTTCCACATAAAGCAATACCAACAGCCTCCATTCCGTCTCCCGGAAAAAGATGCGAATAAATGTCGGCGTGATGTTTCTCTGTAATTCTTATTCGATTCATCACATTATCTATTTAAATCTTTAGACAACCAACCATCTACCAAAGCAAGATGAGTGGATAAATTATCAACACCCGGAACCCATTCACCCGCTTGTCTGTGACGAGACCATTGCTGAAAATTTTTCCCATCTATTGTTAGGGGAGTAACACAAGAAATGGTTCTTCCATTAACCTTGTTTAAATGGGGGAAGAAATACGCCATATCAATTTGAGTTATTGGATAACTCGAATTAATCGCCAATGCAACAGTAGCATTGGTTGTGTTATAGCCTTCTGGAATCGGATAATCATAAATTAATAGATACATCATATTTCCATTGTTCAACACGCACTCCCACTCAAGATTTAGAGCCTCCAAAAAATCAACATCTTCTTGCGGAAGTGAAAACTGTACTCTATTGCCTCTCCCATCCTGTTGCTCTTTTGGTTGTAAGACAAATCTAACAAGACATCTCTCTGTTAAGTCTACAACTGTATTTTCCGGAATCCTTATTGGTTTCGGATTTCCGTTCAGAAATTTGTAAACGTCGTACTTTGCAATATTTGGTTTACCTCCTAATTGAATAATCTGTTGTTGAGAGATTTTACTTTCAGTTACTGTATAATAATTCTTATCGATTTTAATTCTGAAAGACTTTGCAGGGGGGATTTCTTTGCACTCTTTGCCAAAAATCTCTACATCAGCAACATCAAGCCATTCTTCTGTTATAAAAACCAAGCCCTTACAAGACATAGTAATTAAAACATCTGGTTCATAGGCATAATGCTTCTTGGTTCCATCCTTCAATACTTGAACTAAGTAATAGAGAGCACTATCAATTTTAGCAAACTCAAGAATCTGTTTTGGACTTAACTCTTTAGAGTCTGTCATCTCAGGCTCATCATTGATTGTATACGAAAATACCTCTGGGTCTTTTGTTATGAAATTTTCTATTCCAGAATTTGATAAATCAACCTTCTCGTTTAGAGAAATTTTTTCAAAATCACACCCTTTTAATTTCTGGTAAAGAGTAACGCATCTCAAATCTGTAATCCCGGCAATCTTCAAGATTTCTTCTCCTGTTAAAATTTGTTTGAAAGAAGTGAATTTTTCACCGTTCAATGTGAATTCGTACGCATTCTTAACGAAGAAAACCTCAACTTCAGGACGAGCTAGGTTGACTATTTTGTCATTTTCTATCAGCTCATCCTCATATGGAGGTTTTATTTTCAAATACAAATTAACATCTAAAGGAATGCCTCTAAGCTCTTTGAGTTGCTCTCCTGTTAGATATTGCTCAACAACATTAAATTGTTGATTCTCAATAATGATTTTTAATGATTTTTTTTTGATGTCTAAAGCATCCTTTTTTAAATTTTGCATTATTTTGCTTTTTAAATTGTTAAAATTAATTTTTAGCCGTATGTATCATTTCAACAGCACAATATGCTACTTAGCATCGCAAATTTCCATACACTTTTGCCTCTAAACTATATATTTAAAGTCAGGCTTTCCCCAAGTCAGGGAGTGTTAAAATCAGCTAAAAATTTGGATTTTAAATTTAAAAAGTAATATCTTTGAACTCCTACATACAAAATACCACTTTAAATGTCAGACCTGGCAAGGGTCATATGACTTTAAATGTAAAAACCAAACTAGGCTTTTTATAACGCCTGGTTTTTTATTTAACAAAATTGCAAATTAATTTTTCATCGACCAAATTTTTTCAAAACTTTTTTTAATAAAAAAAAGTCAATTTGGCAAACATTTTTGCATAATATACTGTAAAGCAATGTTTTAAATTTGATAACGCTATTGTTTTTTGTTTGTAAAATTTAATTTTTTTTGAAAATAAATTTTGTTACATTAAAAATTTTTATTAAATTTAAATATAATTACGTAAGTTTGTGCAAAAATTAACCCTACTTAATATGAATGAAAACCAATTTTACGAAGTATTGGGCAGTAACATTTCCTCTATTAGGATTAAGAAGGGACTAAAACAAGAAGAATTAGCAAATCATCTTGGCTTGTCAAGACCTTCGATTGTTAATATTGAAAAAGGAAATCAGAGACCAACACTTTTTACCGTGCTTCAAATTGCACGTTTCTTAAATGTAGAAGTAACCCATTTAATTCCAGAAGAAAAAAGGAATCCATTTGAGGGAGTTAGTATCTTTGGCTTAGGTATAGATAAGGCAAAGATACTTAACGAGAATAGTAATGTATACACTTTTTTACAATCTATTTAATAACATTATATGTCAATTTCAAAAAATGTTGTAGATTCAACTAAAGCCTTCATTGAAAGAAACGAAAATTCTTTTAAATCATTTCCTATTAATATAGAAGAAATTGTTCGCAATGAAAGAATAAATATTGTTGAACATGAGTTTAACGATGAGGCTTCAGGAATCTTAGTGATTAGTGATGAAAATATCACTATCGGAGTCGATAAAAATTCGGGAAATGAAAGAAAACGTTTTACTATCGCTCACGAATTAGGACATTATGTACTTCATAATGAAAGGTCTAATATGTTTGTTGATAAAGTCTTTTTTAGAAAAAAATCGGACGGATATACCTCAAAAGAAGAAAAAATTGAAAGAGAAGCAAATTACTTTGCTGCGAATATTTTGATGCCTGAGAAATTGATTTTTCAAGCAGTTTCCAATCTTACTTGTGACCTTTACGAGGATGAAACCGTATATAATCTAGCAAAAGATTTTAATGTTAGCTCATCTGCTATGTTATATAGACTCATTAATCTAGGTGTTTTATAATTAAATAATATTATTGAAATCTAAAATAGGCTGTTTCATCATTAAGGAAATCATGCGAGCATTAGTTTAACTTTTGAAACAGCCTATTATACTTTTTAACTAAAGATAAATCATGCAATTATTTTAAAAATAATATTGAGTACTTCTTTTCTATTATTTTGACAATAAAAATTTTCAATATTTAAAACTTGTTCTCTATTTTCTATTATCCCCTCTATTGAGATTCAAAAACCTGAAAAACTTATAATTGATTTAAGAAATAATAGCGGTGGAAATTCAGCTATTCTAAAACCTTTTCTCGAAAAATTGAAAACAAACTATCTGAATAAAAAGGGTTCATTATACATTTTGATTGGTAAACTTTATATTATTTCGTTTCAGATTCTTCTTGTGTTACATTTAAAGTGGTTTTTAAAAGGTTTTTTAATTTTAATTTACGTTTTTCAAAGAAATCAATAAAATCTTCAAAATCTAATGAAACATCGGAATCAATATGATTTTGAAGTAAATAAGTCTTTTGGTCAGCCGGATTTGGATAAACCGATTGTAACCAATCTTTAAACTCTTGATTTGATTTTTCTAAATTAAGATTTGTCTGAAGTAGTTGTAAATTTGGGAGTTTGTTGTATTTAGATATGTAATTTTCTATATCTGTAATTCCTCTATGTTGCAAATTCCTTTTACTAAAAAATGATTTTGGATGTATATGGTCTTGATGGTACTTGAATGAATAGTTTAATGCCGGATACAATAAAGTTAAAGCACAATAAGTTCTTGCAGAACCATAATCATAATTTAAAATATTATCAATATCGTCTTGCGTGAAATTGATTGACTTTCTTTTTCCTTTATAGTATTCTATAACTTCTTTTAATGGAAATCTTCCTAAATTTTCATTTACCAAGTTTCTCATTACTGGATAAATTGCATCAGGAGTTCCACCAAAAGTTCCTTTTAGTAACACTCTTGCCAACCATTCTTTTATTAATCTTCTGTCTGTTTCTCTTGCCGAAGAATGTAGAACAGAATCTTCAAAATTGTTTTTTTGAATGAAATAAGCAATTGGTATTACTGCATTTAATGAAATTAAATTATCTCTGTTATATCCAAATTTAGCGATTAATTCAATGGCTTTTTTAACAGAATTAGAGATTTTTTCCCAGTTCTGTTCTATAAGTGTCATATTTTCTTTCGTAAAATTATCCACTTTAAATTTGATGTCTGTAAAACCGCCCAAAACCAAACAAGATTTAAGTACAAAATCCTTATTAAAACTAAAGCCTTCTCCAATTTTATTAATTTCATCTACAAATTCGTGAATAACTTCTCTAGCATCTTTTTCTTTCCATTGTGCGGTTGCTATTGAAAGTAATAAATCTGAATAACTTAATTTAGTGCCACCACTGTTAATCCTAATAAAGATTTGTAATACTTTATCTAATTCTTCTCCTTCCTCTAAGAAATAACTAATGTTCCCTTTTTGGTGGATAACATTTTGCAATTTACTTAATGTATCGGTTGCAAAAGTAGATTGTTGAACAGTGTATTTTGAAGTATCCATTAAATGGTTATCAATAATAAATTGCATCACGCCAGAAAGGTCGTTGAAATCTAATACTTTTGATACAGGAAACCAAAAATGATTTTCATCGTTTACAACTTCTTCATCGCTTAAAAACTGAAAATCATATTCCAATTCTATATCGTCTGATTTTTTGATGATATTGAGATACATTTTTTTCTTTGGAAACGCATTTGGGCTGTCCCATCTATAATATGGAATTTTCTTTGCATAAGTTCCTGTTAGTGCGATATATAAAGAAGTCATTCTCTGTTGACCATCTAATATGGAAATCACATCTTCATCTCCCAATAAATCTGCTTTTTGGTTATGTCTGTTATCTTTTTCATGGAAATTTTTTAGAAACTCGTAAAACTGAAAATCGTTGATTCTACTTTTATCTACTTTCCAAAAAAGAAAAGTACTGATTGGATAATCTCTCATTAGAGAATCGAAAAGACGTTCTATTTGTTCGGAATCCCAAACAAATTCTCTTTGTATTGATGGCAAAACATAATGTTTTTTTCTAATGTTTTCTATTGCCTTTTTAATCGTGATGGGAGTTTCGTATGCCATAATTGGTTATTATATTTTAAATTTTGTAAGTATTTCTTCTAATGTTATTGTTGAATTTTTGAGAACTGTATTTTTGTAAAACATATCTTCAGTAATATTCAAACTTAATATTCTACCTATATTTTCTATCATTTTTTCAAATTTTACAGGTTTGTATTTTTCAAATTTTTCAATCCAAGTATTATCGTATTTTTTATTATTTGTAAAATCCCAAAATTCAATATCATTAAATGAATATGTGGTTATAACTGCATTAGGTAGTATTTCTTTAAAATTCAGATTTAGATTAGCACATAAAAAATCTGATTTGAAATAAAATTCAAAAATGTAATTTTCTGTTGGATGTTTAAAAACAAATTGTGTTTTTTCTGCTATTACTAATATTTGCTCATTTTTCGGAAAAATACGTTCTATTTCTTCTCTAAATTCAAATGCTTTTTGTAGTTCGGTTTTATAAATTTGTTGTGATAGATTAGCATGAGCACTTGGGTTTAATACAACTAATTTGGTTTGCTTAAACCATTGCGAAATTTTTGGTGGAATTGTTACAGACAATTCCTTATAACGTTCTATAAATAAATTCCAGTAATGATCTAAATTGTGATATTCGTTATCTATGTTTTTTTTGAACTCATCAGGAATTCTTTCTTTTATGAAGTTTTCTATATCTTTTCTTAAATAGACTGCACTTGCAATATAATCTTTGGCTTTAAAATATTCTTTTGATTTTGTTAAATAATCATCAACAGAATCAATAATTAAAGGGTTTAAATCTTCTTCATCATAATAAATTTCTTTTATTTTCCAATTATTATTTTGTCCTTTTTGTCCAATCTTATATTTACAATAATTGAAGAATTCCATTTCATGCGTAAAAAGATATACTTTATATTTTGGAGCAAATTTGTCTAAGATAACATCCAATACTTTTCCTCTGTTACTCATATCTAGGCTTACCAATAAATCGTCTAAGGCTAAAAATTTACCGTCGAAATCTGGGCGTATAAAATCTAACAGCAAAGTAAATCTTACTGATAATGCAATACTGGTAAGTTTGGCTTCATTAAAGAAAGATTGTGGTTTAGCAATTTCTGTAAATGTACCATCTTCATTTTGCAATTCTATTTTAATCGATATTTTCGGATTGTTAAAACCGACATACCCATACCATCTTTCTCTTCCCTTATAATATTGAGGAAAAACTTTATCAAAATACATCTTTTCTTCATAATGTAATGAAATACGAATTTCTTTATCCCCACTTTCTGCAAAATTATCTTTGTAAAATCTATTAACTTCGGTATTTATTTCGTTTAACCAATAAGATATATCATCATTAAATATAATAACTTTATTATTAAATTCCGTTTGTAATGTTTGGCTTCGGCTTAATTTAAAATATGGGTCTCTAAAAATAAATGGCTGATTGTTTTCTAAATCTTTTAAGGCTTCAGATAAAGTTTTATCACTATGACCTCCATCTGATTTTAAAAAAGGGAAAATATCTCTAACAAATACCTCCCAAAGATTTATTTTTTTTGAATTTCTGAAATTATAAAAGTTAATTAACAGACGATGGGAAATAAAATCACTATTACGATTTATTCCTTTTAACAAGTCTATATTAGTTGTGGTTATACCATCACAATCTAATCTAAAATAGGTATCATCTTCTAAAATCACTTCTATTTTTACATCATCTCTTAAACTTTCTGCAATTGGATATAACCGAGCATTATCATTTGGGTCAATAGTAACTTTTGGTTCAGTGAAATTTAAATTAACTAAATGTTCGTCTCCACTTGGTTCAAAATATTTTTTGATATCTTCTTCATTCTTTGTAGAAGACTGCAACAGTGTATATAACGCCCAATAGATAGAACTTTTACCACTTCCGTTTTCGCCATAAAGCAAAAGATTTTTGCCATCGAGTTTTATTGTGTTTTCTCCATAGAAGGCTTTGAAGTTGTAGAGCGTAATCTCTTTTATATTCTTTGCCATAAACTATTAACTTTGGAGGATTACTTTTAGCACTTCTGGACTTGCAGTAACAAACTTTCTCATTTTTTGTTGCACCTCGCTTTCTTTAAAAGCAAAATACAATTGGGCAACCATTTCTTTTTGGTCTTTGTTTGTAAGTTCTGCAAAGGTTTCTGCTTTGTTTTTTTGCAAAATGGCTTCTATTTGGCTAATTACCGCAATATCTTTTGCTTGCATTTCCTCCGGAAAATAGATTTCAAAAACTATCGCATCAATTAACTCTTCAAAAAAGTTAGCGATATGGTTGTTTTCTATTATGTCAGACACACTTCCAAATTTATTTAGTTTTAACTCAATTAAAATATCCACTACATAATTTAAAAAAGTATTGTCATTAAAATTAATTTTAATAGGTAAATCTTCTATAAAACTTGCTTGATATCTATAAAAACCACCCGCTTGTGGAATAGTATTTTTCTTATGATAATAATCTAAAACTTTAGAATTAAGAATTGCTAATAAAACTTTTGTATTTAATTTGTTTTTTAAAATCAAGGAATAAACTGTAGTTGTTCCTAATAGCCCAGTTGAATCATATGCAAATGAATTTCTTGAAGCATTATCAAGTGTTACTAATTTTTCATTTAAAAATCTTTTTTTATTTCTTTGATTCCATAATTCAAACCATAATTTACTAGACTTTTCAAAATATCCCCTTCCACTTAATAATTTTTTAGAATCTAATAAATACTTATATAAATTTGGTGCATTTTGTTCTAAAATTCTTTCAGAAATAACATTACCATTTTCATCATAAGGATAAATACAATATTTATTTTTCCAGTCAATTTTGTATGGAGATATATCTTTTCCTTTTAAAAATTTAACTAAAAAATCTTTTTCAATATTATTAGAATTAATATAATTTTCATCTAAAATAAATACTTCATCTTTTCCTGTTGCAACTCCTTGAAATATTCCTTCTAAAAGTGATTTTAAAACAACTGTATTATATTTAATTTTTTGTAATATTTGTTCAGACTTTTTATCATTAAAAAACCAAGTTTCACTATTTAATTTAGTTGAATTAAACTGGTTTTTTTCATTATAAACAATAGTGTCTTTTACTGTAAAAGTGTAATTTTCAGAATTTATATTTTTAAACAAGAAAATACCAGTATAAGTCATTGCTGACTCAAAATTTTGTTTGTCCCCAAAATCTATTATTTCAATAATTTGCAAATTTTTATTAATAAAATTTCTCAAACCATTACCATAATCTCGATTTAAAAAACGAGTTGGAGTAATATAACAGAGAACCCCATTTTTTATAAGTAACCTTTGTGCCATTTCGTAGAAAGTTACATAAATATCATACTTTCCTTTTGCTGTATAAAAATTGTTTGTATTAGAATCTTCTAATTCATTTTTTAATTCTTTGTCGAGATTTTTAAATTCAATATAAGGTGGATTACCAATAACAATATCAAAACCACCTTTGCTTAATACATCAGCAAAAAATAAATGCCAAAGGAAGTAAGGTTTTTCTTCTTTGGTTTGTATTTTTTGTAGTTCCTTTCTTGTTTCTGTAAGGTTTTGTAAATCTGTTTTTAGTTGTGCTAATGCTTTTTGTTGGTTGGTTTTTAGCGTTTTTACGTTTTCTAAATCTGCAATTTGGCGGTAGAGTTGGTTTTCTCTCAATTCCAAATTATAATCTATATGTTCCGCAATTTTAGTTTGTATTTTACTTTTTATTTCTCGTTTTTGAGTAGTCTTTGCAGTAAAATATTTTTTAATCAGTTTTTGTATTTCTTCTGCTAATCCACTTTTACCTACGGTAATTTTCATTTGGTCATCTGTTCGATTACCAAATAAATCGGTTTGCATATTTTCTACAATCTGCAAATCGTTACCCAAAGCAATTTTACTTAGGTCAATCCCTTTAAAACTTTCTACCACAGAATTACCTTGCATAATTTTGTAATCTAAATTTGGCAAGGCTTTTGGCATGCCTTCGTCCACTACCAAAGACAACCAAAAACGCAAACGGGCAATTTCTACTGCTCCTTCGTCTAAATCTACTCCATAAATAGAGTTTTGTATAATGTTTTGTTTTACGGTTGCAGGAGACCAAACATCAAAGCCTAATTTAAAATTTATCAGGGCTTTCAGATTAAAAATTTCCTGTAACATTCCCATAGGGAACGCACCAGAACCAATGGCGGGATCGCAAATTTTAACATTGTCCAACAATCCGTTTATTTTTTCTAATTCTTTATCGGTAAAAGAATTAGCAGATTGGTTTTTAACCAAGTTTTCTATTTCGGTTCTATCTTTTTCTAAATGCGTCTTGAGATATTCCACCAAACTTTCTTGTGTCATATACTGCACAATTTCTTTTGGGGTATAGAATGTTCCCGTGTCTTTGTTATAATCTATTAGGTTTTCAAAAATATGTCCGAGCATTTCGGGGTCAACAGCAACGGTGTGTTCTTCGGGAGAGTTTTCGTAAACCGTAAAATTATAGCCATTAAAGAAATTGAAGAGCATTTCAAAATAACTTGCCGGAAAACTAATTTCTCGGTGTTTTTTAGGTTCTTGCTCTTCCTCAAACAAACCACCATTCAGAAAAGGTATACAAACGGTTTTTCCGTTTTCCAATACAAATTCATCGTTTTTTCTATCAGGTGTGTTGAGTGCATTAAAGAAAATAGGACAAAGATACTTTTCGTAAAAATCGTTTTGATTGGTTTTGTCTTCAAAAAACAAATCGCTAAGGAAAGTAAAACTTCCGTCTTTGTATTCGGTATTACTTGCACCCAACCAATTTTTTTTCTGTAAAAAATACAGGAAAACCATTCTTCCCATTAAACGACTTACAAAATTTCGTATGTCTTTTGCTGTTTTTTCTTCCTGCTTTGTTTTATCTAAATCGGCATCAACAACTTCAAATATTTTTTTCAGTTGAGTTTCACTAAAAATATAATCTGAAAAATGTTCGTAAAGGTTTTTATATTCGTCAAAGAATTTTTTGGAAACAGGCTCTACATTGAAGGCTTCAAAGAAATCCTCTAAACGGAAACGAGATTGTTCCAGATTATACAATCTTTCAATGGCAGTTCTGTGTTCTTCCTTGTTCCCAAAAATATAGGTATATTTTTTCGGGTTGGTTTCTTCGGCTTCGGCTTCTGCAAAGAAATCGCTTGCAGAATTTTTGCTGATAAAAGAAAAACGCCATTCGGTTTTTTCGTGGTCGGTATCGTAAGAAAATGTAACCAATGCTCCTTTTATAGCATCTTTAATGATGTATTTTTTAATGAACTCATTAACTCCAACTCGGTTGTATTCAATCTTAATGGCATCTTCCAAAATAATTTCATAAATCGGAAGACTAACAGCATCAGAAGTTTTTACCGTTCCGATTTGGTTAAAAGTTTTTACAATTCGTTCGGCTTCCTGTGTATTGATATCAATGCTTATGGGAGAAAGATTTACTGAAAGTAAATTTCTTTTTCCGGAAAGAAACTGCAAAGTAGAAATCCACTGATTTCTATCATAAGCATTTTGCAAAATATTTTTTAAGTCTTGTCTGTTCATTATGCAAAGGTTTCTGTAATTACAATTTTAGGTTCTTCAAATGCTTTAGGTTTCTTTTCTTCTTCCGTTCTCATTGCATCTAATCTAGCAATATTGGCAATTGGATAATTGTTCATTATTTGGTTGAGTTCGGAAATTACTTTTTCCAATTTCATTTTTTTCTTTTTCTGTTTGGCTGCCAAAGTGGAAATTTCTAATCTAAACTTTCTGAAAACGCCCATATAAATAATTCTGAGAGAAGCATTTATCATTTCCACAAATTCATCAGAAAGTTCACCAGGAAAATTACGTTGCATATCCTTTAAACTATTGAGAAATAAGACTGAATTTCTTTCTTGAACAGAAAGATTAGACACATCAAATTCCTCTACTGAAAACACATTGTTATAGGCTTTTTTAAATTGTTCAATTGCACAATTAACGGCATCAAAATGGTTTTCAAAAACTTCGGTTGGTTTTTCTTTTTTAGTGGCTTCAAATAATTTAACCGCCTGATAAAAAGTAATTTCTACACTGTTTTTTGAATTAGCAACATAAAAACCTTCTTTAATAGAATTTTTAAGATAACACAAAATAGAATTTTCTAAATTTTGACCAATAATTTCCTGTGCTTCTTTTTCTTTTATTTTAAAGTTTCTACCAACACGGCTTTTCAAGGGTAAATTTTTAATTCGTTTGTATTCTTTTAAATTGTTTTCATACAATTCTCTAACAACTTCCAAATATTGTAATCTTTCATCCACTTCTTCCTGTGGTTGAAGATTTCCGAGTGTATTTTCAATGAGTTGTTCCTCTTCTGAATACACTTTACTGTCTTCACTAAAAGCAGAATGAAAACCTTGTAATTTTTTAAGTGCCTTTTCGTTCAGTTTTATTAAACTGTTGGATTGTGATGTTGGAAAAAAATTGTAAACATAAATTTTGTCTGCTTTTGTCCCAATACGATTAACACGACCAATACGTTGCATTAGTTTGGTGGCATTCCAAGGAATATCATAATTTAAAATTACATTGCTTCGGTGTAAGTTTATCCCTTCAGCCAAAACTTCAGTTGTAATGATGATGTTATAATTGTTCTCTTGTTTATCAGGATAATTGGCATCAAAGTTTTTACGAATCGTTGCAAAACGTTGTTTGTTATTTGCAGCACTAATTGCCAAAACATCTTTTCTGCCAATGTTTTCTAATTCTTTGGCGAGATAATCAACCGTTTCTTTACTTTCCGAGAAAATAACGAGTTTTTTCTCGGGATTTCTTTTATCAAAAAACACATTTTCAATGTCTTCTAAAAACTTTTTGGTTTTAGGGTCGTCACCTATATTTTGCCAATTTTCATATAGTTTTTCTAAAACCTCTTGGTCACGTTTTAGTCCTTCAAGTAATTCTTCAGAAAAATCAATGGCTTTAAAAATTCTATTATTTGGAGATTCCTCACTTATTTCCTCAATTTTTCTTTCTAAATCATCTTCTCTATTTTCATTAAGATATTTATTGACATCAATATCTGGAGCAACATAGATTTTATTATTGTCAAACATATCAATCATTCTTTGGTTGGATATGTAAAAACGATAAAGCGACTTTTTAAAGGCTTCAAAACTGCTTTCCAAACGTTTAACCAACTGCGTTTTCATAATAGTGGAAAGCCTTTCGGATATTAACTGAGCATTTTCGTAAAGTTCCTCATATTTAGGATCTAAGAATTCAATTGCACGATATCGGTAATAACCTAATTCATCAATAATTGAATCAACAGTTTCGTAAAAAGTTGTTTCTTGTATATCGGAAAAGTTATATTCTATTTTATTCGGACCTTCCACATCAGGAAAAGTCATCCCTTGTGAAACCACATCATCGTAATATCTATTTATTTTTTTGATATCGGCTCTTGTTCTACGGATTACCACTTCAGAAAATATTTTTTCACGGATTGGTTCATAAATTTCTTTGACCTTTGCCACCAATTGCTGATGGTCTTTCATCTGATTAAGTTTCTTGTAATCTTCAATTTTATCAGCAAAGAAACTTTGTAAATTAGGAACACCTTCCAATGTAGATTTTCTAGAATCTTGAAACAAATAAATTTGATTGGCAATATCCTCTGGTCTATTATTGAGTGGGGTTGCTGTGATTAGCATTACTTTTTTTCTGGCATCAACATCATTCCCAACAGTTGCACGAGGGGTTTTACAAATCAATTCCAACAAGCCATACATATTGGTGCTCGAAGTTCTAAATTTATGTGCTTCATCTACAATTATTAAATCGTAGTCTTCCGGTTTGTTATAATTTATATTATTCCCTTCTATAATTTTATGTAAACTTCCATTTGAAATAAAATGTACATAATTTGAAATGCCAAAATCTTTAATTGTAGATTTCCAGTTGGTTTCCAAAGCATTTGGATAAACAACCAAAACTTTGGTGTTATATCCGTTTTTATCAATATATTTTTTTATAATTCTTGTTGCAATTACGGTTTTACCCAAACCAACCACATCAGCCAATATAAATCCATTATGTTTCATTAGTTTATGGTAGCCATCCACAACTGCATCTGCTTGATATTGTAAATTTGTATATCCTTCAGGAAGTGTAATATTTCCGACTTTATCTCTTACAACTGAATCTCCAAAATATTCAACTAACATTTTGATAAACAACTCATAGGGAGTTATTTTGTCCTCTGTTAAATAAGTTTTATTCTTTAATTTTTGGATATCATCAGGAATTAATTCATTTGCATCATTCCATAATTCTTCAAATTCATCAGTAGCAAATTGAACGTCATCATAATCATTTAATTGAACATTAAATTCATAATTGGATTGGTCATAAGTTCCTAATCCTGAGTCTGTAAAATTAGAAGAACCTGTAATTACACTACCCCAAGTATGTTGGTTAAAAGGTTTTGGTCTGAAAATATAGATTTTAGCATGCAAATTTTTCTGCCCATAGGCTCTTACTTTTAATTTTCCAGTGATAATATCATCAATAAATTGTAAAATACTTTTCTCTGTTTCAGCAGTATAGTTTGCTTTGTTAATATCCTTCGCTACAAATTTTAAATATTCTTCTTTTGTATTTTCAGGATTTTCTAAATATAATTGTCCTTTTCTTTTTGCTTCAGCAATAAGTATATCGGCATCAATTCCTACCAAAACCCTAATTTCAGGAACATCTTCTAAAAATGGTCTTAATTTGAAATATCCAGAGGCTCTAAAATACCCTACCAAAGCATCAAAAAAGTGTACATTTTTTTGAAATTCAAAAACACCTTTAAACTTATCAAATAGGCTATTTTCCTTTTTATTTGTAAAAAACTTTGTACTCATTTACTTACTTGGATTCAATAATTCTCTAACATCTATATCTAACAATCTTGCAATTTCCAATAAAGTTTCCATTGAAGGTTGTACTTCATTGGTACACCATCTAGAAACTGTTGTTTCGGATTTACTCATCTGATTTGCAAGCCATTTTCCTGTTTTTTTCTTTTCAGCAAGTACGAATTTCAGCCTGTTTATAGGATTTTGATGCATAAAAATTTACATTTTGTGTAAAGATAATAAGAAATCAAATTTAAAAAAAATTAATTTTTATCATAAATTACAGGCTATAAATTTAATCAAACCCAATTTCACCACCTTACGGAAAACCGTAAAATGGTGAAAAATAAATTATTTTGCTTCTTTCGCCTCATACCCATTTTTAAACTGCAGAAAATCTTCAGCTTTTTTGGGATTGGTTTTCATCCAAATTTGCATCAGTTTGGTGTTTTCTTTCAATTCATTTAAATCCTGATTATCATATATAATTTTGCCATCCTGTTTGATTTCGTTTAAGATTTCTTCCCTAAATTCGCTTTTGGATTTTATGCTTTCGTTGTACCAATTGGTAGCGAAATTGAAAGAAAAAATCAAAGTAAAAATCCCCAAAATAAACGTTCCTAATCCGCTCCAAATAATTTTTTCTTTCCTTTTCATTTTCCTTTCTAAATTTTCATAAAAATTAATGGTTTCTTGGGATAGAACAGTTTTTGTTTTGGTCGGAATTTTAGTCAAAAATTCGGTTCTTTTCTCTTCTTCAATTTCATAAAATTCCACTATTTCATCATACTTTAGTTTTACTTCTCGTAAATTTGTTTGCATATGTTTAAATGAACTCATAAGATCTTCTATATCAAATTGAACTTTTACATATTGTTCAATTTTTTCCATATTTGAAGCCACGGTTCTTTCATTCGATTTTATTACATTTTCTAACAATTCTATTCCGTTGCTTGTTGTTTCTTCGTTTTGTTGTTGATTTTCCATTTTTTGATTTTTTTTAAATAAAATTTCTGATTGTCCGTTTTGCAACCTAAATTGTTATTTTACCCATTTTTAGGACAAAATTAATTATATTGATGAAATGTAACAGATTGACTTTGTGAATTTTAATATTTTTACAAATTCTAAATTTTATCAAAAAATAACCATTAGGCAAATAAACGGACAATCATATAAAATTTTATCGTTTTTTTCTTTTTTTATAGTATTCGTCTTCTGTTGGTGTTGCATAGCTGGGTTTTAGTAATTCTTCTAAGACCTCAAAGCCTGCATCTATCATATTTTTTTGATGGTTTCTGTTTTCCGGAAGCCTGTTGTTCTGAAAATCAAAATTTCCATTAAAATCAGCATCAATTTCCGACAATAAAAAACCTTTATTTTGTTGGTAGGAATAAGCATTTTTATCTACTTTCGCTCCAAAAGTCATCAATTTACTAATGCTAAATTCCTTGTTGAAATAATGTAGTCTAAAGCCTTTTGCTTCTAAATTTCTTCTGAATTCGTCGAGTTTAACAGCCTTTTGTTTGGCTTCCTCAACAGCTATTTTTATTTCAAAAATTTGTTTTATTTCTGCTATTTTCAGTTTTCTGGTAAGTTCGGAAAGTTTATAGCCAGATTTATACACTCTTTCGGTTTGGCTATTTTTGTCTTCCTGTTTGGTAATTCTCATTCCTGATATTCCGTCTTTTTCGTTTTGAGAAAGCACAACTTCGTAACCTTTAGCATTCATTCTTTTTATAAGTTCCTCAAAATTATGAGCCTGTTTTATGCTTTCTACGAGTTGTTTCAACATTTCAGTGCGTTTTTCAATGCCAATATCCACATCCGTTCTCAATCCTTTGGCAATACAGACTTCCCGAACTGCATCACCAAAACGTTTTCCAATATCGTGAGATTTTACGGTACATTTTCCCTGTGTATTGATTCGGTTAACCAAAAAGTGAATGTGTTTTTGTTTGGTTGAATGATGAATATCTAATCTGTATTGATTTTGATTGCTAACACCTACTTTTTTTAAGGCTTGCAACGCAATTTCAGTAAGAGCTTCATCCGAAAGATGGTCGCCGATTTCTTTGGGAGGAGAAATATAACCTGTAAAAGCCCATTTTTTAACATTCGGATTTCGGTTGGCAATATTTTTCATTTCCTGATATTGAAGTTCCGGCTGATCGTTTATCAGATTATTTTCTGCCATCAGTTTTGCTGTTCCTTTGTCATTAGCGTTGTATTCGATGGCTATTTTAGTGATTACTCTTGTTGTTGCGGAATTATTCATCTTTTTTATTATTAAAATTTGAAGATTGATTTTTAGTGTTCAGATATTCCAAAATTTTCATTAAAACCCAATCGATATTTTCCAGAATTTGCTTTTTGTTTTCAAAGACATTCCACTCAGCATTTCTCAACAGATTTTTAATTCTTTTAAAATGAGTAGCATAAGAAAGTAGGGTTTCATCTTGTTTAAATTCATTCACTTTTAAGGTAGAATTTGTACTCAGCAATCTGATATATTTTGAGATTTTCAGCTGATAATTTTCCGCCTCTTTTTGCAATTTTTCAAACTCTGTTTCGGTATATCGAACAGCCACTATTTTTTCTAATTTCGGAAGGTTTTTTTTCTTCAGTCCACCTTTTCTTCCGATTTCCTGAAAGTGTTTTTTTCTTTTTTTTTCAGCATCAAATTTTTCTTTTTCAAGCCTTGCTTTTTCGAAGAAATCTTTAAAAAATTGGTCTTGCATTTTTTTATAATTTAGTTCATTAAATGATGTTTGCGACGGCAGGAGAAAACCAAAAAGCTCGTTGTTTACATTCAGCGGACACGCTTAATGTAAACAATGGGTACTTTTTGCACTAATAGAAAAGCATATTCAGCGTTTCCTTCTGTACAACTGCGTAGTGTTGGTGGTTTCCTGTTCTTCCTGTTGATCTGTTTTTAGATTTTGCATCATATTTTCAGATTTTTTTGTATCACTTATA
>RRZT010760028.1_pt1 | contig 18616 bp, 17 predicted proteins | sample 2165551 | NCBI WGS metagenome assembly RRZT01 (sample SAMN10456910, study PRJNA506462) | wastewater metagenome | biome: wastewater; feature: sludge; material: wastewater sludge; isolation source: wastewater sludge with Escherichia coli K12::gfp cells carrying plasmid... | place: USA: Moscow, Idaho...
ACTCCTCCAAATAATTCTTATAAAAGATGTTGGCAAGAGCATATTGCTCCTTCATTTGTTGCTCAAGGGCAAGATCTCGCTCTATAATTTCCGACACAGTTACCCTCTTCTTCTCCTCCACTATGCCATCAAAACGGTGCAAAGTTTTATTGTCCCATCTGTTTAAAAACAGGTCGCTATTTGGTGTATCCACCAAGCAATAGCTCACCACAGCCTTGTCGATATCAAAAAGCATCATATACACGCGGCACTGCCAGTCGTATCCTGCCTTTTTTATCCGCTTCATCAAATCGTCTCTAAAGAATGGAAAAGTAGTAGCATCCCACGATGTTTTTATCTCGATAATACCATCCTTGCCAATCATATCTGGAGTGCCACGAAAACCGTATTTATCTATCGTTTTGATGTTTTTTGGGTAGTTGGTTTTCATCACCTTGTTGTAAAGGTCAATCGATTTGCCTTCGCACACCAACCCCTTTATTATCTGCCTTGTAACTACCGTTTTTCTCAATCCCAACACCTGCGCCACTGCCTCTTCTTTGAGCCATGTTTTGGTGGTTAGTGCCAGTCCGTCTTTCAACTTCTGTGGCTTCATCATTAGCTTGTGGCACTCGCTTGCATACACCGTAAGAGGCTTTATGTAGCTCTCTTGTGCTGCTGGTTTTTGGTCTGTTAAATTCACAATTTCGTTCTGCATAATATTTTGTTGTTTTATTTAAAAATTATTTTACTTCTTAATAATCTATTCATACCCGTTTCTGATAGCCTCTTTGGCTATCTCCTCAATACTGCTATATCCTGGTTTACTCAATACATCCACCATGCAGTGCATCCTTTCGTCGTAGTATAGCAGCTCGTAGAGGTGTATATCGCAAATCTCTTTATGGTATAATATTTCAAAGTCATACCCCTCGTAGTTGCCCCCTATACACTCCTCTATGTCATACTCTACATATCCATTTGCATAGTAGGTGGTAAAATCGTGTTCAATCTCAAAGTTTTTAAAATATTCACGGTCGTGTCTTATCATTCTGTTGGTTTAGATTGTTATAAAAACTTCTGCTCACACTTACACATAGCTCACCCCGCGCGAGTTTTTTTGGTAACCCGTTTGCTCTGTGGAATAGTGCTTTTTATTTAAATGCAATGCATTAGAATCTCTGCTCTGTTCCACAGAGTATAAGCCGCTTAGCGATAAATCTGTTTTTTTATCTTATAGTATTTAAAGTTACACCAATCACTTTTTTTGTGTGAAGACGAAATGCAAGAGATTGGCGCATGTGAGGGTATGTGTTAAATGGTTAGAATACTTGTTTTTGCTTACATAAACATTCGGTAAACTTCGATTTTCTCTGTCTTTCAATGCATATTCTTACATTTCTTAGAGTCGTTTCTCGTTTCATCAGCCCATCTTCATAATTGATAAAATCCTGCTCACTATCAATTATATAATAGCCAACCGAAGACCCCATAAGCCCCACAACAATGTCATTCATTCTTATGTGATTAATTATTCTATGCACCTGTTTTTCTTTAATCTTCAATCCATGACTATGTAGTCCTTCAATAATCTGTTTGCTTTTTACAGCATTCTTCCTTCCCTTTTTAATTTTCAAAGCATTCACTAAAATGGGTAGCAATACATTTTGCTCATAAATGTTAAGAGGACGCTCCTCTACTTGCAATCTTTTCTTCATAGCTCATAAGTTTTTTAAGTGTTTAACAATGGGTTCATTTATTATTATTCATCTTATTCTTTAAATAGAATTCTTGTTTTATAGATATGAAATCTTTTTTTATCAAATCCTTCTTTATTGATATTAGTTTAATATAAAAGTTAACTAAAATATACATGCGCAAATATATAGACATAAAACGATACTTGAAAGAATAAATGCAACGAGAAATGCATGTTTTTGAAACTAAAAACAAATAGTAGTAACTATCAATGAAAAACCAAATAAATAGAGTGCTAACAGTGTGATATAACCATTAATTTATTCTTAGCATTGTAAGTATTAAAGAATTTGACATGAAAATATGGTTGCGATAAGGCAGAGCAAGCCACTTTTTGTTAACACACTACCCATTATAGATAATTTCATATTGTGCGTTAACTATAAATGGCTTGTTGTGTAGGAGGAGATGGTAACTAGAGTAAACTCAATTTCGATGGCAACAACCCACTCCTACAAGAGTTGCAAAATGCTATGTTTTTTATAATAATGCAGTAAAGAATACCACACTCAGCCATATTTTGACATATGGGTTTGTTATCTTGTGTTTTTTGTAGATTATAATTTAATGTGTCAGAATATATGTTTATATTTGGGGAGTTGATAGAATGCATGTCATGAAAATGTTTTTTGTAATCATTGATTGTCTAATAATGCATTTTATCCAACTACTAATTATCTTTAAGAGTAAAATTAAATGACCTGAAAATAATAATGATTAAAAATAAAAGAATAAATTCTGTTATTGATGAATTGATAGAACAATATCTTGAAGACGATCGCTTTAATCGTCCTTGGATAATTGGATTTAGTGGAGGAAAAGATTCTACAGCATTACTTACTTTAGTTTGGATTGCATTACTAAAAATTAAAAATGAAAAACTAGGTAATATTGACCGGCCTGTACATGTTGTTTGTAATGATACATTGGTAGAAAATCCAATTATAGAGGAATATATTACAGATGTTTTAGTTTCAATTAATAAAGCTGCTAAAGAACAAAAGCTACCTATTACTGTAAAAAAGACAACTCCTCAATTAGAAGATACTTTTTGGAGCTGTGTAATTGGGAAAGGTTATCCAGTTCCAAATAATGCATTTAGGTATTGTACTGAAAAAATGAAAATTAAACCGACATCAACTTTTATAACAGACCATGTTGTTGCTGACGGTGAAGCTATTATTTTAATAGGCACTCGTTTAGCTGAAAGTCAGCAAAGAGCAAGATCAATCAAAAAACATGATATTAAAGGATTTCGTTTATCAAAACATCCACTTAATCCTAATACATTTACATATGCTCCAATAAAAGAGTTAGTACTAGAGGAAATATGGTATATTATTAAGGCAATTCCTTCTCCTTGGGGGGCAGATAATAAAACACTGTTTAATATTTATATGGACGCTTCTGCTGATGATTATGAATGTCCGACAGTAGTGACAAGTGACTCACATCGCTCTTGTGGACAGAGTCGATTTGGATGTTGGACATGCACAGTTGTTAAAGAAGACAAATCAATGACAGCACTCATAAAAAGTGGTATTAAATGGATGCAGCCATTGCTTGATTTTAGAGATAACTTGTTAGTAAATAGAAATATATCGGAAAATAGAAATAGTACTCGTAGAAACGGACAATTAGCTGTTGATGAAACAGGTCATAATATGGGAAACTATACGATGAAATATCGTATAGAGTTACTAAGAGAGCTGCTTAAAATACAAAAAGAAACTCAACATCACCGTTCTAGTATAGATTTAATAACAAGTCAAGAATTAACTACAATTCAAGTAATATGGTATCGTGATGGTAATTTTGATACTACAGTAAACGATATATACAATGATGTATATGGATATGATTTGCCCAATGATGATATTGGTTTGCAAGAAAGACTTTTGCTTGAAGAGTCATGTAGTCCTGATCATTACTCGCTTATTCAAGAGTTATTAGCATTACAGAAAAACAAAATATTATTAATGAGGAAATACGGATTGCAAACTGATCTGGAGGCTAGGTTAGATGATTTTATAAAAGAGAAAGAGGCATGAAGATAAAATGTATTGAACTTAATAATTATCGTCTTTATAAAGGTGTCAATAAAGTTCTTTTTAATAATAGTGATAACAAAAATCTTTATTTAATATCAGGTGAAAATGGCTTTGGTAAAACAACATTTCTTCAATCCTTACTTTGGTGTCTCTATGGTAGATTAATGGCAAATATAGATGAGTCTTTTCGTAAAGAAATGTCAAATGGTGGTTACAACAACATTTTATTATCTAATTTAAATGATATTTCTAGAAGAAAGCTAGAATCAAAAGTTGCTAGTGAGATTATAGATAAGATCAAAAAAGAAGGCTACAGAGCAGATAATGAATATGTGAAAAAATATTCGCTTTATTCAGTTTCTTTGGAGTTTAGTGATATATTAATTCCATCTATACCTTGTCAAACTCTTAAAATTACACGGGCTTTTGACACTATATTAGGTGAGGAAAATGTTGAAGTATTGATTGATGGTGTAGAAACTGAGTTGACCACAGAGATGGGAAATGAGATTTTTATTAATGATTTTATTTTAAGTAAAGATGTTGCTCGATTTTTCTTTTTTGACTCGGAAAAAATTGTATCTCTTGCAGAAACTAATACTCTAACAGAAAAGCGTAAGTTAAGCACTGCTTACAATGAAGTTTTAGGTGTGAGAAAATATGAAGAGTTGAAAAGAAACCTTGAAAATATGAGGTTGAGATTCAGAAAACAATCCAGTGATATAGCTGGGAGGAATAAGTTAAATGCATTACTTTTAAAGCAGAAGTTATTAATTGACAAGAATGCTAAACAAGAAGAACTCTTAATTAAATTAGAAAAGCAGTTATCACGTCTCAAAAAAGAAGATGAAGAATTGCAAATTAAGTTGCTTAGAGAAGGGAATAGTACAACGATTGAAGAGTTGAATCGACTCAAAGCTCTTTTAGAAAAACTTAGAGAAAAAGATGTAATCTATAAACAACAAATCAAGAAATTTATGGAGTTTGCTCCTTTTGCAATTTCTGGAAGTCTTTTTAAACAGACTAAGATTCAAATAGATAATGATTATAAAGTCTTCAAGTCTGAGAGCGATATTAGAAATCAAAATTTTTTACTTTCTAATATTATAGATGATATGGAAGAGGTTTTTAACAATGCTGATCTTTCAACTGATAATAAAAAACAATTAATGAACTCTTTTAATTCTGTTATATCAAAGTATCAAAGTATTGCTTCAGGTAAACCTGCTTTATTAAATGTAAATGATAAAATATACCGAGAGTTTAATTCAGTTTTCTCAAATATAATTTCAACCTATCGTATAGAGTTTGAGCATTTAGCTGATGATTTTCGTAAAAATCAACTTGTTCTGAATAGAACTAGACGTAAAATAACTAATATGCATAGTAAAGAAAGTGATGATGTAATAAAGTATATTAGAAAGAAGAAAAACGAAAAAGAAAAGAAAATTTCAAAATTAGGACAGGAGGTTCTTGAAATTCATATTGAAGAAGGTGCTATAGATAATGAGTTGACTCTAATTAATGAGAAGGTTAAAGAACTAAGTAAGAAAGTAAGTTTAGATGATAGCAATGTGAAGAAAGACAAGGTTGCAGAAAAACTAATTGATGAGTTAAATGTGTTTTTAATATCTCTGAAAAAGGAGAAAAAGTCAGCACTTGAATGGCGTATAAAATCTACAATGAATAAATTAATGCATAAAACAGATTTTATAGAAAATGTTGAAGTTATAATAGATGATGACATTATAGATATAAATCTTTATTCTAAAGATAATGTGTTGATTAAAAAAGACACATTATCTAAAGGAGAGCAACAACTTTATGCTACATCATTATTAAAAGCATTAGTTGATGAATCAGGTATACAGTTTCCTGTTTTTATCGATAGTCCTTTACAGAAATTTGATAAAAGTCATGCTAATAAAATAATAACAGAGTTTTATCCAACAGTGTCCAAGCAGGTTATTTTATTTCCTCTTTTGCATAAAGAGCTATCTGAAAAAGAATTAAATATTATGAAGCCTTTTTTGAACACTACATACTTAATTAAAAATAATAATTTTCAATCTCATATAAAAGAGATAGAAATTGACAATTTAATGAAAGAGTAACTATGTTTTCACAAATAAAAACTAGTAAAGCAAACCGTGAGATTGTTGCTAGTCTGACACGCAAATTTAATTTAGGAGCAGAAAATATAATTGCTCGAATTGCTATATGTTATTCATTAGAATCAGGTGAAAAATTTGAACCAACTAATGTTGAGGATTCAGGTGGTAAAGAGTATAGTAAAAAAGTGCTTTTCGGCAATTATTATCCAATTTATGAAGCGTTAGTGTGTACCCATTATCAAATAAATAGTAACAATAAAGATATTCCACGCTATTTTAAAATACATCTTGATCATGGATTACAACTTATACATAAGGATACAATTGATAATCCCAATTTGTTTGGGTATGATTACTTGTTTGATAAGATAGAAAGTGGATTAAAAAAAACAGTATAGTATGTTAAGGAAGACTCTATTTGAAATTGTATATTCTTCAGGAGAAAAGGAACCTATTGAATTTTTCTATAAAGCTTTAATCACAAGTGTTAGATTTGATTTAGGATTAGGATACTTTAGTTCTACTGCTATAAATGTTTTGAGTGCTGGTTTTGCTAACTTTATTTATCGAGGTGGTAAAATGAGAGTTGTTATTAATAATCAACTACCTGAAAGAGATAAAAAGGCAATTGAGGCAGGGATTACCATGTCTGATATAGATTTTGAAGAAAGTATTATTGAGGATTTAGATAAATTCACAGAAACACTTTCTAAGCAAGACGAGCATTTTTTTAACTGTCTTTCTTATTTAATTTCAAAAGAGAGAGTTGAATTTATCGCAACAATACCTGCTAATAATAAAGGAGGAGTTGCTCATAGCAAATATGGGATCTTTACAGATGAAAGTAATAACAAGGTTGTTTTTAACGGTTCAGCAAATTTTTCTAAAAACGCACTGTTAAATAACATTGAGTCAATTAGCTGCTATAAATCTTGGACAGATAGTGTTTCAGAAAAAGAAAGATTAAGATACTTTGAAAATCTGTTTAATAAGATATGGTCAGGTGAATCAAAAAATATAAAAATCATACCAATTAATAAGGTGAAAGGGTATATACAAGACAATTTTCCTGTTATGAGCATAGAACAACTATTTGATGCTGAAACTGCACTTATAGAAGAATCAGATGATTATCCAGACATAGTAAAAGAAAAACATTATGATTTTTATTCAAAACTAAATAGAGGTCCTAAATTTCCTTTTGCAACCGGACCAAGAGAGTATCAAAAAGAGGCATATGTTAATTGGGAGAAAAATAATTACCATGGTATTTTTGCTATGGCTACAGGTACAGGTAAAACAATAACCTCTTTAAATTGTATCTTGAATGAATATAAAAAAACAGGGAAGTATAATGTTTTGATTTTAGTGCCAACTCTTGCACTTGTTTCTCAGTGGAAAGAAGAGGTGAGAAAATTTAATTTTAAAAGCTATGTTTTAGTATCAGGTGAAACAAAATGGCAAGAGGATCTTAGTAATTATAAGGCTAATTATATTTGGAGAAAAAAAGAAGATAATATTGTCATTATTTCTACATATCCTTCTTTTACTAATCCAAAGTTCTTAAATTTATTCAAGACGTTTCAAAAAAACTTTACAATTATTGCAGATGAGGCGCATAATATTGGCGCACCTACTATCAAAGATGCATTTCAACAGTTAACATGTGAAAAGAGAATAGCATTATCAGCTACACCTAAAAGGATTTATGATTTAGAAGGAACAAAAGAATTAGAGGAGTTATTCAAAGATAAAGAACCTTATTGTTATTCTTATTCTCTTGAAAAAGCGATAAAAAATAATTTTCTCACTCCGTACTTATACTATCCAAAAATAGTTAGACTTAAAGATTATGAAATGGATGAATATATTGAGTTGTCAAGAAGATTATTTATATATTTTGATTCAAACACAGGCAGTTTTAAAAAGTCTGTTGAAGTTGAAAAATTGTTGTTACAAAGAAAAAGAATCATACATAAAGCTATAAATAAACTATCGATATTTTCTTCAGTAATAAAAGAACTTAAAGAAAAAGATAAATTGCATTATTGTTTAGTATTTGCTCCTGAAGGTGATTATATTGGAGATCACACATTTGAGGATTTTAACAATATAATACAACGTTTTGTTCTAGAAGCAAACAATGTCTGTCCATATATTCGCCAAAATTCATATACAAGTAAAGACTCAAGGTCTGATCGAGAAGATAAGTTAAGGGGTTTTGAGGAAGGGAAAATTGATATGTTATTTACAATGAAAGCTATTGATGAAGGTGTTGATATTCCTAGAGCCGAAATTGGTATATTTGCTTCAAGTACAGGTAATCCAAGACAGTTTATACAAAGAAGAGGAAGGTTGCTTAGAAAACATCCTGATAAGCAATTCGCAACTATTTATGATATGATTGTAATCCCAGATTCAGAAGGGGTTAGATATTTTAATATGGAAAGGAATCTTGTTAAAACAGAATTAATAAGAGTAGCATATTTTGCAAGTCTTTCTGAGAACTTTTATGATTCAAAATCAAAGCTAGAAGATATAATGTTGAAATACAATTTAAATTTAGATACAATAATTAAAGAGTTATAGATATGAATAGCACAAAGTTAATAAGGATGATATTATCAAATCCCATTTTAAAAGATAAGTACGATATTACTGAATCTGATTTGGATAATATAAATGGTGATCACAGATATCAAAAAACAGTTGTAAAGGTAGTGAGACAAATTGTTTCAGACAATGATAATCTTATAACAGGAACAAGATCTTACAATAGATTGAAAAACATATTAAATATATAAAGATGGCTTCAATTATAAACAAAATATCGATGCAAAACTTCTTTAATTATTATGGAAAGTATGATGATAATATATATGAATTTAAAGAAGGAATAAATATAGTAGTTGCAGATAATGGTGCAGGTAAATCTAAACTTTTCAATGCTTTGCTGTGGGTTTTTTATGATGAACTTTTAGATTCAGACATAAAAGCAAGACGCCCTATAGAATCAATGGCAATTAAAACTATATCTGATAAGGCTAAAAATGAAGTTGCAATAGGAAACTCTGTTACATGTGGAGTTTGTGTGGAATTTCAGGACACACGTAAAATTTATAAAATAGTAAAAAGTTTCACAGCAACAAGAGTTAGTGATAAGGGTAATGTTACTGATGAAAGCTCTTGGGAAATTAATTCATATAATTTTGAAGTTGATGAAAAAGAGAAGTTGCTAAAAACATTCAAACCAATCTTTGATGAAAATGAAAAGCATGATATTGTAAACAAACTAATAAGAAAAGACTTGCGACAGTATTCATTTTTTCAAGGTGAAGAAGTTGAAGATATCATTGATTTTTCTAAGAAAAAAAGTATTAAAGATGCTGTTAGAAAAATAACAAACATTAGTAAGATAGAAAAGCTTGAAGATTTGGCTTTATATCTGCAAGATAGAGCAGAAAGCGAATATAATACGAAGAGTAAAGAAAAAGCAAAAAACTCAGAAAAACTTGAAGAAAAACTGAAACAGCAAGAGGGCTTTAAAAAACAAAAAGAAGATGCTAAAAGTAATCTTGAAGTTTTCAAGGAAACTCATTCACAAGCACTACAAGAAAGCCATGATTTACTTGATAAAATTCAGAATTCAGAAAAGAAAATTGGACTACAAAACAAACGCAAAGACTATCTTAAGCGACGCAGAATTGCAATTAATACATATGAGCAGTTTTTAGATGGAATAAACTCTAAGTTTTTTGATGGAAGCTTTTCTTGGCTAGCCTTGGGGCTAGAAAGTGTGCCAAAATCATTTCTAAAAGAGAAAGATGTTTATTTTGAAGGAATATATCAAAAAAGAGTTCATCATAACCTCAAAAACAGCATAAAAGAAGGATTACATAATATTCTGCCATTTGATATGCCAGATACGATGACCTTAGATAAAATGTTACAAGATGAGCATTGTCATGTTTGTAATAGAAATGCGGAAAAGCATTCAGAAGCATGGAAACATATGCTAAAGCTCAAGAATAGACCGGTTACAGAACAGAAAGAAAATCATCCTTTTAAGAACAACTTTAGAAGTTTTTTTGAAGATATACAACTTCAATCTCAATCTTTTACTGGAAAAATTCAAATTATAGAAGAGTCTATTGGAAATACAGTTGGGAAAATTGATGATTTAAAAAATAATATTTCACGGCTTGATGAGAAAATTAAGCGCTCACAAAATGAACTTAAAGAGCTGCTACGAAGTGATGACATTGATGAAGGCATAGAAAAAGAAAAGAATAATCTTAATTCATATGAAGCAGCTATCATAAGAGAAACTCGTGCAGCAGAAAAAATAACACGTTTAACTGAAGAGATAAAAACACTGAAGAAGAAAATAGAAGCTGTTGGTGCTGAGATAGATCAACTAAGAGGCACAAATGTTCCTAGTCAATATAAAGATGCTTATGAATTATTGACAGATGTTTCAAATGCTATCACACTCACACGAGAAAAAACATTTGAAAATATGTTGAGAAAGCTAGAAGAGTATTCTAACAAGCATTTTAGAAATCTAATTAAATATAATGAGATGTCAGGAGGGATTTTGAAATTCAAGCAAACTTTATCTGACACCATTGAATTAAACGTTGTTGATGAATATAACAATGAGATAACTGGAAGTTCAGAAGGTTTTCAAAGAATGAAGAAGTTAGCGGTAGTAATGGCAGTAATTTCCGCAAAGGGCTCAGGATTTAATTATCCCTTATTTGCAGATGCTCCATTATCAACATTTGGTAGAGGGTTTATAAAATCATTTTTCGAAGAAATACCAAATGTTTTTCCTCAAAGTATTATATTGATAAATAACATATATGATGCCGAGTCAGACAATAAGTTAGATGATATTGGTAATGATTTGCTTAAGAATAATGAACATGTCACCACTATATATGTAAATGACGTTAATGATGTGCCTCAGATAGAAAGAATAACAACAAAAACAAAACTTAAATAGATATGGACAGTTTAGAATTTAGAAATAAAATATTCTTGAAAAGACCTCGTTATGCAAATATATATAAAGATTTGATTGATTCTCTTGCAAATAAAGGTAGTAGAAGTACTGACTATATTCAATTTGGACCTATTTATCAAATATACATATATGCTTTTTTTATAGGATATCATAGAAATGAAAGAATACCATTGCCTCCAGGTAATGAGTTTAGCAGTGATTTTTTAGAGTTGGGTAAATGGAAATCAGACTCTTTAGTTCATTTTATTTTAATGTTGTTATTTTCGAGAAAAACAGATTTGGGTGTTTCATCATGGATTGAATTAGAAGATATGGATGAAGGAGAAATAGACTCATTTATAAAATCTTTAATTACAGCAGTTGAAGAATATGCTAATGCTGGCTTTTTATATCTAAAAACGAGATTTGAAGAAGATAGAAATGTTTTTAATGAAACTTTTGTTTTTGCAAACATATTGAAAGATGTTGTTGATATAAATAAAAAAGTGTTTGCTGAAAGTAGTAATGTAGAATAAAAATATTATACTCATACTATAAACTATAAATAAAACTTTATAGGAAATAAGTGCTTTTGCAATCTATTTGGAGGTATAAGACTAAAAAAATTATGCGAAAACAGAAGCTCAAAAAATTGAGGTTATATCCACGTAATTAAGAAACTCCTAATACTGAAAAGAGCCTTTTACTAATATTTATTAAGGTGGAAGGCTTTTTTTAAAAGTTTATATAGGTTCAACCCTCTCATCATAACCCCATCAATAACATCATCGATAGTTATATTGTCAAGTGTTTGTTATGAGAAGAGTAAGTTGGCATTGAATGGATTGTCTTTCTTTGTAATGTCACCAAAATTTATTTGAATATTGTTTGATTTGGATACCCTTCGTGAGCCCCATCGCTTCTCTTTGAACAGATAACCTGCTATTGTTTGCTTGGAGCTTGAGTTGAGTGGTGTGGCTCTGTTGTTGTTGAGTATGAGGAAGTGGAACTTTGGACTACAAGCCTTTAACAATCAATCAAGGGAGATTTTATTAGATATTATAGATGAGCGTCACAACCAGTCCTCGACTATTTTATCATCACAAATCCCTGTTGCTGCATGGTATGACATGATTGGTGAGCAAACTATTGCTGATGCTATATTAGATAGAATAATGAACTCTTCTCATAGAATATCATTAAAAGGAGAATCACTTAGAAGGGGAAAATTAATGCAAACAAATAAAAATGATTAACTTCGCCAATGATCTTTCAAATAGATAATAAAGCTATAAATAAAAGTGGCACGGTTTGACCGAAAAGAGTGGCACTATGAGACCGAAATACCCACTTGGATATAACGGTTCAATTTGTGCCACCTATTTCGGTTCAATTTGTGCCACTTTCCTTAGTTTTATTTTATCACGTTGCAAACCATACATATGCGTTATAAAGCTCCAAAACCTCTAAAACGTTTATAATTTAAACCCGTTGTTATGCTTTGTTATTTCATTATTCGTATTGTGTCATTTTTTAATAGTCTTTTATTTCCACTCTCAACAGACTTAATTATTGTGTTAACTTGTTTTTCATCTATTTTGATGGTTGCTGGAATACCAATGCTATAAAGGGTGATAATTGTTGCAATCAACGAAGCAATTGCACTAAACACTGCTGTGTACAATGCAATTTTTGCAATCTTGTTATTCTGCTTTGATAATTCAATATCTTTCTCTTGTATCAGCAATTCTGTTGTTTTATATTCATTTTTTTGAAATTCTCGAAGTTTGTAAGTTGGAACATAAATATTTCCTAGACACTCAATAAATTGATTTACAATATTTTTGTTCTTTAATTCAAATGTTCGAGAATAGTTTTCTTTATCATGAATTCTGAGTTTTAATTTACTTTCTACATTAATAAATTCCTTCCTTATTCCTACTTTATCTAGAAAACCATCCTTTTCAAGTTGATTTAGAAAACTTGGAATCTTAACAAATACATAACTGGCTCTTTGAAAGACAAACCAATCTCCAATTAGCAAATCATCGTCAGCGATTTCACCTAACAAATGAATAGTTGGTTGTTTGAGTTTAGAATCAAATCCAATTTCAACACCTGTATCCTTTAAAATTGTATCATTATCAAAAATAAACCATAATAAGGATTCAACGCTAGAACTCCTTAATTGGCTCATGTGTATCTCTGAGATAGAGTCAACAGTTTCATCATTAATTTTATCTGTAGATACGATATAATCTACAATTACTTTCTCAATTTTACTTAGATTACTTAAGTTACTCATTTTGTTATTTTATAATAAATCACAACTTGTTTAAAAGCAACAAATATACAAAAACACCTATATCAGAACAATATAAGTTGAAAGTATCTTAGCCTCTCCAAAAAATAATTTGGAGTATAACCTTTATCTTGTTACTCAATATTACATTGGCTCGACCCTCTCATCATAATCCCCATCAATAATATCGTTAATGGATAAATTATCAAGAGTTTGCGAGGAAAAAAGAAAAGTTGCATTAAAAGGATTATTTTTCTTTGTGATGTCACCAAAATGTTTTTCAACACTATCTTTAGTAGTTAATCTTGTGCATCCCCAACGTTTTTCTTCAAAAAGATAACCAGCCATACTTTGTTTTGGTGTACTACCTTTAGATTTTTCTTTATTATTGTTAAGTGTTATAAAAAAGAATTCAGGGGTAAGAAAATCTTCTACTTTAAGAGTCTCAAAAGGAATATTAAATTCAAGAAGTTTTAGACTCTCAATTATTTTTATAAGCTCTTTTGTGAATAAAGGGTTGAAAAAGTTATTCTCTTTAAACTTCTTAAAATCCTTTACATGCTTATGTATTCCACTATTGCCACCTATTGCTTTTCTTCCATATTTTAATTCAATTAGTGCAATTCTGTGAGGTGCTTCCTTGGAAACAGCTATAAAATCGAATCTAGCTTGGAACCCAGCCTTAGTTCTTTGTTGTATATTCTTGAATTGTTTGACATATTCTACATCAATACAGTACCATTTCGAATCTTCGTTCTGATTGTTTAAAATAAACAACTTTGATTGTGCCTTTTTCTCTGGTGTTAATCTTTTGTCGCTATTTTTTTTTATTGTTTCATAGTTAGATTTAATCTCATAGGGTGTCAATGTTAGATGTTTTTTATCTTTTCTTTTGTCTCCCTCTAAATAATAATTACTTATACTACAATTAAGTTGCTTTTTATATGGAAATGTAATTTTAGCAATGCTATCACAATTATAATACAGATTGAGGTAGTTATTGCGGACTCCAATAATTAATTCATCTTTATTTTCTTCGTAGAGGTTATAAAGATCAGATTTTTAAAATGCTTTGGCAAAGTCTTGTGAGATGCCTCTTCCTAGTTTTTTAGCCATAATGATTGTTTTTTAATGGTAATACTTTGATACTATATTTTTTGTTATGCTTGGGCATATTAGGTTATGCAATAAAGATACAAAAAAATATGTTCTTTTGTTTTATTTAGTGTATAAATGTTTATTTTTTTTGTATATTTGAGAATAAATACCTAGTTGAATTTGTACTTTGCTCATTCATTAACAAATAATCTAGTTTAGAAAATACATCAATCTAATTATCAGTTTATTAAAGAACACAATAAATTCTACAACTATGAGACATAATCATGTAGGCAAACTAAAAGAAAGACTTTTATCTAATGCGTTATTTTTATGTGAAAAGGAATCTTTTAGTGGTGTGGAAAGGGAATCCGCATTTTTATTTAATGACTTGTCAATGAATTTTTATCCTGATTCTTTTGAAAATATTTTGAAAACAGAAGAATATAAGAATCGCTTGGAAAAAAGACATACTCAAGCAAATGGATTTAAAGAACTCCAGTCGTCTAATAGTTCAGATGCATTGCTTATGAACTTTTTTGCACATCCAAAAATTCAAACATGGAAATCATTGAGGGGTTTACTTTCAATAGATGAATCAGATAGCATAGAGTTTGGTTGGTGTCCAAGCTTTCCCATTGAAACCAAAAACTATAGATCTGAGATAGATATGAAAATTGGTAACGTGATATTTGAAGCAAAACTTATAGAAGGTGGGTTTACTCATAAAAAGCTAGATGTAGTGTTAGGTTATCCAAATGTTGAAAATATAATAGATTTACAAGAGTTTATAAAAGATGACTTTGTAACAAATTATCAATTAATAAGGAATCTACTTGCTGCTGAGAAACATGGCAGTAAATTTTATTTGTTGTTAGATGAAAGTAGGACTGATTTGATTAGAGAATTCTATAAAGTTAAATTCGCAATTAAAGATAAATCATTGGCACACAGGTTTAATTTTGTTTCATGGCAAGAGCTTGCAAGTAATGTGGGAAGGAATTTACGTGACTATATAATTGTAAAATACTTTTGAATACTTTTCATTATTACTATTGAGCTTGAACTTATCTCCCTTAAAAAAATATCATAAATAATAAACATCACCTTCAAACTCCTCCAGTTGAATACTGCCTACAATTACAAGCGAGTAGCAAGATTAAATACATACCCATCAGAATTACTATTATAGAAAAAGATATATTAATACCAACAAAGACACACAATGGCACACCCATGCTCTATATTGCACCAAAAGAATAAAGCAAGCTATAGTGCTAAATTATATTTATAACCATCAACCTAAAAAATCATCAAACATTATGGGAGATCTAACAAACAGAGTAAGTATTAAAAGAACAATTGAGAAGGAAAATGCGATTGAAAAATCAAAAACAAAAAAACTTGGAATAATCTTTACTGGTGAATATGAGGGGTTGGATGAACATCTGGTTGAAGCAGAGGTTAGAAAACACTTCGACATCGACTCTATAAAAGAAATTGTGACCGTGGGTAAACGAGAAAAAACACATAAGTATGCAAATAGGTTTGCTAAAAAGATTGAAGTGCCTGTTACTGCTACTCCTTTAGAAAACTACACTTGGGATGATATTGACCTGCCTATAAAGTGAAACTCTATTATTGTTTACTATTCGGATAGTGTAATCATTTTTCATGGAGAGAAAGAGCACAATACTATTGCTTGGTTTGCATTGAGCGGTGCTAAGCGTGTTTTGGGGATACATGGAAAAGTTGTCTTTGTTAATACTGCTCCAACTCGTGTATTATCTGGTTTTGAAAAAGAGATATTTGATGTTGTTCAAATCAGAGATACTAATTTGATGTGTGGAGATGATGCATTAATGGAAAAATATCTTTTTGAGTTTAGGAGGAGTAGGCTAACCTCATTTGCAAAGTATGTGCAACTTGGCGAGAAAATGAACTTTAAAGATGTGTTATTTAAAATATCAGAACTTAGTGTAAGGGGGCAAAGTGAAGGAGTTTATGATGGAATCTCTTTTATATGTGATACTATCTTTAATTTTTTGATTCCTATGTTAGATGAGGATTTTTCAGAGGAAAATGAGGACGATTTTCCAGGGGGAATTGTCAATTTTATACGAGAGAATGTCAATCCAAATTATCAGCCCTGGGGTGATCAGCCTGAAGATAATGAATGTTTCATCTTATTGAAAAACAGATGGTATCAATTAGAGTTTATGATGGATTATATAGAACCTAATTATTGGAATAGGAACGAGAATGAGGAGATTTACGTTGCTTTGTGTTTCTGTAAATGGATATTAATTATGAATTCGAGATGTATTGAAACTGAAGAAATTGCTGAGAAGTATAAAAGTGTAAAGGATTTTATTTAAACTATGAAATAATGGGGATGTGCACCGGCTTGCTTCATCTGCTTATCACTACGAGCCAGTTTGAATTGTAGTGTGTGGGTTGATGGGTATAAAAACCACATTAAATGAACAAGATTAGACTTATTTTATACCTTTGATTGTTGAGAGGATGGTTGAAGCAATAATGTGTCATTGTTGTGATAGATGGATTGAGGATTTTGAAGATAGGTGTTTGGGTTTTGGAAATGCTTATAGAATTTGCTCACAAAGTGATAGACAAAACCGAATATGGCGTGGTGTAGCTGGAGGATGATGAATAGGCAAAGCTTGGGGCAATGTAATTGATTTGTGAGAAATAAGGACTTAGGAAGATGAACTGTTTTGATTAGAAAAGTAGATTTATAGTAAATAGATAAATATATGGTTGAATATTTTTTTGAAAACTTAGCATATAGAAAACGAAATGAAAATGATTTGTCTGATGTTACATGGGCTTTATGTATGGCATCTCATTCATTTCAGACTCTATTTCTTAATTTTTTCTTCTCTAGCGTGGAGTTTTCAGATATTACAATGTTTGAAAGAGAGAAGTCTGAAGGTGATAGCCGCCCAGATTTCTTGATAGAAAATAGTGGTCTGATTTACTTAATAGAGTGTAAAATAAATGATCGTAATCATCATTTTGAGCAATATACCTCTACTTTTGGTATTCCAAATGAAAGATTGGGGTATATCACTAATTATAAAATGTTTAAAGATGGTTTTATCGTAAAAACATGGGAAGAGTTTTATGATTGCTGAATTCAAGTTCCAAATGCAACGGAATTCATATTAATAATTTGTTTAAATTTTTCGTTTGGTGTGAGGTATCCAAGTCTTTTACGAGGTCTATTATTTAGATTGTTTTCAATCCATTTAATACGCTTGTTGGTTACTTCACTAAAGTCCGTACCCTTTGGGATATACTGCCTGATAAGACCGTTAGTATTTTCATTGGCACCACGCTCCCAAGAGTGGTATGGCTTACAAAAATAGAAATTAATATCTAGTTTTTGTGCTATATCCTCGTGTTTTGCAAATTCTTTTCCATTATCAGCCGTTATTGTGTGTATTAAGTTTTTTACTTTTCGTAATGCCCATACTGTAATCTTTGCTACAGGGATGGCTTCTTTCCCTGATAGCTTACGTATCCATACTCTGCTTGTTGCTCTATCATTAATGGTTAGAATAGCACCTTTGTGATTCTTTCCAATAATTGTATCTATCTCTAAATCACCAAATCTTTCTTTTTGCTCTACAATTGAAGGTCGCTGATCAATCTCCACTCTATTCGGAATAAATCCTCTACCTGCGTTTTTAGAACCACGCTTTGAATATTTGCGTCCTTGCCTTCTAAGAGATTTATGAAGATCCCCACCTTGTCGTTTATCTTGCCATATCCAACAATATATAGTTTCGTGAGATACCATAGCTATATTTTCTACTTGGCTTCTGCCCACTATCTGCTCTGGGCTCAAGTCCTTTCGTAGAAGCTTTTTTACACGCTTCTTCATAGCTTGTGTAAATACCTCCTTTCGCTTCTTTTCAACCTTACGTTTATCTGCCTTTCTTTGGGCAAGATCAGGGTTGTATTTTCCACTACGACTATCGCAATTGCGTTTTATTTCTCTATAAATATTACTCCTATCAACTCCAATAGCTTCAGCTATATCTTTTTTACTCATCGGAACTTGCAACATCTTAGAAATTGCATACCTTTGCTTTTCGGTTATATGTTTACTCATCTACAACTTTTATTTCTTTGGACGGACAATAAAAACAAAGATAGTAACATTATCCATTCAGCAGAGAACAGAGGGAATTGTCTCTCTTTTCTCTCTGAAAAAAATATTACTTATGCAGCTATTAATCCTTTTCTTTAAAAGTTGCATTTATAACTTGAACTCAAG
>RRZT010367127.1_pt1 | contig 18609 bp, 13 predicted proteins | sample 2165551 | NCBI WGS metagenome assembly RRZT01 (sample SAMN10456910, study PRJNA506462) | wastewater metagenome | biome: wastewater; feature: sludge; material: wastewater sludge; isolation source: wastewater sludge with Escherichia coli K12::gfp cells carrying plasmid... | place: USA: Moscow, Idaho...
AACCGCATCGGCAGTAACAGGAACATATGCTGATTTAACAACAGTATATACAACAAATGCAGCAAATTATACAAATCTTGGAGATGAGGCTATAACAATAACAGATACTCAAAGTGCTACAAATGTAAATACAATTCTGACTAAAACATCAGCTATCGTTACAGCAACAGTAACAGCAGATACAGCAGCAAATTTAAATACAAATTTAGCAAATGCAACTGCTACTGATGCCTTGACTTTAACTGTAACTGATACGACACTTAATTCATTGACTAATTTACTAGCACTTGATGGTAAAACTTCAGTCGATATAGATGTAGCAAGCTTAACAACAATAAGTGAGACATTTGCAAATCTTAATACACTGTATGTAACAAATGGAGCTAATTATTCAAATCTTGGAAATGAAACTGTAACTATCACAGGTACTACAAGTGCTGCAAATGTAAATGTTATTTTAGGGGCAACAAGTGGAAATGTAACAGCGACTGTTGCTACAGATACAGCAGCAAATTTAAATAGTACATTGACAAATGCGACAAGCACAGATGCTTTAACATTGACTTTAAGTGCAGGAAGTGCAGCAGCAACTGATTTAACAGGACTTGATAGCAAAACAAGTGTGGCGGTGAATGCTGCAAGTGTAACAACAATCACAGGGACAATCGCACAAGTTCAAGCTGCATACAATGCAAATACAGCAGGGACAATCACAGGTCTTGGAGATGAAGCTGTAACAATAAGTGATACTACAGTTACAGCAATTGCTTTAAATACTTTAGATACCGCAACATCAGGAACTATTGATGCTACAAGTGTAACAGCTGTATCTGGATTGCTTGTCGATGTAAATACACTTTATAACTCAGCTGGAATAAGTGGACTTACTAATGAAAATGTAACTATTACAAATACAGGAACAGTAACAGCTACACAGATGAATGATTTACTGAATCCTCTTGAGACAACAGGAACGATAACACTATCAGGTGCTGGTTCTCTCACAATTACTATGTCTTCTGGGGAAACTTTAAATCTAAGTGGAGTAACAAATAGTTTATCTGGAACTTTAACAATTAATGATAGTACAGGAAATGAGAATATTACAGGGACTTCTGGAAATGATACAGTAAATCTAAGTAGTGGAAACGATACAGTCAATCTTGGAGCTGGAAACGATACATACAATATAAGTGCAGCAAATATAGATATCAACGACAATATCACAGATACAAGTGGAGCAGATATCTTAAATATCACAACCAGTGGTACAATTGATAGTGCAAATCTTATCGATGTAAGTGGAATTGAAACTTTAAATCTATATAGTGGAGATGATACGATTACATTTGATGATGTAACAGAATTTAATAATTTTAGAAATGAATTTACAGATATAGTTGATGCTGGTGGAACAACTGATAGTTTATCATTTGGAAGTACATCTGTTAGCGGTGATTTAGATTTCTCTAAACTAACTGAATTTGAAAATCTTAATCTTTCAAGTGTAGCTGATAATTTAACTGTAAGTGGAGATGAGCCAGATTCAATTTATGGACTTGGTGGAGATGATAACTTTACACTTAATTTTAGTAATCTTGTTAATTTTGATTTTGATGGTGGAACTGGAACTGATGAAGTGAATGTTACTGGAACTGGAACAGGTGCAACTGCAGCTGGAGCTGATTTTGGAACGGTTACAAGTGCAACATTTGCAAATATTGAAACACTTGATTTAACTGCACTTGATTTTAGTGGATTTGCAGATGATCAAGAATATCTCTTTACGGATACGATGTTGCAAAACTGGAATGGAAATACAGCCGACTTCACTATTAGAATCAATGCAGAAGATGCTGAAAATATTAAATTTACAACTCAAGATACTACTGTATATGATGGAGTTAATACTGGTAATGGAGATAGTGGAAATGTTGCGGCGGCAGGTGATTATGATCTTGGAAATACAACACTCCATATCGAAATAGTATAAAAAACAAAAGGGAAAAAGATGTACAAAAATATAGAGATATTAGATAAAAAAAGATGTAAAAGTTTGAAATTTGATACGGTTTCTCCTTTTGAAATTGGTAAAACGATGGGCGTTTTACCTTTGGGGTTTAATGAAGTTATTGATATGGCGAAGTATTCTCCTGTAATCATTATGGGGGATAGTGACAATTTAGAATTTGTAGCTTTTGGTGGAATATCACCACAAGTTACAATTTTTAATGATACAACTATTTATGCACCGATGTTTACAAGAACTTATCCTTTTTTGAATGTGATACTAAAAGATAAAAAGGGAGATTTAAAAAGTGTTATTGGAATTGATAATGGGGAGTTTTGTGGAACAAAAAAAGAGAAGAAAATATTTTCTTCTGGCGGTACAGTAGAACCTTTGGCTTTAGAAAAGGTTGAGATGGTTCGAGAATTAAATCGTCAAAGAGTTATAAGCAAAAAAATAATTAAAGAGTTGCAAAAATATGATTTACTATTAAAAAGGGATTTTGCAGTCAATTATGAAACAAAAACAAAAGTAGTCTTGGATAATTTTTATATAGTTAATCGGGAAAAATTAATGCAACTTGATGATGCTATTATTGCTCTTTGGGCTAAAAAAGGCTGGACAACACTTATTGACATCCATCTAAAATCATTAATCAATTTTCAAAAAGTTTTTGATAAGTTAGAAAAGCATATATGATAGTTCCTTCAAATGCTTATTTAAGTGATTCTGAAAAACTCAAATTTGAGGAATTTATAGAGCAAAATTTAGGTAGGATTAAAGGGATTTTCATCCTTTTAAATATTTCTCCTTTTGATAATAATGTCAATCTTGAGGGATATTACATTTATATTGCACAGATAACAAAACGATTTAAACTTCGTCCAATCTGTTTTTTCAATGAAACAAATATTACAAAATACAGCAAAACTTTGAAAGAAGATATCCTCTCTTTTGAAAAACAATTTAGAAGATTTTACGATAGTGGAATCACTACTATCGTAAGACCTTATAGTTGGTACAACTACAATTTTTTTAACTACCCAAAGCTACAATTTTTTATTCCAAATGATAATGTATATGATATGCTTAAAAGAGTAATTGATAAAGAGATATTTTGGAGTCATTTGGAATATTTACAAAATGGAATTGAGAAAAAAACAATAACTATAGATTTTAAAAAAAGTGAATATTCTAAAAGATTATCGATGGCTCATCCTGACTCTACTTATAAAGGAGATTTATTTTATAAGGCACTTATTGGTAGCGACCCAAAACTTTTGGATGAGATAGACGACATCTATTTTGGAAAAGATTTTATTTATGATGATGGGTTTAAATACCTTAAATATGGAAATGTTATGGGAGCAAATGCAAGTTCTGAACAAATTGATTATCTATTTAAAATACAAGATGAACTTGGCATTTCTCTCTCTTTGACTTTAAATTCTATGAATCCGCCACCTGATTTGTTGTATGACAATAAAGTACTTAGTAGATTTATAAGTTTTGTAAAATCTTTTTACGATAGAGGTTTAAGGGTAGTAACAATTTCAGATGTCCACTTAATCAAAACTGGAATTTTGCAAAAAGAATTTCCATTAATGAAATTTAAAAATACAGTAAATCATAAAATCTCAAATACTCAAGATTTTATTAATTTTGCAAATCTTGGGTATGACTATATCCAACTTGATAGAAGTTTGGTTAGAGATATAGGAGAACTTAGAAAGATTCACAAAGCAAATCAAAAATATGGTAAAAAGTTATATCTCCTTGCAAGTGAATATTGTATGTATAACTGCCCTTTCAAAAGTGAACATGATAATATAAATCAAGAAATACTTTCAGCTCATGCTTATTTTATAGGGAATAGTAAACGAAGTCATATTAGCTGTGATAATTGGAGATATGGGAAAATTGCTTCGTTGCCGAGAAATGGAGTTGATTTGATATTAAAAGATAAAAATGCTTTAGATGAATATTTTTCTTTAGTAGATGTTTTAAAATTTAGTGGAAGACTTGCTATTTTAGACGATGTAAAAGGGGAATCTAAAATATATGTGGAAGATACAAACTCACTAGAAGAAAAAGCAAATAGAAGATTGAAGTCAAGATTGAGGATTTCTATATCAAAGAAAATGACCCAAATTGAAACTATATATGATACATCTAGTGGAGAAAAACTTTTAGATACACTCAAAACCTGTCAAAATGAGTGTTATGACTGCCATTTATGCGAAAAAGTTTTTGGTGTGGAGCCGTTTGATAGTTTAGTTGAACTACAAGGAAATGATACTATTTAAAACACCTCTTCGAAATAGTTTAAAAATTAGACAAAATGATTGTCTAATTTGATTTTGTTTGTAGTATAATTTTTTAAGGTCGAGAAATAAACAAGGAGGGGTAGTTTGTTAGAAGAATCAATAAAAGGAAATGAGAAATTTTGGGAGATTTTCCAAAAGCAAGACAGAAAAAAAGTCGAAGAATTTACAAAATATATGGATAAATTTGCAGTAAATTTCAATCTTTATAAAGATGGAAATTTTATAGAAAGGTCGTTACCTTTTGATGTTGTTCCTAGAATAATTGGGGCAAATGAATTTAATACAATTGATAGAGGACTATCTCAAAGGGTAAAAGCTTTAAATTTATTTTTAGAAGATTTATATACAGATAAAAAGATAGTCAAAGCTGGGGTTATTCCTGAGGCATTTATCTATCAAGCAAAGGGATTTTTGCAAGAACTTGTAGGACATTCCCCTTCAAAAAAATTAAGAACCCATATCAATGGAATTGACCTTGTAAAAGATACAGTGACTAATGATTGGATTATTTTAGAGGATAATTTACGAGTTCCAAGTGGGGCAAGTTATCCACTTTCTATTCGTGATACTTACAGAAAAATCTACCCAGAATTTTTTGAAAATCTCAAAATTGAGCCAATTAAACAATACCCACAATATATTAAAGAATCTATGGATTATGTAAACTGTGGGGGGATTAATGTTGTTTTAACCCCTGGAAGATTTAACTCAGCTTATTATGAACATAGTTATCTTGCTCAAATGAGTGATGCTCTATTGGTTAGAAACCATGAACTTGTGGTAAAAGATAAAGTGGTCTATTTTAAAAACTATGATGGAAAACTTGTAAGAGTTGGAGCAATTTATAGAAGACTCGATGATGAGTTTATCGACCCACAATTCTTTAATCCTGAGAGTTTGATAGGAATTCCTGGAGTTATGGAAGCATATTTAGCTGGAAATGTAGCTCTTATGAATGCACCTGGAAATGGTGTGGCGGATGATAAGGGAATTTATTATTTTGTACCTCAGATGATTAAATATTATCTAGGGGAAGAAGCACTTCTTAAAAATGCACCGACATATCTACCATATTTTGAAAACGATATGAAATATATGATGGAAAATATGGAAAAACTTGTCATCAAAGATGTTGCAGAAGCTGGTGGATATGGTGTATTATTTGGTCATACTATGACAAAAATTCAAATTGAAGACTTAAAAACTATTATAAAAGCAAATCCAAGAAGATTTATAGCACAAGAGCTTATAGAGTTTTATGATGAAGAGTGTTATATCAATGATAAACTCTCCCCGCGAAAAGCTGATTTTAGAGCGTATGTTGTGATGGCTGAGGAGCCAAAAGTTTGGAAATGTGGGCTTACTAGATATGCTATGGAAGCTGGAAATTATCTTGTAAATTCTTCTCAAGGTGGAGGATTTAAAGATACATGGGTTATGGGAGAATAATATGACACAATTATTAACAGCAAATGTAGCACTCAGTCTTTATTGGCTTGGGAGATATATGGAAAGAGTTGAAGCTTCACTTATTGATATCAACAAAGCATACGATAATATTATAGATGTCGATGCAAATGAGGGTGTTGCTCTTTATGAAAAACTTGGTATTGATATAGAATATGCAAATTCATCTGATTTTTTAAATGTTGCGATGTTCGGAGAACATCTATCAAATTTGTATGAACTTTTGAGTTATGCTAGAGAAAATGCAATCATCTCCAGAAGTTATATAGAAGCGGAAGCTTTTGGTTCAATTATAGAACTTCACAAACATTTTGAGATAGCTCAAAAAAATGGAGCTTCGGTTGATTTTAGATTTATAGATACAGCTTTGTCACTGATAAGTGAAATTTGGGGTGAATTAACTCGAAAACAAACTAGAAATATAAACGACTATTTTATAGCTTTAGGGAAAAATGTTGAGAAAGTTGATATGCATTTACGGCTTGCAAAAGATAAAGAGTTCGCTTTGGTTGTGATGAAAGAGATAGACACGATTGTCGCTATTTTAGCACCAAATGCACAATTTAAACCACATACAATTGATGAAGATGATGAGCTAATATTAGCTTCAATCAACAATAAAATCAATAAAATAATAGTGGAGTAGTCTATTTTGAAAATAAAAACAAAAGAGATATTTAGCTCAGAACTCCCTGTTGGGGAGAGATTGTCTATTAAGAGGACAAGATATGAATCTGAAAGTAAAGATGAAAATAAAAAAAGAATATCAATAGTAAGTGGTATCCATGGGGATGAACTTGAAGGGCAATTGGCTATTTTTCTATTGGCACAATGGCTTAATAATAATAAAGATAAACTAAAAGGGATTGTAGATATCTATCCTGCTGTTAATGCACTTGGGGTTGATACTATTACACGAGGTTTTCCTATTTATGAAGTTGATCTTAATCGAGCTTTCCCTGGTGGGAAAAATGACTTTTTGCCAGGACAAATTGTATATGCTTTGACAAAAGATATACAAGGGAGCGATATAGCTATCGATATCCACTCAAGTAATATTTTCCTTCGTGAGATACCACAAATTAGGATAAATAAAGAGTTTAGCCCTGCAACTTTACCCCTTGCAAAAGAGCTTAATTGTGATTTTATTTGGATTCATGATGCGGTGACTGTTTTGGAAGCTACATTTTCCCATACTTTGAACTCTTTGGGGACAAAAACTTTGGTTGTGGAGATGGGTGTAGGGATGAGACTTACAAATAAATATGGTGACCAACTTTTAAAAGGGATGCTAAATCTTATGAAAAAAGAGGGGATAATAGACACTTCTGAAGAGTTTAGTATAAGAGAGCCATTTACCTCTGAAACGGGGGATGTTTACTATATGAACTCCCCTAAAAGTGGACTTTTTGTACAATTTTTAGACCATTGTGCAGTTGTAAAAAAAGATGACAAAATTGGAGATATCGTTAGTCCACTTACAGGAGAGGTTCTGGCTGAACTCAAAGCTCCAAATGATGGAATATTATTTACTTTACGAGAATATCCTGTAGTCTATGAAGGTTCTTTGATAGCTAGAATTTTTGGAGAAAGTAAGTGAAAAAGATAGAAATATTAAGGATTGAGTCACTTAGTCGTGCACCTTTAGTTATTGAAGGATATTTATTTGAAGGAAGTGATCCAAAAGCTCCTTCGTTAGCAATAGTTGGAGCGATGGATGGAGATGCTATTTTACCACTGTTTTGTGCTTCTCAAATGGTCGATTTTTTAAAAAATACCATTGACAAAAAAGAGATAAAAGGGAATATTTTAGTTATTCCATCAATTAATCATTATGCTTTAAATATTAATGAAAGATTTTGGCCGTTGGATAAAACGGATTTAAATATGATGTTCCCGGGATACAGTGAAGGGGAAACAACGCAAAGAATAGCCGCAAAGGTTTTTGAAGCGATTAGTGGATATACCTATGGAATAAATCTTGAAAGGAGAAGAGATCCTTCTAATTGTATACCTTATATAAAACTTTTTAAAAGCGGGTATGAAGATCTAAAGGGAGCTAAAAAATTTGGCTTTAAAATCATCCATCATAGTGAACTCCGTTCAATTGATACTGTGACTTTGCAATATAATTGGCAACTTTGGGGTACAAAAGCTTATTCTATCGTATGTCCTATCGCTAATTTAGTTGATGCAAATATATCAAATCAAATTCATCAAGCAATGGTAAGATTTATGGATAAATCTGGTGTTATTGAACATAAAATTTTTAATGCCTATGAATCAAATGTTGTCACAAAATTAAATTTGAGAATAATTAAAGCAAAAAAAAGTGGTATTTTTATTCCAAAAGAGACAGTTGGAAACTATGTAGTTAAGGGTCAAACGATAGGAGTTATTATCCACTCTTTACGAGGTGATGTGATACATGAGATAGTAGCATCTTGTGATGGAATGATAACTTGTTGTTTCAGTAATTCACTTATTTTAGAAAATGCAGTTGCTTTTAGACTCGCTAAAGTGAAGTAAAAGAAGTTACTAAAAAATTACTTTTTAAAGGATATCATTTAAGCTATATTAGTTATCATTATGCAATTTTTTATATAAGGAAAAATGATGTTTTTTGGAAATACTAAAGCAAAAGATGAAGAGATTGAGCAATTAAAAAAGCAAATCACAATTCTAAGAAGTGCAGCAGAAGAAAAAGAGAAAGTAATATCAAGGTTACAGAGTGAATTACTTGTTGTAAATAAAAACGAGTTAGAAGTAATTTCACTTGAAAACAAAAGATTAAAAGAGATAGCAACTTTTTCTCAAGAAGAGGGCTTGATCGCTTTTAAGGCGGATGGTACAGTTTTCTTTATTAATAATCGAGCGAAAGAAAATATCGACTCAAGTAATACGTCTAGTGTTTTTAAAGCTGTAACAAATGGCGAGAATAAAGTCATTCTTCAAGATTGTGAAGCCTCAATAGCTACAAAAAAAGTAGATGATATTTATATTGTTTCATTACGAAAAACATCCATCCATGATAATAAAGATGATGGACTTCTTTCAAAACACAATCACAATATCAATCATGCCCTAACTGACACGCAAAATGTGTATCTTGCTCTTTTAGATGAATTACAAAGTATGATGAAAGAATCTAAAGCAACTGCAAAAGGTTCAAATGAGGGGCTTAATCTTACTCAAGATATTGTCCATGATACAACAAATCTTTATCAACAAATAGAAACGGAAGAGGAGATAGTAAACTCTTTAGTGAAAAAAAGTAGTGATATTTCAGAAGCTATCACTGTGATTGACCAAATAGCATTTCAAACAAATATCCTATCTTTAAATGCAGCAGTGGAAGCAGCAACTGCAGGTGAAGCTGGAAAAGGGTTTGCCGTTGTCGCACAAGAAGTGAGAAATCTAGCAACAAGAAGTGCAGATGCAGCAAAAACTATTAAAACAGTTGTAGAAGCTATACAAGCTGAAACAGCAAGGATGAAAAAAAGTTCAGATGTAGTCTCAGATGTAGTTAATCAAACTAAGAAAAGAGTTGATGTTCTGATAACTTTAATGAATCAATTCCAAAAAAACTCTTCAAGACCTGTGTATGAAGTAGAAAGTATTAGCAATAGAATCTTTATAAATTTAGCGAAATTAGACCATGTTATTTATAAAAATAATTTGTATCAATTGATTTTTGGTGATGATAACCAATTCCATGGGGTTGACCATCATAATTGTCGACTTGGAAAATGGTATGATACGGGGCTTGGAAAAGAACAATTTAGCCATGTGAAGTCATTTAAGGGATTAGAACCATTCCATAAAATTGTTCATGATGAAGCAAATGCTTTAGCCCACGAGTGTGCAGGAAATCAAGTGGTGTGTACAAAACAGATTATAGAAGAAAAAATAGAAAAAATAGAAAATAGTAGTCGAGGTGTTTTTGAATATTTAGATAAAATTTTAGAAGAGAAAAATATTGATGTAATGAAAGTTGCAGCAAAAGATTTATTTGAAAACAAAGAGGGAGGAAAAAATGCAAAATAACCAATACACAGTAGCTGTTATTGATGATGAAACAGAAGTTTTAAGCATGATTGATAGGTTTTTAGGAAGAAGTAACAGATATAAAGTACAAACTTTTTCAAATCCAGTTACTGCTCTAACTCATATTGATAATAACTTTGATGTCATTTTACTTGATATTATGATGCCTCAAATGAATGGTTTGGATGTTTTAGAAAAAATAATGACTAAAAATCCAAATCAAAAAGTGATTATGATGACAGCATTTTCTACACTTGATAAAGTACTTAAGTCTCATAAATACGGTGCTACACATTATCTTATGAAGCCTTTTGACTCTTTAGAAGCACTTGAGAGAAAAATATCAGAAGTATTAAAAGCTTAATGACTATCAACAAAAAGTGGGCATACTTTTTAGTTTTTAGTTTTTTCTGTGTAATTGTTTTATTTTTAATGTATAAAAATAGAGAACATAGAGTTGAAGAGTTTCAAGAAGCAGAATTGGAACATTTTGAGTTAAATATTGCTCAAGAGTATGAGGCTTCTCAAAAACTTATGAAATTACTTCTTCCTTTTGTCTCAAAGAGGGATAATAATCAAACATTTGAATCTCTCATATCATTTCAATCCCAACTCGATAGAATGAAAGAATCTCCTACAAATCAAATCTTTTTTATTATTGGGAAAAAAACAGTAAAAAAAGAAAAATCCAAAGAAAATTATATTGAACTTGTTAATCTTAATGATTTTTTGATTTCTGATTTGGTTGTTCATAAAAATAAAAAGATTTGGGATGTTTTTAATCAACTATCTCTGAAAGATGCTGAAATCATCAATCAAAATTTGGCTAAAAATAAAAGTTTTAATATTGCAATTGTTCATAATTTTCAATATAGATTATTGCAATTTGTCCCGCAGAAGCTTTTTGGTAATGATAAAATAAATGGATATTATGTTTATTATGATAATGCCGAGTATTTGGATGAGATGAATAAAGATTTTAAGATTGTTGTGTTGGGTGTATATCTTATTTTGGTTGTGATATTTTATTTTTTATATTATCAATCGAAAACTAAAGATGTTTTAAATAAGAAAAATAGAGAGTTAGAAGAGAGTTGGAAAATCGTTGATAAGTATGTTATCTTCTCAATAACAGATACAGATGGGATTATAACTGAGGTAAGTTCTGCTTTTTGTGATATTAGTGGATTTAGCAAAGAGGAAATTATTGGTAATACACATCGAATAGTAAGACATCCTGATACAACAAATGAATATTTTGAACAACTTTGGAGTGCTCTTATTGCCGATAAGATATGGATTGGTTTCGTAAAAAATAGAAAGAAAAATGGTGATAAATATTGGATTAAAACATTTATTGAACCTTTATTTGATAAAAATGGGATAAAAATAGGGTATAAAAATATTGCCATTGATATAAGTGATTCAAAAGCTTTAGAAAAAGCAAATAAAACTTTAAAAAAGAAGATAAAAAGGGCTGTTAAACTCAATATAAGACAATATAAAAAGCGACAAGAAGAGCAACTTCAGAATATTAAATTAAGTTCAATAGGGGCTTTATCAGCAGGTATCACACATGAGATAAATACTCCTCTTACCTACATAAAAGGTAATTTTGAGATGATGAAATATGATATTATGGATTTGGAAAATAATGATAGTTTAAAAGAGAATCTTTTGTCAAATCATAAAAGAATTACTGATGGAATTTTACGAATTTCAAATATTATAGAAGCTATGAGAGAGATAGCTTCTAGTAGCAAAGAGGATATAAAAGTTGAAACAAATGTATATCGTTCTTTGATAACTGCTTTAACTATGGTACATAATAAGTCAAAACAGATTTCAAAAATTTATCTTGATGGTAGTTTATTTGATATTAGTATGTGTGACTCTATTGGTAGTGATTCTACAATTTTTGTGAATAAACAAAGAATTGAACAAGTGTGGATAGTGATTATTAATAATGCACTTGATGAGCTTGTTAAAATTGAAGAGTATGAAGAGAGACGATTATCCATTACTATAGAAGAGAGTAAAGATAAAATTATGATCTATTTTAAAGATAATGCAGGGGGAATTGATGAAAAAATTCTCGGAAATCTTTTTGACCCGTTTGTAAGTACAAAAGAATCTGGTGGAATGGGGATTGGCTTGAATATAGCTAAAAAGATTATTGATAGTAATGATGGGAAAATTGAAGCTTATAATAAAAATAATGGAGCTGTTTTTAAAATCACTTTTCAAAAAAGTAGCTAAGTTTTTGCAAAGAAACAAATAAGCTGAAAAAAATCAGCTTATGAGATTTTTGGATATATTGTTAAAAAAATCCCACTTTATGCTCTTTATCAAACATATTTTTTTTCTCTTTTTCAATTTGCTCAATAAAATCTTCAGTACTAAAAATTGGTTCATCGCTCACTGCGATTTTATAAGCTGTATTTTTGATAATCATCTCTATTTGTCCACCAGTAAGCTCAAAAGTAGATAGTTTTTCAGTATCTATTGGGATTTTGACTGGTAAAGTGATAGGGAGCATACTTTCCCAAAGTTTTTTTCTTTGTTCATTTGTTGGTTTGGTAAATTCGATTTTGTAGTTAAATCTTCTACTAAAAGCTTTATCAATACTATCAAGTAAGTTTGTCGTAGCTATCAGTATCCCATCAAATCTTTCAATTTGCTCCAAAAAAATATTTTGCATTTGGTTGTGCATCTTTTCACTTCCACTTGAGTTTCCTGTCACTCGATTACTCAAAAATTGGTCCGCTTCATTAAGGAGTAGGATTGGTTCAGATTTTGTTTTGATGCAAAGTTCTTTATAGCTATCAAAGATTTTTCGTACATTTTTTTCACTCTCCCCAACATACATCGAGAGAATTTTACTACAGTCAAAACTCAAAATTTGTTTTTTCATAGATTTTGCGATAGCAAGTGCTGTGATAGTTTTTCCAGTTCCAGCTGCTCCATAAAAGATAATTCTTGCATCAATCCCTTTTCGTTTATCTTTTATTCCCCAATCTTTCAAACGATTGACCACAGTTTTATCCATTTGTTTGAGGAGTGCTTTTAGAGTCTCTTCTGTTTTTGGATTTAAAACAACTTCATCAAGGTCTTTTTTTGGCTCGATGAGTTCAAAAATCTCTTGTTCCCCAATCAGCATATCAAGTTTAATTTTTTGTTTTCTTTTATCTTTTTTATTTGGATGAGATATTTTGTATAAAATTTGCTCAGGGATAAAAAAGTTACGATTTATCCCACCAAAAGGGGTAAGCATCTCATCATAATCTATCAAACCTTTTGAGATAAGATTTCCACTCTCTTCAAGTAAACTTCTATGTTTTATCTTTTCATAGTCATCACTTGAAATAAGAGTGATAAGGGAAGTCATATCCCTTATTGACTCATCCCCACCGCTATATTCCTCTTTTAAAAGAGCTAAAAAGAGCATTTGCTCTTTTTCTTCAAGATTGTGTTCTTTAAAAAAGGTTTCTAACATTATCTCATGACTTGTCGCTGCGATTCTCTCTTTGATTCTATTTTCCAATAAAGTAAGTTTTGATTTGAGACGATTGATATTTGGTGAATTTTCATCAAAACTATTTTTGACAACATTGAGTTTTTGAGCTAAATCAATCTTAAAAAATTGGTCTTGAAGATATTCAAGATGGTCGTTGTACTCTTTTACTTCAGGTAAAACAAGGTCAAGTGAACCAACTTCTAAGAGTTTTAAAAATGCAGGACTTAAAGAGATAGAAGTGTTGAGAAGTTCAAGATTTGACATCTCGCTCACTTTTGTAGGCATCATACTATTTTGAACTATCCAACCAAGTTCCAAAAGGTTTTTGATAAGAAAGATTTTTTCAAGGTGTAAAAACTCCCCGACATTGTAAAAATCACCAAGTAAGTCAACTACCATTATGCTTGTCGCACCGCTTACATACTGTTTTGTAAGTGCTTGTAAAAGTTGTGCTTCATCTTTGTGGCATTTGAGTTGCACAAATATATCAAGTTGTTCTAAAGTATCAGATTTGATAAAATCTATCGTATTTTTCATATTGTTATTCATAATTTTTATATCCATATATTATCGATTAATCTTGTAGCACCAATTTTTACAGCTACTAAAATAATCGTATTTTTAAGTTCAATTTGGTTCAGTATAAAAAGTTCTCTTGAGACTATTTCGATATATTCAACATCAATCCCCTCTAAAGTTTCTATCATCGTTTTTTTAATTTCAGTTATATCGAGATTGCCAGCAACTATCAGTTTTGTTGCATTTTGGAGACTTCGTGAAATTTTGAGTGCTTCCTCTTTTTCGCTCTCACTTAAATATGCATTTCTACTACTCAAAGCTAATCCATTGTTATCTCTTATAAGTGGACAATCAATAACATTTATAGGTAAAAAAAGATTTTCAACCATCTGTTTTATCAGTATCACTTGTTGAGCATCTTTTCTTCCAAAATAAGCATTAGTTGGTCGAACTAGATTGAAAAGTTTTAGAACGATTTGAAGCACTCCATCAAAATGTGTTGGTCGTTTGAAACCATCCAAAACAAACCCTCTAATATTCGGAGCTTTGATAGTTACTTCATCTTTTTCATACATCATATCTATATTTGGCATAAAAAGGATATCAACCCCTGCAAGTTCACAAATCTTTTTATCTGCCTCATCTCTTTTTGGATATTTTGCGAAATCTTCACTAGCTAAAAACTGTGTTGGATTGACAAAGATAGAGACAATTACAAGCTCATTTTCCTCTCTTGCTTTTTTAATAAGGGAGATATGCCCCTCATGTAAAGCTCCCATAGTTGGGACGAAACCTATTGTTTGTGTTGTATTTTTTGTAATATTTTGTAGTTCTTTTTTATCTGTAATTATTTTCATAAAGCGGATTATAGCTTATGGTTTGTTAAATATTATGAATCGCTCTGGTATTTTTTCCAAAAACTACAAAAAAGTTACAAGCTATTTTTAAGCTTTTAAGAATAGTTTTAACTAAACAATCCTAAAATCCAATATTGACAAAGAAAAAAAATAAAAAATAAAGGATTTCCAAATGCAACAACATCGCACCAAAAAGTCGTCTCTCTCTCTCTCTCTCTTCTAAACAGCAAAAAATAATACTTTCACTAGCAACAGCTAGTTTACTCCTCACAGGTTGTGGTGGCGGAGGTGGTGAAACTGCACCAGATGCTCCAACACCAAGTTCAACACAAACAGGGATACTTATGGACTCACATGTTAGTGGGTTAAGGTATATATCAAAAGGTACAAATGGTGAATTAACTGAAGATGTTACAAATGAAGCTGGTGAATTTAAATATTATGAAGGGGGTACTGTAGAGTTTTTCGTGGGAAATATCTCACTTGGAAAAACTCAGCCATCTTCGATTACTTCAGCTATGGATTTAGCTGCAGATGATACTCAAAAATCAAATATAGTAAGACTTCTACAAACACTTGATAGCGATGGTGACCCATCAAATGGAATTGCTATCCCAAGTACAGTAGCTCAAAATGCTACAAACAATACATTAAATATTGATATAAAAAGCTCAAACTTTGAGTTACAGTTTAATTTGGTAAAAAGTACATTGCTTAAAGACACAGCTTTTGAAACTAGAAGTTTAGTTGCAGAAAATACTGCCTTAGAACATGCTACTGTATCAGATAAATTATCTAAAATATCAGAAATGCCACTTGGAAAAGCACTTGCAAATTCACTTACATACCAATCAAGTGCATATAATACTACAGCATTACAAGCATCACAGAAAAAAAGAGTCTATCTTTATATATGGGAAAAAATGCTACAGACTAAATTTAGTTTAGCAGAAGACCTTGCAAAGCTTAATTCAGTCGAATCAAAACATGATTTTGTTAAGAAATGGTTAGATTATACAGATACTGCATTGAGTTTGTATTCGCTTAGTGATGCTATTTATGGTATGTCAAAAAAAGCTGGAGCATCTACTATTAAGTATCAATTGACTGAGTTGTCAGCTATTGGTGTTGGAAGTTGTAGTGGTATGGTTAAATTATACAATGCTAATGGAGTGGAGATAGAAAGTGATTCAACACTTGGTTTTTGTAATGCAATGTTAGCTTTAACACCATTGACAGTTGATGATGGACTTGTGTCTGATTTTTTAACAAAAGCACTTCCAGAGTTAATGTATGCTAACCAATGGAATGTGGGACTAAAAGGAGCACTGTGGTCAAAACATATAAACTGGAATAAAGCAGATTATGCAAGTATAGCTCTTTCGGTAGCTAAAATTGGTACAGATTCATTTGGTGCAATAGCAGCAAGCTATACAAATGAAACAATGACAGATAAACTTATCGCTAGAATATGGCTTCAAGCTCATTTTGCATCTGGGTTTGATAAAGATTATCGAGCAAAACTTCTTACAGAAAATAGTGAACTAAAAACTTTTGCAACCCAAGATGATGAGATAGAGTATCTAGCTAGAAAATACGGTACAACTGGAGCAATTTGTGATATGTATAAATTCTTAAATCCACTTTTTGATACTAACAATTGTTCAATCAACTATGATATAGATAATGTCAAAGCTATGATTTCAGATTATTTAGCTAAAGCAAAAACAGAATATGCAAATATAGAATCAAAAGTGGGATATATATCTGATAAAAATGCAGTATTGGGAATACTTGATTTGACTTTCAGAGATACAACACCAGATACATTTACTTTTGTAGATAAACAAAATGTTGCCCTAAACACACTTATAGAATCAGCACCCATCACAGTATCTGGGATAAATACAGCTTCCCCAATCTCTATCACAAATGGTGAATACTCTATAAATGATGGCTCATGGACTAGTACCGATGGAAATGTAACTGATGGTCAAACTGTAAAAGTAAGACATACAAGCTCCAATAGTAACTCAACAGATACAAATTCAACTTTAACTATTGGTGGAGTTGTAAAAACTTTTAAAAGTACAACAAAAGCAGCAATAGTAGCAGTATCAAAATCACTTCTACGAACAGGGCAAACCACAAGTTATGCTACTTATGATGATGGATGGTATGCAAGTCAAGGGCTAGGGATAGCAAGAACTTTTACAAGAGATAGTACAAAAAATATAGTGACAGATAATGCCACAGGGTTAGTTTGGCAAGATGATACAACTCCAGCTACTATGACTTGGGTAACCGCAGGGACTTATTGTGAAAATCTTACTCTTGGAAGCTTCAACGATTGGCGATTGCCATCTATAGAAGAACTTGCCACTATCTCAAATAAAAGTACAGTAAATCCATCAAAATTTACAGAGTTTCAAAATATAGTTTCGGGCGATTATTGGTCTTCTACTACGGATGCTAGTTACTCAGACCTTGCATGGAATGTTGGTTTCAATGGTGGCTTCCGTTTGCCGAACTATAGAACGACTAGTGATTATGTCCGTTGCGTTAGGGCTGGACAATAATCAATTAAGAATGAATAGTTAAAAATTTAAAATGGAGAAAAATATGAAAAATAACCACGGAGTTGAAGTTTTATCAACTAAAGTAAAAAATATGAAAAACAAAATACTTATAAAACTAGCCCTAATAGGTAGTTTAGCACTCAGTTTACAAGCTGACTATACAAGAGATGCTACAAAAAATGTAGTTACAGACAGTTCAAGTGGACTTATGTGGCAAGATGATGCAGTAGGAACTACTATGAACTGGGCAACAGCTCTTACAACTTGTGAAGCTCTAACTCTTGGTGGATATACCGACTGGAGACTTCCAAACTATAACGAACTCTACAATCTAGCTGATAAAAATAGAGCAAATCCTGCAATATCACCAGTTTTTACAAAAGTAGTTTCTGACCATTATTGGTCATCTACTACTTATGCTAGTAACCGAGACTATGCATGGGATGTCAATTTCAACTACGGCTACGACGATGCATACTATAAGCCGTATAACCGTTATGTTCGGTGTGTTAGAGGTGGAATTTAAGTTGCGGTGCAAGGGTAATTGTAGCTTTTGCGAAGTTGATTAGAAATAAATATGAGGAGGTAAAATCAATTGTATTTAAGTGTTAATAGGTGTCTCATTAGGAGACAACGAAGAGATTTAAAAAGATAAAGGACAAAAACATGAAAAATATGTTTATAGCTATAGTGGTAGTTGTGATGTTATTTGGATGTAGTGGTAATCAATCTACTTTTGATGTGGATTATAAAAAAGATAGTCCAACTATAAATAATAATATTACAATAGTGACAAATGCTGAACTTAAGAAAGCTCAATCTAATATATTTCGTGCACAATTTAATAATGATAGAGAAAATGTTTCTAGTGTTAATACTCATCAGGAAGAAGTCAAATATGATAGAGATACTACTGGTAATATTATTAGTTCTATACATACAAGTGTTGTATCTATAGAAGAACCTTTTGTGATAAGAGAAAACTTTAAAAATGGAAGATATCTACTTGAAAAAGGAAAATTAAGAAATTTTATGGAAGCAATTGTAATGTATATGATTAAAATTGATGAAATAATGAAATCTAAACAATCTAAAGACTACGAAATGGATATTCATGTTTTAGGTACGGCGGATGGTAGTTTTTCTAGAGTTATATATAATGGAGATTATGGTAAAAATATTTTAATTCCAATAATTGTAGATGGTGTTAATCAAACAGTCGAACTTAAAGAAGCTAAAAAAGTTACAAATATAGAACTTGCTGCATTAAGAGCTTTATATGGGAAAA
>RRZT010828714.1_pt1 | contig 18600 bp, 21 predicted proteins | sample 2165551 | NCBI WGS metagenome assembly RRZT01 (sample SAMN10456910, study PRJNA506462) | wastewater metagenome | biome: wastewater; feature: sludge; material: wastewater sludge; isolation source: wastewater sludge with Escherichia coli K12::gfp cells carrying plasmid... | place: USA: Moscow, Idaho...
ATGGCGACGATCAGCGTCGCCACGGCGCCCAGACCCTTGATCAGGCCGAGTCCGTTGATCTTTCCAGGGCCAGCCATCGGCTCAGACCTCGAACAGGAGGGTCAGCATTGCGGCTCCCAGGAAGATCATGCCGAAGATCAATGCCGGGATCGTCATGTAGATGGTCATTCCCTCCGCGGCCGCGCCGGCTGCGACCTGCTCTCGAGTCAAGTGGGCATTGCGCAGCTCCTTCACCCGAGCGCGCAATGTGCCGGACAGCGCGGCGCCGCTTTCATCGAGCTGCATGATGTCGGTGAGGTCCCTCAACTCGGGCAGTTCGAGCTCTTCGGCCAGGCGACGCAGTTCACCGTACGGCGACTGCTGCTCCAGTCGGGCTCGCTCCAGGGCGGTCCTGATCTGGACGAACAGCGGGACGTCGCTGAGCATCGCCGCCGACTGCAGGGCTTCGGCAGCGGAGGCATTGGCCAGCCGTTCGAGGGTCACCAGATCTATGAACACCAGCAGCGACTCGACGGCCCGGGACTTGCTGACCCTCGCCGAGCGGCGCAACAGCACGTCCGGCACCCAGAAGCCGAGCACGAGCCCCGCCAGGGCAAGACCGGCGGGCCACCACGACGGCTGACCGGTCATCCAGCCCCAGGCGAAGCCGATCAGTGCCGGCAGGACGGCCCCGACGATCGCCATCACAAGCTTGTCGGCGTAGAACTCCGCGATCGGCTTGTTCTGCAGCCGCAGCAGCTTGCGCTGCCGCCCGCTCAACGGGATCGGTGATCGGCGGTAGAGCAAGGCGCCCAGCCGTTCTGACCGGGAGCTATCGGCGACAAGGACCTGGTCGTGTTCACCGGCCGAGTGTTCGCCGAGGATCCGGTCCAGCGCCGGCTGGAGTCTGGGCGGGGCCGGCAGCGCCGCGGCAACCAGGGTGACGATGCCACCCAAGGTCAACATGCCGGCCAGTAAGATCAGTGAGTCATTCATCTGCTTGCTCCCTCCCTGACCAGCACCCGAGCCCGAGGGGGCTGCTTGGCCCGGCGTCTGAGCAGAATCAGGGAACCGACGTACGCAACGAGCAGGATCGACAGCACGAGCTGGCCAAGGGGAGTCCGATAGGCGGCGAAGAAGCTCGGTGACAAGAGGAACACCCCGACGAGCGTGACCATCGTGATGACGGTGACCTGGCGTACGACGACGTACGGCTTGCTGCGTTCGGTCTCGATCAAGCGTCGGCCCCGCAACTGATCCTGGATGGACTCGGCGAGCTCGCGCAGGGTCGTCGACGCGCCCACCGCGCCCCGATCGGCAGCCAGGATCAGGGCGGCGACCACGGGATCGGCGTCCGCCGCATCAAGATCATCGGCAAACCGTTGCAACGCCTCGTGGGTGTCCCAGCGATTGTCGAGTCGGCTCACCAACATGCCGACCTCATCGGCGATGAGAGGCGGTGCACTCTGCCGGGACAGCCGGATCGAGTCGGTCACCGACCGCCCGGTGCTCAGGGTCGCCGCCAGCCCACGGACCCACCGATCCAGAGCCTCCAGCAGCTGGATGTCGTGCGCCGGCGGGAGACTGAGCAGGTAGGGCAGACCAAGTGCCAGCAGCGGAGCGACGACAATCGCGACGATCCAGCCGGTCACGGCGGCCACTGCGAACCCGACTGCGGTGCTGGCCAGCAGGATCAGATCACGGCGCCGCCCGCGCGACCCCGGGGGTCGGCGGGTCAGCCGGGCCCAGGCCGAGCGACCATCGGCGCGTCGTACCCGTACCCGTGGGCCCCACCGTCTGGTTGCGCCGGCAACGACCAGCACCATCCCGCCAGCAACGAGTACGCCTGCTGCTGCGGCGACCTCGGCGGTCACGATCTGCCCCGCGGACCAGGCCAGAGATCTCGACGAAAGGGCAGCAGCTCGGCTTCGAAGTCGGCATCGGGGAAGAACCCCGCCGGACGGCCGGAACTACCGCTCGCGTGGTACACGAGATGGGTCACCGGACGTCCGTTCTCGATCGCCCGAGTGACCTGGCGGATCTCGGAAACGAATCGGCGGCGGACGCCGCCTTTCCAGGTATCGTCCTCGAGCTTGACGAAGACGAAAAGCGCAATGTTGTGGGCGATCTGGCGATAGGCCTCGTCGACGGTCAAGACGCCGCCTTGGGCTACCCGCGAGGCGAGCCGGTCGATGGTCGATTCGGCCGAGTGCGAGTGCGTCGTACTCAACGTGCCCGTGCCGGCTTGCATCGCCTCGAACATGGCTGCCGCCTCACTGCCCCGGACCTCGCCCACCACGAGCCTGGAGAGGTTCTGCCGCAGGGCCTCCGGCATCAGGTCGGCGACGGAGAAGTCGCCGACCGTGGTCCCGCCACTCACTTCGCCGTGGCCCACCCGCGCCTGCAACGCCAGAATGTTCTCCCGGCCGGGCTGCAGATGCGTCATCAGTTCGTAGTCGGTCTCGATCGTCCCGAATCGCTCGTTCTCGGGAATGGCATTGATCAGGGCTCGGAGCAGCGTCGTCTTGCCCGCACCTTGGTCGCCGGAGATCACCATCGACTTCCGTGCCAGCACTGCCGCGTCGAGAAACTGCGCGACCTCCGTCGGCATCAGACCGCCCTCCGCGAGATCGGCCAGAGTGACATCGGTCAGGATGTGCTGCCGGATGACCACGCTCGGCCGGTGCGAAAGACCGAAACCGATGGCATGCAGCCGGAACCGCTCGCCGAGCGCCAGGGTCATCGTGGGATGAGTGTCGTCGAACGGACGCGAGGGGAGGTTGTTCTGGCCGAGGAACCGGATCGCCTCGACCAGTTCTTCGTCGCTGTCCGCGACCGGCGACATCTTCTCGCGCCGGCCGTCGCCGTACTGGACAACCACCGAGCTCCAGCCGTGGATCTCGATGTTCTCGACGTCCGGCAGATCGAGCAGCGGCTGCAACCGTCCGTATCCGAAGACGGCGTTCTCGACCGCCCGAACGTAGGCGAGTTCCCGCTCACTGGACCAGAGATCGGCGCCATCACGATGCAGTGCACGGACGTGATCACCGACGACGCGCCGAATGATCGCCCGCCCGAGCAACCGCCGATCCTCGACTGTCAAAGGGCGCCCCGACCGACGAGCCTCAGCCTCGGACTCGTCGGTGATCGCCTCCGACGCCCGGCGCCGCAGCTCGACCACCTGTGGCCAATCGATGAGATCACCGGCAAGTCGGTCCTCGAACTCGCGCACCTCCGCCTGGCTGAACAGGGCGAGCCTCTCGGAGTCGATGGCCGGCGCAGAGCCTGCCTGCCGCCGGGACCGCTTCGGTGCCGTTGCAGGTTCCAGGTCGGCCAGGACCGGAATCTCGCTCAATCGTCGGGGCCGCTTCGCGACGTTGTCCATGGTCACCCCCGCACCAGCTGATCAGCTCGATCCACGCGAGTCGCGAGTTGCCCGGCAGCGGCATGTAGGGACCGGACCAGCCTGGAGCTGTCGAATTTGCGGGACTGCGGCTCACCATCGGACAGGTGCTTGGCCATCGCTGGATCGTGGGCGATCTCGGCGACGACCGGCGCCCCGAGCGACTTGCCGATCTCCCGCGCCGTGTACGGCTGGCCGGCGCCCACCACGATCAAACCAAGGCCGCGCTGGTGCGCCTGGAGCCGCGGATGCTCCCGCAATGCCAGCAGGTGGACTCGGGCCGAGACCACCGAACGAAGACTGCTGCGCAGCACCACCGCGGTCAGGCTCGCTCGCTCCACCAATGGCGAGGGCAGACCGCTGTGACTGATCCGACCGGCATCGACGATCACGTCGAACCCATGATCATCGAGCGCGACGAATACGTCGGTGAGGTCCGGCCAGACTCCGCCGAACAGTGCCGCGCTGCTCGGCCGGCCGAATCCCGGCAGGAACAGTCGGCTGACTGCCTGATCCTCGACCAGCGGGACCGACTGGTCGATCACCACCTCGGTGAGTGACCGACGGTCCCGATGCGCCTCGGCGACCCTCAGCAGTCCCTTCCCCTCAGCGCTGGTGCCGGCCAGGTATCCGGCCAGCACAGCCTGATGAGCACCAGGGTCACAATCGGCCAGCAGCACCGGCCGCGGCCAGGTCAGCGCCAGTCGGACCCCGAGAGTGGTCACCCCCGGTGCCCCGGAGGCCGACGTCAGCAGCAAAATCCCCATCTCGAGTCACCGCACCGCATCGCGGACGATGGTCAACCGTTCCTGAGCCGACAGCGTCGCGATGACCGCTGCTTGAGCCGCCGGCACATCCACGTCGACGAAAAGGGATCCGGCATCAGGCCCAGGCACCGAGGAAACGGTCCGCGCGACGAACGTCTTGCCAGCCTGCGGGTCCTTCTGACCCGGTTGGGCATCCGCAGGTGGGAGCGCGACCAAGCGGATCGGTGATCCGGGAACCAGGAAATCCGCCGGTGCCCGACCGCCGCTGAGCCTGATCGCGACCACAGCTCGCTCGGGTGCCGGGATGGTCGCTGCGGTCACAGCTGCCGGGGCCAGCAGCGAGCCTTCGACCAGGTCATACGCGGCACGTTGCCCGATCAGTTCCGGTGCCTGATCGGCGGCGACAGTCGGCACGCTCGGGTCACCGCTGAGAGTGACGGTCGTCAGGTCGGCAGCCTCGACCAGCTCTCCGCGGTAAACCGTCGCGGCCAGAGCCACGACCGTGCGCTCGGTGGCGACCTTGGCGTAGATGACGTATGACAGCAGACCACCAAGGCAGACGGCCACGACCCCGAGGGCGATCCATCGGGGATTGCGCCGAACGGGTGGCCGCGGTGGCTCGGGAGTCACCGGACGCTGCTGCTTCGGCGCGGTCGGCCGACGGCGGGGAAGGGCGAGCCTTCGCGCTGGGCGGGGTGGGCTGTCTATCGTCATTGAGGATTCCTGTGCTTCTCGGTCAGCGCGACTCGTCAGGCCCGACGGCGTTCGATGTGGCATGGCCCGTGGCAGAGACCGATCGAATGCCGATGAGGGTGAGGAAGATGGTGCGTTCGCTGGCATGGGTGCGGACGGTGACGACCCCGTTGTTGACCGTCGCGTGGCCTGAGACGTCGGGCTGACCTGCCAGGAATGCGGCAGCGGCCCGCAGCGAGGCGTCGCCCGGGCTCCGACCCGCGATGGTCTGAGTCACGCCGGCATTGGCTGCCGCCCGAGCGGCGCCCGCGGCAGCCGCCTCGGCCCGGCTGGCAGCAGTGATCTTCTGACCACCGTCGATGACCAGCCCGGCAGTCATGATCAACGCAGCGAAGACGACGGTGACGAAGACGCTGACGGACTGGCCGCGTTCGTCCCGCCCTGGTAGGCCGGATCCGGGGGCCAGCGAGCCCAGAGCGCGGCGGCTCACGATCGGGCCCGATAGGTGTCCAGCGCTGCGGAGCCGGAACTGCGTACGGTGACACTGCCCGGCATACCCGGGATGGCCAGATCGGAGAACGGCACCTGGCAGGTCACCGCGGCCCTCACGGTGGCCGGTGTCCCGACCGGAACCCCGAACGCGGAGGTGTCCACGGAGATCGAGTCCCCCGCGCAGCGCAGTCCATCGGTGGCGAGCACTCTGGCACCGGCGCTGACCCCGGCTCGGTGCGCACTGCCAGCCGATCTTTCGAGACTGGCCGCGCGTGCGGCGGACTGCGCCGCCTCGACGACCGTCGCTCGTGCGAACCACAGCCGCCCGCCAGCGATCAACAGACCGAGCATCAGCACCAGCGCCGGCACGATGACCACAAGCTCAACGGAGGCAGCGCCACGCTCGTCGGCTACTGAGCGCATCACGGTCGGGTCACCCGCTCCACCGGCGCCGATGCGGTCTCACGGATCTGGCCCAGCGGCAGGTCGAGCATCATCGGAGTTCGGCCGGCGACGGTGACCTCCACGCGGTTGGCGTTCGTGGAGACAGTCACCGCCACCTCCTGCAGACCCCCGCTCCGGGCGATGCCGGCGGCGACCTGCTTGGCCTCGCCGGTGCTGCCATGACTGCCACTCGCCACATCAGCCCCGGCATTCGCCGCTCTGTTGGCGACGTTGTGACCGTGAATCCAGATACCGGCCTGGGTGAGGCCGAGCGTGACCAACAACAGCACCGGCCAGATCAGCGCATACTGCGCTGATTCGGTGATGCCTCGTTCGTCGGCTGGCCGCCGGGTCATGGGCGTTCACATTCCTCAGGGAAGTCTGCTGAGCACGAATGACCTGATCGCCGCCACGATGGCTACGGCCACGGCCACCGCGCCAGCGATCAAGATCGCGTTCTCCGCGGACTGGCTGAGACCGCGCTCGTCGCGAGCCGTCGGCTCCTTGAGCGTGATCACCAGGCCAATCAGCAGGTACGCGATCTGGGAGAACTTCATCGGGGATCCTCCTGAATGGGACGGCAATTGGCGAGAGAATGTACGCACCGTCGGTGTGATTCGGCCAGTCATGATGGCCATTTCTGACCTGAATGCGACAAAATGTGATAAACATCACGATGCCCGTTACCGTGTCGTGCTTGAAAAGCCGAATATTTGCGGCTGTCGAAACCGCTCCTGACCCGCAGTGTCTGACGCGGCAGTTCACACACCGCTGGACCGTGCTGGCTCATGCGCAGTTGGCGATCTCAGCCGAGTGGACGGCAAGGCGCCGCAAGGCCTGACTGCACCGCTGGCGGACGGCGTCGGGCGAGATCTGACGCTGACTGGCCGCCTCGGCGGTGCGGATGCCTTCGGCGTAGACGCTGTTGAGCAGCGCACCGGCATCCGCATTGATCAGTTCCAGTTCCACCGCGGCTTTGAGCACATCGCCGGCCGTGAGCACGGCGATGTCGCGATTGTGATCGGCATGGTCTCGCGCGAACTGACGATCGACAGCATCGGCGAAACTCGGACCTGGTGGCCAGAGCACGACGCTCGGTGAGCCGGCGAGTTCCCGCTTGGCGAGCTTGCGGGCATCGAGCGCCAAGTTGGCCGCGACGTGGTGTGGCCGCCTGTCGACGGGATAGCGACGGATGCACTCCCACATCGCCAGCAGATAGCAGTCGATGTCGTGCGCATGATCTGCGTTCGCCATCAGCACGATCTTGCCGAGCATCGCCTGCAAGACGGTGCGTGCGGCAGCCATCGAGCCCGCGTGCACCTCGGTGAGCAGGACTCTCAGCACCTCGTCCGGTCCGGTCGGGATCCGGGCCAGGACGGCATGGAGATCCTGGCAATCCCGCAGGATCTGATGCCGGGCGGCCCAGTGCTCGACCTCGTCTCGGGCGCGCAGCGCTTCCCACTCCCGGTTGAGATCGGCGATGATCCGGTGCTGGCCGCCGGCCCTTCCACCCCATGACATCCGTGCTCCTGCCCCTCGTGATCGTTGGTCCGTTCACGATGCCCGGACGGTGTTGGCAGGGGTGTCTGCCGACACACCAGAGGTGTTGTCCGTTTGAGACAGGTGTTGTCCGTGCAACTCAGCGTCGTCCCGGGGACTCAGCGTTGTCCGGGGCAGCTCAGCGAGTTGTCCATCGTGGCGCGGACAGCCGCAGCGCGCGACGCAACCGGCGCAGATAGTCCTCGCGGTCGATCTCGATCACCCCGAGCGATGCCAGGTGTGGGGTCTGCCACTGCACGTCCAGCAGCCGGCCTGCTCCCCCAGCCTCACGCAGCAGCTCGACCAGTGCCACCAGCGCCACCTTCGACGCATCACGGCCGATCTCGGGGTCGTGGAACATCGACTCGCCGGCGAACAGCCCGCCGATGCTGACGCCGTAGAGACCGCCTGCCAGCTGCCCGTCGTGGGTCCAGGCCTCCAGCGAGTGCACCACCCCGGCACGATGCAGCTCCCGATAGATCAGCCGGATGTCGTCGTCGATCCAGCCGCCCGGACGCTCCGGATCGGCGCAGCGGTCCAGCACCTCGTCGAACGCGGTGTCGATCCGGATCTCGTACCGGGGGATCATCTTGCGCAGCGACCGGGTGACCCGCAGCCCGTCCAGCGGCAGGATCCCGCGATCCAACGGCGACCACCAGCCCATCAGCCCCGGCCGCAGCGGCATCGGGAACACCCCGGCGCGGTAGGCGTCGATCACCATCTCCGCGTCCAGCTCCCGCGACGCCGCGATCAGGTCGTCGTCTCGCCAGCTCCGCGACGATCCGAACGGGGAGGACTCCACCAGTCCAGTCTCTCGCTCCACGCCCGGTGGTTCGCGACCGGTGGTTCGCGACCGGTGGTTCAGGGGCGGTCCAGGGGAAGACCGGGGTGCCGCGGCCGGCGCGCAACGTACGCTGGTCGGGAGCGTCGCCCCACGACGCGCCGAAGCCCGGGAGGTCCGATGCCGTCTGCCCAAGATGTCGGCAGATTGTTCGCACGAGGCCTGCCGGTGGCCGGCCGGGTCACCCCACAGGTCGCCGGTGGCGCGTTGCGGCACGTGCTGGAGTTGGCGATCGACGGAACCGCCAAACTGCCGGGTGCGAAGGCGGCCGCGAGCCGACACCTGCAACGTCATGGCGGATCGGCCGAGTTGGCGACCGAGGCGGTCATCGAGTTCCACGTCGGGCTCGCGAGTGCTCAGGGCTTCGTCACCAATCTCGGCGGGCTGGCGGCCCTCCCGGTGTCTCTGCCCGCCAACCTCGCCGGCGTTGCGGTGGTGCAGACCCGGATGGTCGCCGCGATCGCCCATCTGCGCGGCTACGACCTCGATGACAACCGCGTCCGTACGGCCCTGATCATGTGCCTGCTGGGCGGTGAGCAGGTCGCGAAACGGATCGTCACCGGCAAGCTGCCGACCTCGCCGCTGGCCATTGCGACCGCGCCGATGTTCGACCCACAGCTCGACCAGCGCGTCGCCGAAGAGGTGCTGAGCGACCTCATCCAGCGCGTCGGCGGCAAGAACCTCGCTCTCACGGTCACCCGACGGGTGCCGATCCTCGGCGGCGGCGTCGGCGCGGTGATGGACGGGATCGCCACCCACCAGATCGGCAAGTACGCCAAGTCCGAGCTGGTCATCCGTCGCTCGATCGTCGGATAGCGCCCCTATATTCACCGCTGCCGCTGCCGATCGCTCCGGGACGAAGGTCCCTTCTGCTGTCTGCTGGATCACAGAGGCTTGCTGTTCGACCCAAGACCGACTTACGTTAGGTCAGGCTCACCTAGGATGAGTTGCAGAATCGGCCGACGCCGCGGGGGTTGTCGACATCCACTGAGCACGAGGGATACGCATGCTGGCCAACTATCTGATCGGCCTGCGCGAGGGCTTGGAAGCGGCCCTCGTGGTCAGCATCCTGGTCGCCTATCTGGTCAAGACCGACCGTCGTCATCTGCTGCCTCGGATCTGGCTCGGTGTCGGCGTGGCGGTCGGCATCTCACTGCTGTTCGGCGCCCTGCTCACCTTCGGCCCGAAGGGACTGACCTTCGAGGCCCAGGAGGCGATCGGCGGCGCCTTGTCCATCATCGCCGTCGGGTTCGTCACCTGGATGATCTTCTGGATGGCGACCGCCGCCAAGAGCATCTCCGGCGAGCTGAAGGCCGCCATCGACAAGGCCGCCGACGCCAAGCCGTGGTCGCTGATGGTGGTGGCGCTGCTCGCCGTCGGTCGTGAAGGTCTCGAGACGGCCATGTTCATCTGGGCCGCCACGCAGGCCAGCACTCGCGGGACCGGAGCCAGCTGGGTGCCGCTGCTCGGCGCCCTGCTCGGCCTGATCACCGCCGTCATCCTGGGATACCTGTTCTACAAGGGCGCCGTCCGGATCAACCTGACGAAGTTCTTCACCTGGACCGGCGCCTTCTTGATCGTCGTCGCGGGCGGCGTGCTCGCGTACGGGGTGCACGACCTGCAAGAGGCCGGCATCCTCCCCGGACTGCACAACCTGGCCTTCGACGTCAGCGAGACCATCCCGCCGACCAGCTGGTACGGCACCCTGCTCAAGGGCATCTTCAACTTCTCCCCGGCCACCACCTGGCTCGAGGCGACCGTCTGGGTGCTCTACGTCGTGCCGACCATGATCATCTTCCTGCGGCGCATCCGGCGCCGCAGTGCACCCGCCAAGACGGCCGCCACGACCGTCCCCGCTCCAGAAAGCCACTGATGACCCTGTCCTTCTGCCGCCGCCCAGGCCGCCGTACGCTCGCCGCCACGGCGTCGCTCGCGCTCGCCTTGCCTCTGCTGGCCGCCTGCACCGACAACGCCCCCGCAGCGGGTGGAAACGACGCCTCGGCCGATCCGCGTGCGCTCACCGTCACGGCGACCGACACCACCTGCGAGGTCTCGACCAACACCGCACCCTCGGGCAATCTGCGATTCAGCGTGACCAACAACGGCAGCAAGGTCAACGAGTTCTATCTGCTGGCCTCCGACGGCCTGCGGATCGTCGGCGAGGTGGAGAACATCGGACCGGGGCTGACCCGCGACCTGGTGTTGCAGGCTCCCCCGGGGTCCTACTTCACCGCCTGCAAGCCGGGCATGATCGGCGACGGCATCCGCGCCGAGTTCGCCGTCTCCGACTCCGGCGAGACGCTGGCGCCGAACGAGGACGAGAAGGAGCTGGTCGCGCAGGCCAACGCGCTCTACGCGGCCTACGTACGCGATCAGACCGAGCAGTTGCTGGTCAAGACCGAAGAGTTCACCAAGGCCTTCATCGCCGGGGACGACGACCGAGCCCGCGAGCTGTATGCCCCGACCCGGGTGCACTGGGAGCGAGTCGAGACCGTCGCGGAGTCGTTCGGTGACCTCGACCCGGAGATGGACGCCCGCGAGGCCGACCTGGAGAAGGGTCAGAAGTGGACGGGCTGGCACAGGATCGAGAAGGACCTGTGGTCGGAGCGGGCCAAGAACTACACCGCGATGACGCCTGCGGAGCGGAAGGAGTACGCGGACAATCTGCTGGCCAACACCAAGACCCTGTACGAGCGCACCCGGGACATGACGTTCACCGCCGACCAGATCGCCAACGGCTCGAAGGGGCTGCTGGACGAGGTGGCGACCGGCAAGGTCACGGGCGAGGAGGAGTACTGGTCGCGGACCGACCTGTGGGACTTCCAGGCCAACGTCGACGGTGCCCGGGTCGCGTTCGATGGGCTGAAGCCGCTGCTGGAAGCGCGGGGCGAGACCGAGTTGGAGAACCAGATCGAGACCAAGTTCGTCGCCTTGCAGGAGCTGCTGGATCAGCACAAGAAGGGTGACGGGTTCGTCTACTACAACGAGCTCACGCCGGATCAGGTCAAGGAGCTCTCCAACGCGGTCAACGCCTTGTCCGAGCCCCTGTCCAAGCTCACTGCGGCCGTGATCTAGCAGCCTGGGGTTCAGATGTCGACATCGGTGCCGAATCCTCCAGCCGAGGGAGCCGCGGAAGACGGCGAGACCCTCGGCCGGGAGGTCGCATCCGGGGACCGTCCGCGCGGCGTCTCGCGGCGCGGACTCCTCGGGGCAGCCGGTGCCGGTGTCGTGGGGATCGGGCTCGGGGCAGCCGGCATGGCGGTGCGGAATCGCCAGCCGGCCGGCTCGGCGGAACCGAGTCCGATCGATCGGGCGTACCCCTTCTACGGCGACCACCAGGGTGGCATCATCACTCCCGCCCAGGACCGACTGCACTTCGCGGCGTTCGACGTCACGACATCTTCACGGGAAGAGCTCATCGGGCTGTTGCGGGACTGGACGGCCGCCGCAGCACGGCTGACCGCCGGCCAGGATGCCGGCGAGATCGGAGCGACGTCCGGAGCCTACGACGCACCACCCGATGACACCGGGGAGGCGATCGGACTGCCTCCGTCGGGGCTGACCATCACCTTCGGCTTCGGGCCCTCCTTGTTTCGCGCCCGGGGGAAGGATCGGTTCGGGATCGCCGACCGGCAGCCGGCGGCACTGCGCCGGCTGCCGCACTTCCCCGCCGACAACCTCGATCCGACCAGGTCGGACGGTGATCTGTGCATCCAGGCGTGCGCCGACGATCCACAGGTCGCGGTGCACGCGGTGCGGAACCTGGCCCGGATCGCATTCGGGCGGGCGGCGGTCCGCTGGTCACAGCTCGGCTTCGGTCGCACCTCGTCGACGTCGGTGTCGCAGACCACGCCCCGGAATCTCTTCGGCTTCAAGGACGGCACGGCCAATCTGAAGGCCGAGGAGTCGGCGCTGCTCGACCAGCATGTCTGGGTGCCGGCCGGCGCCGACCCGGCGGCCGGCTGGCTGGCCGGCGGCTCCTATCTGGTGGCCCGCCGGATCAACATGACCATCGAGACCTGGGACCGGCAGTCGTTGCGCGAGCAGGAGGCCGTGATCGGGCGGACCAAGGCCGAGGGCGCCCCCCTGTCCGGCGGTGAGGAGTTCACCGAGCCGGACTTCGCGATGCTGGGGCGTGGGGAGCTGCCGCTGATTCCCGAGGACTCCCACGTGGCGATGGTGCACCCGGACAACAACGACGGTGCCCAGATGCTGCGCCGCGGCTACAACTTCGTCGACGGCTCGAACGGTCTCGGCCGATTGGACGCCGGCCTGTTCTTCATCGCGTACGTGGTCGATCCGCGGACCCATTTCATCCCGATCCAGACCAAGATCGGGATCGGCGACGCGATGAGCGAGTACCTCCAGCACACCGGGTCGGCATTGTTCGCCGTGCCCCCAGGGGTCAAGCAGGGCGAGTACGTGGGTCAGGCACTGTTCACCTGACCCTGCTCAACGCCAGCCGAGCTCGGGGGCGATCAGCTTGACCACGCTCTCCAACACGTGCGCGTTGTAGTCGACCCCCAGCTGGTTCGGCACGGTCAACAGCAGCGTGTCGGCGGCGGCGATGGCCTCGTCAGCAGCCAGGTCGGCGATCAGCTTGTCCGGCTCGGCCGCGTACGTCTTACCGAATCGCGCGTTGCCGCCGTCCAGCCAACCGACGGTGTCGGTGGACTTCTGCTCCCGCCAGAACAGTTGCCGGTCCAGGTCGCTGACGATCGGGAAGATGCTGCGGCTGACCGAGACCCGCGGTTCGCGTTCGTGACCGGCGGTCTTCCACGCGTCCCGGAACAGCTGGATCTGCTCGGCCTGCAGCTGATGGAACGGTACGCCGGTGTCCTCGGTGAGCAGGGTCGAACTCATCAGGTTCATTCCCTGCGACGCGGTCCACTCGGCCGTGGCGCGGGTTCCCGCACCCCACCAGATCCGCTCCCGCAGACCAGGTGCGTACGGCTCGACCCGCAACAGACCCGGCGGATTCGGGAACATCGGCCGCGGATTCGGCTTCGCGAAGCCCTGACCGCCCAGGACCTCGAGGAAGACCCGGGCATGCTCGCGCGCCATGTCCGCATCCGAGCTACCTTCCGGCGGGATGTGTCCGAAGTAGCGGAAGCCGTCGATCACCTGCTCGGGCGATCCCCGGCTGATGCCGAGCTGCAGTCGGCCGCCGGAGATCAGGTCGGCCGCACCGGCGTCCTCGGCCATGTAGAGCGGATTCTCGTACCGCATGTCGATGACCGCCGTGCCGAGCTCGATCCGGCTCGTCCTGGCGCCGGCAGCCGCGAGCAGCGGGAATGGTGAGGCCAGCTGCTGGGCGAAGTGGTGCACCCGGTAGTAGGCACCGTCAGCCCCCACCTCCTCTGCCGCCACCGCCAGCTCGATGGACTGCAACAGCGCGTCAGCGCCGGAACGAACCATCGAGTGCGGCGAGTCCGTCCAGTGCCCGAACGACAGGAAGCCGATCTTCTTCATGGCTCGTCCAACTCCGTCCGCCGAGAGGTCATTCCCAGCGCGCGCTCCCTTCCCCGTCGAAGCCGCTCGGGTTGCTGATTGTCGCGTCGTCTGCAGATGGAGCGACTCCTACGAACCCGAGCGACTTCGCGTCATGGAACGGGGCACGACGGTGGGCACGGGGCGCTTGGGGTCGACACCGTCACCGTGCGGCACCCCTCGAATCCCCTTGCCCAGCCAGGGTCCGAGATAGCGGCGGATCCAGTCCACGTCGGAGGCGAGCTGTTGATGGAACTGCCGCCGGGCCGGCTCGTCGTCCAGCGGCTCGGCCCAGGACTCGTCGGCACCGTCGATCCCCAGCCGCCAGGCGAGGGCAGCCGCCGTACGTTGATGGCCGAGCTCGTTGCCGTGCAGCCGGTCCTCGAACCACAACCGCGGATCCTCGGCGATCGGGTAGTTCTGGAAGTCCATCACCAAGACCCCGTAGCGCTCGGCCTCCGCCCGCACGATGTCGTTGAACCGGAACATCCGGTCCTTCAGATGCTTGCCGATCGGGATGATCGAGGTCTGATCCGGCAGGGTGAAGGTCAGCACGGTGCAGTCGTGGGCGCGCGCCTCGCCATACATGGCGGCCAGGTCGGCGCGCATCGTGTCGAGATCCCAGCCGACCGCGATGAGGTCGTTGCCGCCGCCGAAGATGGTCATCAGGTCCGGCTGCAGCGCAATCGCGTCATCGAACTGGCGGTTGCGGATCTCGTTGAGCCGGAGGCTGCGAACGGCCAGGTTGGCGTACTCCAACGGCTCATCCTGGGCGTCAGCGACCAGCTGCGCGAGCCGGTCGGCCCAGCCTCGGTAGCCGCCCTGCCCGTCCGGGTCGACCAGACCCTCCGTACTCGAGTCTCCGATCGCGACGTAGCGGTGAAAGATAGGCACTACTCGATTGTTGCTCGGCGTCGAAAGCTCCGAGTTCAGGGGTGACGTACCTTGACAGACCGGATCGGACGCTGGTCGGTGTTGCGCTGATCGTGGCGATGGCTGGACGGAAGCTCGGACAGCGTCGGGAAGATCGCCAGCAGCGCGACGACCAGCATGCCGACGACGGCGATGCCGGTGACGACGAACTGTGTGATGTCCATGTGTCAAGAATGCATCGCAAGTCCATGAAATAGATCACACTTTCCTTTGAACTCACTGTGCGGACGCTCAGCTACCGGTTGGTCGGGTCTACAGGCCGGGCTGGATCGCTCCGTGTGGGCTGACTTTGGTAGACACGGGTTCGTGTCCACGAAAGCCGAGACCATCGCCAGCCACTCGACCGCAGTCCTCTCGTTCAGCCAGCAGCTATGGGAGTCCGGAGCAGCCACGTACGCCGAGATCCTGCGCCATCCGTTCCTCACCGGGCTGACCGACGGGACGCTCAGCACGGACGCCTTTCGCTATTTCGTGATCCAGGACAGTCACTATCTCCGCGCCTACGCCCGCGCGCTGTCGCTGGTGTCGGCCCGGGCGACCGACCCGGAGGCCGTGGCGCTGTTCGCGGGTCACGCCTCGGACGCGATCGCGGTGGAGAAGGAACTGCACGTCAGTCTGCTGCACGGGCTCGGGCTCACCGCGGCGGCCGTCGACGCCGCCGGCTCGGGACCGACGACCACCGCGTACGCCTCATATCTGCTGGGCGTCTGCGCGACCGGTACGTATGCGGAGGCTCTCGCCGCGGTCTTGCCCTGCTATTGGGTCTATCGCGATGTCGGCCGGGAGCTGCTGGCACGTTCCTCCCCGGACCCGCTGTATGCGCAGTGGATCGCCAGCTACGGCTCACCCGAGTTCGACGCCGTGGTCGAGTCCGTCCTGGCCGTCACCGACGGACTCGGCAGCGACATCGGCCCCTCGGAGCGGGTCCGCTGCCACGAGCACTTCGCGGTCACGACCCGCTATGAGTGGATGTTCTGGGACGCTGCCTACCAGCAGTTGAGCTGGCCGATCTGAGCTGGTGAGCTAGGCCGGGCCGGACTCAGCGGCGCTGAGCTCGGCTGCCAGCTTCTCGATCTCGGCCGGGCGGACCCGGCAGCAGCCGCCGACCAGCCGGGCACCGTCCGCGAGCCAGCCGGCGATCTCACCGGCGAGCAGCGACCCGTCGCCGTACCAGGACTTGTGGACGGCGTCCCACTCCTCGCCGCTATTCGGATAGACCACCACCGGCTTCCCCGAGGACCGGGCGGCGGTCGCCACCAGATCCCGGGCATCCCCGGGCGGCAGGCAGTTGACGCCGACCGCTATGACCTCCGCGACGTCGGCCGCCATCGCGAACGCTTCCGCAACCGGCTCGCCGGCTCGGGTGGTCGTCGCGGAGGCGCAGGTCAGCGACAGCCAGCTCGGCACCCCACTGCCGTCGATCTCGCGCAGCAGCGCCTCGACCTCCGCCAGGCAGGGGATGGTCTCGATCGCCAGGACGTCGGCCCCGGCCTCCGCCAGCACCGTCAGTCGCGGCCGGTGCCACTGCTGAAGCTCGGTGACAGTCTTGCCATACGTACCGCGGAACTCAGAACCGTCGGCGAGCGTCGCCCCGTAGGGGCCGACCGAGGCAGCCACCCAGGTCTGGTCCGGGTCGACGGCCGCCTCCCGGGCCGCCGACGCCACGGCCACACTCCGCCGAAGCATGGTCTCGGCAGCCGCCCGGTCGACGCCGACGGCGGCCAGTCCTTCGAAGGAGAGCTGGTAGGAGCCGCTGATCGCCACCTGGGCCCCCGCCGCGAAGAACCGCCGGTGGGCTGCCTCGACGACCTCGGGCGCGTCCAGCAGCAGCTGACCCGACCACAGGATCCCTGTCACATCGCAGCCGCTCGACTCCAGCTCAGTGCCCAGTCCGCCATCCATCAGCACCGGGCCCGCCGCGATCGCGGCAGCCAGTGACCTTCTCCGTCCGGTCACGAAGTCACCGCCTCAGGAGGTCGCTGCCGACGGCTGCTCGTCGGCGGCGGGTGGCTCGGCACGGGTCGCCGAGGTCGGCTTCTTCTTCTTCAGCGCGGTCCCGGGTGGCGGGCCGGAGGAGAACAGCAGGCGTACCCACCGGTGCTGCGGCTGGGAGTCGACGAACAGCGCGCGGATCAGCAATGTCATCGGAATCGCCAGGATGGCACCGAGGCCGCCGAGCAGGAAGGTCCACACGATCAGGGCGAGGAAGGTGAGTGTGGTGTTGAGCTGGACGCGGTCACCGACGACCTTCGGCTGAATCAGGGTCTGCACCACCACGTTCAGCACCGAGTAGCCGATCACGATGATCACCGCCGTCTCCCAGCCGATGAGCAGCCAGGCGACCAGCGCCGGAGGCACCAGACCCAGCACGAAGCCGATGTTGGGAATGAAGTTGGTCACGAAGGCCAGCAACGCCCACAGCCAGGCGTACGGGATGTCGAGGGCGAGCAGCAGGATCCAGTCGAGGACGGCCACGATGGCACCGAAGGTCGCTGCGACCGCGAAATAGCTGCGCGTCGAGATGCCTAGATTCGCCAAGGCCCGACCGGTCGCCGGGCGCATCCGGACGACCAGGCGCAGCCGGGCGGAGAAGTCCGCGGCGTCCAGGGCCATGAAGAACACCAAGGCCGCCAGGAAGGCCAACATGGTCAGCACCGACGCAGACACCGACAACAGGGTGCTCGCCAGGTTCACCAGCCGGGCCGGCGAGATGATGGTGAAGATCTGCTGCACGTTGGTCGGATCGACCCCGAACTGAGCGGCGACCTGCGCAGCCAACCGAGCCACTTCGGTGAACTTGTCACCGTTCTCGGCCACGATCATCGCGAATCGGGCGAGCGCCAGATAAACGCAGACGCCGAGAAAGACGATCACGCCATAGACCAGCAGCATGCTGAGCACGATGGTGACACCCCTGGGGACTCGCCGCCGCTCCAACTCGGCCATCAGCGGTCGGAAGATCATCATCAGGAAGAAGGCCAGCAACACCGGGGCGATGATGGCGGCGGTCATCTTCATCGCCGCGCACACGATCACGATGCCGGCCAGCGTCAGCACCACGGTCGGGACCGAGGTCGTGGAACGCTGCTCGGGTTTGTAGCGGGGGTTCGAAGACGTGGCCATCGACCGACCTTTCCAGATGTCCGGGTGGCAGCGCGAATCCAGCCCGCCTGCTCAGAGCATCACCGTATCGGCATAGACCAGCCGCGGCACCAGCGACGGCCCGGCACCAACGGCGACCGGGTCACCGTCCAGCAGTTCATGCTCCTCGACCAGCACCCGCCAGGCCGTCTGTCGCGGATCGTCCTCCTCCTCGGCGATGGCCGTGCCCGGCCTACGCAGTCCAGGCCCATCGGGCAGTCGTACCGATCCGGTCCAGGTCGCCCGGTAGCCACCCGACTCGTCGACGCTGACCGCGAGCAGCAGGGCGGTGGTGACGGTCTGCCAGTCCAGATCACCGCCGCCGGCGGGCCGCGTCTGCACACTGGCCCGGACGGTCCGGGTCTGCTGCAGTCGCATCGCCCGGATGGCAGCGCCGCCGGTCGGACTGTCGGCACCCAGCTGGTCACCCGGCACCTCCGGCGGCACCTCGGGCAAGCGGAGCCAGTTGACCACCCCGGTCAGCGTCACCTGGATCTGCTCGGTGTCAGGTCGGCCCACCGTCAACGTCCGGGTCGGCAGCGGCTGCACCCAGCTGGTCAGCGCAACCGGCGACAGCGAGCAGCCGTCGATCGAGTGTGGCTGGGAGCGCGCCACCGCGAGCCGCAGGGACGGCCACAGCGCCGGGGTCTCCTGGACGGCGACGTCGACGAACCAGCGACCGGAGTCGGTGTCGTACTCCGGCTGATAGCCCAAGACTCGCACCGCCGGCCGACCACGTGCGTCGCGCAGCGGCACCGACTCCGCAACGGTGACCGGGCAGCCGGGCACTCGGCGCCAGCCGCGGTCCCGGCTGCCGAGCGGCCGGCCCCCCAGCGGCGGGCTGATGCCGAGCAGGCTGTCGGTGCCTCCATCGGCCA
>RRZT010458817.1_pt1 | contig 18595 bp, 16 predicted proteins | sample 2165551 | NCBI WGS metagenome assembly RRZT01 (sample SAMN10456910, study PRJNA506462) | wastewater metagenome | biome: wastewater; feature: sludge; material: wastewater sludge; isolation source: wastewater sludge with Escherichia coli K12::gfp cells carrying plasmid... | place: USA: Moscow, Idaho...
GCACTTCCTGCTGGTGGGCTATCTGTTCATCTGGTCGCTGGTGGGCATCGATCCTGGACCGAAGCGGCCGCCGTACCCGATCAGGCTGCTCGTCTTGTTGATCACGATGGCCTTCCACGCCTTCTTCGGGCTGTCGTTGATGCAGTCCGCCGCCCTGATCGCGCCGGACTGGTGGCATGCGCTCGGCCAAACCGACGATGCGGCGCTGCTGGCCGATCAGCAGCTGGGTGGCGGGATCACCTGGGGTGCTGGTGACATCCCGGCCCTGCTGATCGGCCTCACCCTGATCATCCAGTGGGTGCGCAGCGACGCCAAGGAGACCAAGCGGAAGGACCGCCAGGCCGACCGCGACGATGATGCCGAGCTCAAGGCCTACAACGAGCGGCTGGCGGCCCTGGCCAAGAAGGATGCCGAGAAGTAGTCCGGGTCCCCGGCGGCCCGTGCCCGGTGATGGTCAGAGCGAGAACGCCTCGCAGGCGACGGTGGTCTCGCCCTCGATGCACAGATCGTCGAAGCCGGAGCCGCCGTCGAGATGATCGGTGCCCGGCCCGCCGACCAGGCTGTCGTTGCCGCCCAGTCCGAACAGCTTGTCATTCCCGCTGCCGCCGTTGAGCAGTCGTCCGCCGCTCAGGGTGTCGTGGTCGTTCTGTCCGAACAGTTTGTCGAAGTCGGCCCCGATGATCGTGTCGTTCCCGTCGTTGCCGTTCAGCCGGGCCTGGCTGTTGATGTGCTTGCTGACGATGGTGTCATTGCCGGAACTGCCGAGAACCACAGCGAAGGTCGAGGTGTTCAACTCGATCCGATCGTCGAGATCGCCGGCGTTGATCCGGATCTCGCTGATGCCGGCCGCGGCGCACATGACCGACCGCTGGCCGGTGCTCTGGCAGCCCGACCCGATGGCAAAGCCGCCGGCGTCGCTGATGTTGTAGAACTGTCCGTTGATGGAGCGCTCGAGCTTGATGTTGTTGGTCGTCCCGGTCGCGGCGTTGACGAACAGGGTGTTCCCGCTCTTGAACGCCGAGGTGTTGCCCGCAGCATGTGCCGGAGCCGCCAGCGCGCCGACCGCGGACGCGGCGACGAGACTGGCGAGTCCGACACGCAAGGTGGTGCGGAGGATGGAGGTCATTTCGGTGCCCTTTCGGATCTTCCCGACCGCAACGGTTGCGATCGATAGATCCGGAGGGGGAACCTCCCGGGCTCGGACACGCCGAGAACGATCTCGGTAGCGTCCGGCGCCGATTTCAGTAGCCGCTACCGAGAACGGCGCTGCCTGGTGACCTGGACGACGGTCGGCCGTGGCCCTCGCCACGCGCCCTTGCCTGGTCGGTGTCCGGCCGGGACGAAGTCGGGGAAGTACGAGCGCTGCTCGGCCCAACTGCCGTCCTCGCCGGGATGCTGCACCGCGACGAACACCGAGTCGTCGGTGTCGTGCACGACCGGCCCACACGTCTCGGCATCGATCGGTACGGCGAGGAACTGTTGCACGTGTCCGCGCTGGCGGCCTTCCAACGGCACCTTGAACAGCCCGTCGGCCTTCTCGATCGTGCTCGGAGCGCCGTCGGTAGCGACCCACAGGTTGCCCACCGAGTCGAAGGCGAGATTGTCCGGGCAGGAGATCGGCGCGACCGGGCCGTCCCAGCCGGCGAAGTAGGTGCGTACCTTCTCATCGGTCGGGTCGCCACACAGCAGCAGGATGTTCCAGCTGAATGTCGTCGCACCGGCCCGGTTGCGGTGCTCGGTGATCTCGATGACGTGGCCGTCCTTGTTGGTCGAGCCTGTCGGCTGGGTCGAGGTCGGTCGCGGGTTGGCCGCGTCGGCGCCTGGCTTGCCGGCAGTGCCGCGCTGGGTGTTGTTGGTGCAGGCCACGTACACCTTGCCGGACTTCGGGTGCGGCTGGACGTCCTCGCAACGGTCCATCGGCGTCGCCTTGACCGCGTCGGCGGCCTCGCGGGTGAACACCAGCACCTCCTCGACGCTCATCCCGGGAACCTGCGACCGGCCGTCGAGCACCAGTGGCAGCCAGACTCCGCGGCCGAGGTTGGCGCCGTCAGGACGCTGGGTGCCGCTGAACCTGGCTACGTAGAGGTCTCCTTCGGTGAGCAGTTGCAGGTTGTGTCGCCGTGCCTCGGCCGACTTCCTCGGGCGGTGCTTCCGCTTCGCCACGAACTTGTACAGATAATCGAATCGCTCGTCGTCGCCCATGTAGGCCGCAACTGTGCCGTCGTTGTCGACCCGGATGTTGGCGCCCTCGTGCTTGAAGCGACCCATCGCGGTGTGCTTCCGCGGGGTGGAGGAGGGGTCGTACGGATCGATCTCGACGATGTAGCCGAATCGGTGCGGCTCATTGGCGTACCCCGGCTTGGTGGCGTCGAACCGCGGGTCGACCTGCTCCCAGCCGTACACGCTGGGAGTGTTCGTGAGCCCGTATCGCTTGCTGCCGCGGGCTGCTGGGTCGGCTACGAAGTAGCCGTTGAAGTTCTCCTCGCCGGACAAGATGGTGCCCCACGGGGTGGTGCCGCCGGAACAGTTGCCGAAGGTGCCGAGCGCGGTCCGGCCGCTCGGGTCGGCGGCGGTCGTCACCAGCTTGCTGCCCGCTGCCGGACCGGTGAGCCGGAACGGGGTGTTCGCAGTGAACCGACGGTTGCGCCGACCGCCGCGGACATAGCGCCAAGGCTGCTTGGTGGCGCGACGCTCCAACTCCACGACACTGAACCCATGCGCGGCCATCAGCGCCTTGAGCACCTCGGCCTCCTGCGCGGCGGTGGCGGTGGGCGGGAACATGATGTTCCGGTTGGTGTACTCGTGGTTGCAGCACAGCAGCCCGGTCCGGCCGCGGGGGTCGACGAGGATGTCGAGATAGTCGTTGTTGTAGCCGAACTGCAGCTGCTGGGCGCGGGCGTTCGGCCGGCTCGGATCGAAGGCCGGCGAGTTCGCGAACAGTGGGTCGCCCCAGCGCAGGATCGGTGTCCACTGATAGCCGTTCGGCACGGTGAGCAGATCGACCTCGGCTCCCACCGGGTCGATCGGGGTGAAGGCGAGCGGTCCATGGCCGGGGTGGTCGGGATGACCGGGCTTCGGGTGGGCGGCGGCTTGCTGCGGCCATACCGCCGGCAGCGCGGCTGCGGCGGCCAAGGCACTGCCGCCGACCAGCATCGCCCGGCGGGTCAGCTGGCGGCCGGCGACCTCGGCGAAGGTCGGCTCGGTGGAGGCATTCGGTTCGGGTCGTGCGCACTGGCTGTCGCACTTGAGGTGACAGGTGACTGGGCTTCGCTTGCCGTGAGTCAGGCCGAGCATGGGCAGCTGCACAGCTGATGGGGTCGGCAGTTCTTGACAGTCAGACGTCATTGCAGGGTCTCCTAGGTTGGGGGTCGCTTAGGTCTGGGGTCGCTGAGGTCTGGAGTCGCTGCAGACACTGACAGTCGTCAAAGGACGGAAATGGTGCGGGAGTTCGACCCTCGAGTGAACTCTGTGTAGCCAGTTCGAAACGCGCGTCGGCAAAATGGGGGCGTGAGCGTCGAGAAGAGCGGGTTGGAGTCGTCTCAGGTCGTCGGCTCGGAGGAGGATGCCGCCGATCTCGGCAACCTGGTCGCGGCGTACGTGGCGGCCGGTGCCGACGAGTCTGTGCAGCGGGTGATCACTGCGGTGCATCGATTGTCGCGCCGGCTGAACCAGTGGTACGACCAGAAGCTCGCCGATCTGAGCGTGTCAGGCGGCGAGTGGACGGTGCTGAACGAGATCGCCCGGGCCGACGGTCACTGGCTGACCCCGACCCGGCTGGCGGAAGCCGCTCATGTGGCGCCGTCCTCGATGACGCACCGGCTGGATCGGATGGTGGAGCGGGACCTCGTGCACCGGACGCCCGACCGGGACAAACGGAACCGGATTCTCGTCGCCCTCACTCCTGCCGGCTGGCAGCTGTACGAGACCGCTATCCGGGAGGCGAACCTGGTCGAGGCCGATCTGATGCGCGGGCTGACCGCCCGCCAGGTCGACGATCTGGCCTACCTGCTGGAGGAACTGCTGGCCGGGCTGGCCGCGGCGGGATCAACTCGGCGGCGCGCCGGCCGACCGACTCCGGCGGCGACGGCGCCTCAGCAGGGTGTAACCGAGACCGATCAGGCCTAGTGCCAGCCCGCTGATCCCCACTCCGAGCCACCAGCCGTCGCCGCTCGTGGTGAGCCGGGGATAGGACAGCGCCATGATCACGGTGGCGACGGCAAACAGCGTGCTGCCCACCGTCGCCGCCTGGACGCCGTCGACGTCCAGCGGCGGCACCTCCGCCTGCCGGATCAGGTGAGACTCTCCGGTTGGGGACTCGTCGGGTTCGCTCACTCTCCGAGCCTATGCGGATGGGATGCTTGGCATCGCCGGGATGACCGGCTCACGCAAGGCCGACAGTAGATTTCGAGAATCTGCCACACCGGTGCAGAATCTGGCGGCTAAATCGCGTGAGGCTCGGGTTGTGCGTCCAATTGTCAGAATCCGGCACCGCATCATTGATGCGACCGCGCGTACCCGTCGGGCCTGATCCACTTCGCACCATGTGATGCGACCGCGCACCACGTGCACCCAAGCTGCCAGTCGACCTAAATGGTGCGAAGTGGGGAAGATCGAGTCTCGCTTGTATTTAGCATTGCTAAGCAATACTGTGGAGTCGTGCCTACGTACGCGTCCCCATTCATGCCGAAAGAGAGCGTGGAGTTGGCCGGCGAACTGCGGCCGGCTGTCTTTCGGCTGGCCCGGCACCTGCGACAAGCGAGGGCGGATACCGAAGAGCTGACTCCGAGCCAGCTGTCGGCGATGGGCGTGCTCGCCCGCGAAGGTGAGTTGCAGATCGGTGAGTTGGCCGCGCAGGAACAGGTGCGGGCGCCGTCGATGACCAGGCTGGTCGACCACCTCGAAGCGCGCGGGTTGGTCCGGCGCAGTCCGAGTCCGACCGATCGTCGGGCGTGCCTTCTCGGGCTCACCGAGCAGGGGATGGAGCTGCTCGAGGCCAATCGCGAGCGCCGGAACCAATGGCTCGCGGCCCGGCTGGAGAAGCTCACCGAGGCCGAGAGGCAGACCCTGCACGCCGCCGTACCGATCCTGCTCAAGATCGCCGAGAGCTGAGCCAAGACCCTTCGCCCATGACCATGAACGCCCACTAGGAGGCGAATCCCACGAGCACCACCAGAGCCGACAGCACCGATAGCAACTCCACCGAAACCAATGCCGCCGGAACCAACCTGAGCGTCGAACCACCTGCGGTAGAACAGCGGGGCAGCATGTTCGCTGCTCTGGCCGTACCCAACTTCCGGACCTACGTCACCGGCTCCTTCGTCTCCAACATCGGCACCTGGATGCAGCGGGTCGCCCAGGACTGGCTGGTTCTGGAGCTGTCCGGCGGTTCCGGTCTGGCGATCGGCATCACCACCGCGCTGCAGTTCCTGCCGATGCTGTTGCTGTCGGCGTACGGAGGACTGGTCGCCGACCGGCTCGACAAGCGGCTGGTGCTCCGGGTCACCCAGGCCTGGCTGGCGATCTGCGCCGGCACACTCGGCGTGCTGGCCATCACCGGGGTCGCCACCACCCCGATCGTCTTCGCGATCGCCTTCGCCTTCGGCCTCGGGACCGCCTTCGACAATCCCGCGCGGCAGGCGTTCGTCTCCGAGTTCGTCGGCCGGGACCGGTTGCCGAACGCGATCGCCCTCAACTCCGCCACCTTCAACGCCGCGCGCATCGTCGGCCCGGCGGTGGCCGGGCTGGTGATCGGCGCCTTCGGCTCCGGGTGGGCGATCTTGTCCAACGCGATCACCTACCTCGCCTTCATCGCCGCGCTGCTGATCATCGATCCGCGTCGGCTGCAGCCGACCGTGCCGGCCACCCGCGGCAAACGACAGATCCGGGAGGGGATGGCGTACGTCGTCCAGCACAGCGAGATCCTGCTCGTGCTGTTGATCGCGTTCTTCGTCGGCACCTTCGGGATGAACTTCCAGCTCACCTCGGCGCTGATGGCGCAGCAGGAGTTCGGCAAAGGACCGGAGGAGTACGGCATCCTCGGCACCATCATGGCGGTCGGCTCGCTGGCGGGCGCCCTGCTGGCGGCCCGTCGGACGCAGGCGCCGCGCGGCCGATTCGTGGTGATCATGGCGCTGACCTTCGGTGCGGTCGAGGTGGTCGCCGGTTTGATGCCCACGTACGCGACCTATGCCGCCGTGTTGCCGTTCATGGGGCTGGCCGCCCTGCTCACCTTGACCGCGTCCAACGCCTCGGTGCAGATGGCCGCAGACCCGCAACTGCGGGGGCGGGTGATGGCGCTCTACATGATGGTGCTGATGGGCGGTACGCCGGTGGGGGCACCGCTGATCGGCTGGATCGGACAGGCGTTCGGCCCACGCTGGACACTGATCGGTGGCGGCGCGTTGACGATCCTCGGCGTGCTGTTGGCGGTGGCCGTCATCAGCCACCGCCAGCACCTGTCGCTCAGCGCCGCTTTGCGTGAGCTGCCGCATCCGCATCTGAGCCGCTCGCACTGATCGGGCTCCGCTCGCCGGTGTCCGACGCGTGCCGACGGCGCCGCGTGACGGCCAGTGCGGTCACTGCGAGTGCCACCAGGACGATGACGGTCTGCTCGATGACTCCGGCCAGGCCGGCGGAGAGCGAGTTGGCCAAGCCGACCCAGGCATAGGTCAGGACCGCGCCTGTCGCCAGCCCGAGCACGTCCAAGCGGAACACCACGGACACAGCGATGGCGGCGGCCAGTAGGACGAGCAGGACACCGACCGTGGCCCACGCCGGGACGAGATCCGGTCCCTGATGCTCGGTGACCTGGAACGCCGAGGCGAGCACCAGCGCCACGGCGGCCGACGGCAATACCGCCCGCGGCGGCCGGACGATCCCGACCCGCGGCAGCCGGAACGCCACCACGGCGGCAACCACGGCAAGGACTGCAGAGGTGATCAGCTGAGCCGGTGCCGCGACGAATCCGCTGCTGAACCAGGACACGGTCAGGATCGCCAGGGCGCCGAGCACCGCCAGCCCGCTCACCACCCCGAGTCCGACCCGGCCGAACCACGGATCGCGGCCCGGCCAGATCCCTTCGACCAGGGCGATCGGGGTAGCGATGCTCCACACCACGTGGAGGGTCAGGACGAAGATCGTCCAGGGCAGTCCGATCCCGAGCGCGTCGAGATGCCCGTACGAGAGCAGATCCAGACCCAGGTAATGCGGATTGAACAGCGACTGGGTGAGCAGCCCTTCCTCGATCAGTCCGAAGACCAACCCGAGCAGCAGGATGGTGGGCCAGCCGCGGCCGGCGCGGCGCGCGACCTCCCGGATCAGCACGGCGCCGGCGCCGTACCAAAGACCGAGGACGAGGAACATGCCGACCTGGGTGCCGACACTGCGGTCGGCGGACAGGTACTGGTCGCCGAGCAGGAACTCGGCGAGAAACGGCGACAACAGCGCGAGCGCAAACGTGGCAGCAAGATGACGTCTCATGCCTTCCACGGTCCCGCCGTGCGCGGTCGACACCTGCGCTGATCGTCACGATCGACCCCTGACATCAGTCACCCCTGAGATCAGTCCCGTCGATCCGTTTGTTCGGCGGTGATGCTGGGATGGGACGAGAGGAGGTGGCCCCATTGGATGTCAACTCGTCCGGTCGAACGGAGACGCCGAGTCGATGGCGGCGTGTCCTGCAGTGGTTCGTCCGGGGCCTGGTCGGCGCGCTGGCCGTCATCGGGTTGCTCAGTCTGGTGCTCTCCCGCCCGACGGTCGGTCAGTTCCGCACCCCCGAAGGGAAGCGCAGCTACGCAACCGCGTACGCAGCTGCTCTCGCGACCATGCCGACGCCGACCCAGACCGTGGACGTGCCGACCGACTACGGCACTGTCCGGGCGTACGTGTGGCGTCAGCCGCGAGCTGCGGATCGGACACCGGTGTTGTTGCTCCCGGGCCGCACCTCCGGTGTGCCGATGTGGTCGGAGAACCTGCCTGCCATCGCGGCCAAGCGAACCGTGATCGCCGTCGATGCGCTGGGAGATGCCGGACTGTCGATCCAGACGGTGCCAATGACGGCACCCGAGGACCAGGCGGTCTGGATCGACCAGGTCGTCGCCGAGCTGGCGCCCGGTGGTGTGCATGTGCTGGGGCACTCGTTCGGTGGTGCCACGGCCGCAACCTATGCCCGGCTGCATCCCGAGCACGTCCGCAGCCTGGCGCTGCTCGAGCCGGTGTTCACCTTCGGCTACCCGTCGGCCCGGATGATGGGCTGGGCCATGCTCGGGTCCCTGCCGTTCCTGCCCGCCTCACTGCGAGAGCGGGCTCTCACCGAGATCGGCGGTGGCGAGAGCGCCGACCCCGCTGATCCGGTAGCTCGGATGATCACGGCCGGTGCCGACCACTACTCCGCCGAGCTGCCGACCCCCAAGGTGCTGACCGACGACCAGCTCGCGCACCTGACACTCCCGACGTATGTCGCGATCGCCGACCACGACTCGCTCGCCGGCGGTGAGAAGGCCGCGGAGCGCGCCGCTGGCCTGCCGAACGGCACCGTACGGGTCTGGCCGAACACCACCCACTCCCTGCCGATGCAGGTCAGCAAGCAGCTGAGTGCCGAGCTGGACCAGTTCTGGGGCCGCTGAGGCTCCGGCGGCTACCTTGGCTGGCATGACGACAGCAGTGGTGACCGTCCGCGGTGAGGCGGAGCTGGTCAGCGCACCCGATCTGGCCACGATCTCCGCGACGGTGCACCGGACCGGTCCCGATGCCGATCGGGTACGCCGTGAGCTGGCTGAGGCGAGCGCTTTGATCCGGGCGATCGTGGCGGAGCGACGATCGAGCCTCGAACGGCACAGCACCTCCGGGCTGCATGTTGGTCCGGTCTTCAGCGGGCGGGGTGGCCAGCGGATCAGTGGCTACCGCGGCCGGCTCAGCACCGAGTTGGTGGTCGCCGATTTTGCCGCGCTGGCGGACCTGATCGCAGCCGTGTCCGCGCTCGACGGCGCCCAGGTCGACGGGCCGTGGTGGTCATTGCGGCCGGCCAACGCGATCTATCGCCAGGTCCGGATCGCGGCCATCGAGGAGGCCAAGCGGCGGGCCGCCGATTATGCGGCCGCCTTCGATGCCACCCTCGGCGAGCTGGTCGAGGTGTCCGATCTCGACGGCTCGATCGGGGCGCCGCGGATGATGAAGGCCTTCGCGATGGACTCCGCGCGTGGTGGCGGTGAGCCGGAGCTGGACCTGGAGCCGGCCGAGCAGCGAGTCGGCGCCCAGGTCACGGTCAGGTTCCAGCTGGCCGACGACTGACTCACGGCTGAACGGGCCGCGGTCAAGACCCTGTCCACGGTTCCTGGGACGATATCGGTCGAACGCCGTACGGCGGATAGATTCTCGACCATGTTCTCCAAGGTCCTCGTCGCCAACCGTGGTGAGATCGCCGTCCGGGCCTTCCGGGCTGCGTACGAGCTCGGCGCCGCCACCGTCGCTGTCTATCCGTACGAGGACCGCAATGCGGTGCACCGGATCAAGTCCGACGAGGCCTATCTGATCGGGGAGCGCGGCCACCCGGTGCGCGCCTATCTGGATGTCCGCGAGATCATCCGGGCCGCCCGGGAGTCCGGGGCGGATGCGATCTATCCCGGCTACGGCTTCCTCAGCGAGAACCCCGAGCTGGCCCGCGCCTGCCAGGAGGCCGGGATCGCCTTCATCGGGCCGCCGCCGGACGTGCTGGAACTGGCCGGCAACAAGGTCCGAGCGTTGGCTGCGGCGAAGGCTGCCGGCATTCCGACATTGCGCTCGACCCCGCCCTCTTCCGATATCCAGGCGCTGGTTGCCGGTGCCGAAGAGATCGGCTTCCCGGTGTTCGTCAAGGCCGTGGCCGGCGGTGGCGGTCGCGGCATGCGTCGGGTCGACAGCCCGGAGGCTCTGCCCGAGGCGCTGAGCGCCGCCATGCGGGAGGCGGAGGGAGCGTTCGGCGATCCGACGGTCTTCATCGAGCAGGCGGTCGGGCGGCCTCGGCACATCGAGGTGCAGATCCTCGCCGACGCAGGCGGCCACGTGATGCATTTGTTCGAGCGTGACTGCTCGATCCAGCGCCGCCACCAGAAGGTCGTCGAGATCGCGCCGGCGCCGAACATCTCCGAGGAGTTGCGCCAAGCACTGTGCGCTGACGCGGTGCAGTTCGCGGAGTCGATCAACTACTCCTGCGCCGGCACGGTGGAGTTCCTGGTCGAGACCGAGGGCCCGCGCGCCGGTCAGCACGTGTTCATCGAGATGAACCCGCGGATCCAGGTCGAGCACACGGTGACCGAGGAGATCACCGATGTCGACCTGGTGCAGTCGCAGATGCTGATCGCGTCCGGTTCCTCGTTGGCGGACCTGGGTCTGAGCCAGGACACGGTACGCATCAACGGCGCCGCGTTGCAGTGCCGGATCACCACCGAGGACCCCGCCCACGGGTTCCGGCCCGACACGGGCCCCATCACCGCCTACCGGTCGGCAGCCGGTGCCGGCGTCCGGCTCGATGGCGGCACCGTCGACACCGGGGTGGAGATCAGCCCGCACTTCGACTCGATGCTGGTCAAGCTGACCTGCCGCGGTCGGAACTTCTCGGCCGCCGTGGCCCGCTCGCGGCGTGCGCTGGCGGAGTTCCGGATCCGCGGTGTCAGCACCAACATTCCTTTCCTGCAGGCGGTGCTGGCCGATCCGGATTTCCTCGCCGGTGACGTGTCGACGGCCTTCATCGAGCAGCGGCCGGAGTTGCTGACCACCCACATCCCGGCCGACCGCGGCACCCGGCTGCTGCGCTGGCTCGCCGAGACCACCGTGAATCGCCCGTACGGCGCGCCGCCGACCCGGCTCGATCCGCGGGAGAAGCTCCCCGCCGGCGTGGATCTTTCCCAGCCGTCGCCCGACGGCTCGCGGCAGCGGTTGCTGGCCCTCGGCCCGGAAGGCTTTGCCGCCGACCTGCGCTCCCGGGTCAATCTGGAGGTCACCGACACCACCTTCCGAGACGCGCATCAGTCGCTGCTGGCGACCCGGGTCCGGACCAAGGATCTGCTGCGGGTCGCCCCGTATGTCGGCCGCACCACGCCCGAGCTGTTCTCGGTCGAATGCTGGGGTGGGGCGACGTACGACGTCGCCTTGCGCTTCCTGCAAGAGGATCCGTGGGAGCGGCTGGCGACGCTGCGCTACAACATGCCCGGGCTGTGTCTGCAGATGCTGCTGCGCGGTCGCAACACCGTCGGCTACACCCCGTATCCGACGAAGGTCACCACCTCGTTCGTCGCCGAGGCGGCCGCCGTCGGCATCGACATCTTCCGCATCTTCGACGCACTCAACGACGTGAATCAGATGCGACCGGCGATCGACGCGGTGCGCGAGACCGGCACCACGGTGGCGGAGGTCGCGCTGTGCTACACCGCCGACCTCAACGATCCTGGCGAGAAGCTCTACACGCTGGACTACTACCTGCGGCTGGCCGAGGAGATCGTCGAGGCCGGGGCCCACATCCTGGCGATCAAGGACATGGCCGGGCTGCTTCGCCCGCCGGCCGCGCACAAGCTGGTGACGGCGCTGCGGCAGCGGTTCGATCTGCCAGTGCACCTGCACACCCATGACACCGCAGGAGGGCAACTCGCCACCTTGCTGGCGGCGGTCGACGCCGGTGTGGACGCCGTGGACGTCGCCTCGGCACCGATGTCGGCCACCACCTCCCAGCCGCCGGCCTCGGCGCTGGTCGCCGCGCTGGCCAACACCGAGCGAGCGACCCGCTTGGATCTGCGGGCGGTGATGGACCTGGAGCCGTACTGGGAGGCGGTGCGCAAGGTCTATGCCCCGTTCGAGTCGGGTCTGCCGTCGCCGACCGGTCGGGTCTACGACCACGAGATCCCGGGCGGCCAGCTGTCGAACCTGCGCCAGCAGGCGATCGCGCTGGGCTTGGGTGACCGGTTCGAAGACATCGAGGCCACCTACGCAGCCGCCTCGCGGATCCTGGGCCGGCCGACCAAGGTGACCCCGTCCTCCAAGGTGGTCGGCGACCTCGCGCTGTCGCTGGTGGCCATCGGCGCGGATCCGGACGATTTCGAGGCCAATCCCGGCAACTATGACATCCCGGACTCGGTGATCGGCTTCCTGAACGGCGAGCTCGGCGACCCGCCCGGCGGCTGGCCGGAGCCGTTCCGCACCAAGGCACTGGCCGGCCGCTCGATCCCGGTGCGGGATGTCGAGCTGGCCGAGGAGGACTCACGGGCTCTGGACGAGTCCGGCGTACCGCGGCAGCAGACCCTCAACCGGCTGCTCTTCCCCGGCCCGGCCAAGGAGTTCACCAAGGCGCGGACCACATACGGCGAGGTCGGGCGACTGGACACGCTGGACTATCTGTACGGCCTGCGGACCGGCGACGAGCACACCGTGCCGCTGGGTCGGGGAGTCAGCCTGATCCTCGGCCTGGAGGCGATCGGCAGCGCCGACGAGCGCGGCATGCGGACCGTGATGTGCACCCTGAACGGCCAACTGCGGCCGATCCGAGTACGCGACACCTCGATCAAGGTCGACATCAAGGCCGCGGAGAAGGCCGATCCGACTCGACCGGGGCACGTGGCCGCGCCGTTCGCCGGCGTGGTCTCGGTGGCGGTCGCCGAAGGTGCTCAGGTCGAGGCCGGGCAGACCGTGGCGACCATCGAGGCGATGAAGATGGAGGCAGCCATCACCACCCCGATCGCCGGCACCGTCCAGCGGCTCGCTATCGGCTCCGTCCAACAGGTCGAAGGCGGCGATCTGGTCGTCGTGGTGACGCCGGCCGCGTGATCCTCAGCGCGGCGCAGCCTGTCTGCCCGTGGAATCTGCTCGATCTTGTCGGTTCTGCTCGGTCTGCAGATCGAGCGAAGCCGACAATCCCGAGCAGATCCCGTGAACCTCAGTGGGCCCAGAAGCCGATCAGGTCGGGGACGGGGCGGCCGAGGGTCACCGCGACCTGTGACCAGGGGATGAAGCCGTCCAGCCAGCCGACCAGGTTCGACACCAACTCACGCTGTTCGTCGGTCTTGATCGCCGGGCTGGCGGCTCGATAGGCGGCAGCCATCGCCAGCGCCTTGTCGTGTCGATGCCAGCCGACGGTCAGTCCCTGCACTGGAATCAGCCGCACGTCGGTGTTCGAGGCCAGCAGGTGACCGATCCCGACGGCCGCCGACACCCCGCCGCGTGCGAGCGCGAAGTCCAACTCCTCCAGCGACTGCGGATCGAGCGGCAGCCGGGTGGCACCCCAGGCCCGGTACGCGACGAGCGCCTCGAGCACCCGCCAGCTGGCGCCCATCCGGTCCGGGGCGATGTAGGCGCCGGCGAGCAGAGCCTCCACGTCGCGCGGCTCCGGGTCCGTGGCGCAGATGACCGGCGCGTCCGGCGGCTTGCGGAACAGCGGCCCGAGTCTGCCGAGCAGCCCGTGGGGTTTCGGCCGTGCCGGCGGGGCGAAGGCGCGGCGGGCGGCTTCGCGCAGCTCGTCGGTGAGCGGGCCGGCACCGATGAGCCCGCGCATCTCCTCGATGCCGATGGCATAGAGACGAAGCTCACCCATGCAGACACCGTAATCGGTCCGGATGCTCTTATCCTGGCCAGGTGAATCCCCGTGTGCGCCGGCTCATCGTCTCTGGCGTGCTGGTAGGGCTGTTGGTCGTCGTTCTGGTCGCCGCGGTTTGGCAACGAGTGACCGGCTGAGTTTCAGCCGCCCCAGACGGCCGTTGCGCCGGAGTGGCCGATCCGGGCGACCTGGACGATGCTGACCAGCGCCATGACGACGGTGACGACGCCGCCGACGATCACCATGATCCGGCCGCGCGAGTCCTGGTGGTCGATCAGCCGCTGCGCGAACATCACCGCGACCGTGCCCACGAACAGGATGATCACCCAGGGCAATAATTGGCCACCGAGAGTCATGTGATGCTCCATCGCCTCGGTAGGCCGGGCGAAGGTCGCGTAGAACGCTTCGCCCGCCTTCTGCGCAACGAAGGTGCTGCCGGCCGCAGCCGCGGCGAACGCCACCGTCAGCCAGCCGTACCGCTTGCGTGCCGCTCCCCAGAGGCTGATCACGATGCCCCCGAGCGAGGCCAACGGCACCAGCACGACGACGGCATGCACGACGAGGGGGTGCAGCGGCAGGCCCATGATCTCCATAGTTGAAGCCTAAACCGACACCGGCCGACGTGACTGTGAACAAGCTATGAGTACTCGATGTCCCGTACGCTCCCTCCAGCATCACTGCCGCAGAGAGGGATCCGTGATGGAGCCGTCGCCCCGACGCCGCCTGACGATGAGCGCTGCCGTCATGGTCATGCTCGCGACCCTGGTCGGCTGGCTGGCCGTCCTCCCCGCGGCTGCCGAGACGATCGAGTTCACCATCGGCGACCCGCGGATCACGGAATCGTCCGGGTTGGCCACCGACGCTGCGGACAGCCGGTATTGGACGGTCAACGACTCCGGTGACCGCGGCATCGCGTACGCGCTCGATGACCACGGCAACACCGAGGGAACCCTCGAATTCCGGGCGCAGCCGGTCGACGTCGAGGCGGTCGCCTTCCACCGCGGCCGGCTCTATGTGGCCGACATCGGCGACAACCGCGCGCGCCGGGATTTCGTCACGGTCTACTTCTTCGACGAAGCTGCGCCAGAAGCGGGCCCGGTGTCGTACAAGGCGTACGACTTCTCCTATCCCGACGGTCCACAGGATGCCGAGACACTGTTGGTCGACGGGGACGGGCGGCTGTTCATCGTGACCAAGGGGACGAAGGCGGGCATCTATGCGGCACCAACCGACCCGTCGCGACAGGGGGTCAACACGCTGGAACGGGTCGGCGACGCGCCGCCGTTCGTGACTGATGGCACCGTGCTTCCGGACGGCCGATACGCGTTGCGCACCTATGTCTCGGTGGAGATCGTGGATCCGGCGTCGTACCAGGTGGTCTCCCGTGCGGCCACGCCGGCGCAGCGGCAGGGCGAGTCGATCACCACGACGTTCGACGGCGGCGCGCTGCTGCTCGGCAGCGAGGGCAAGCGGTCCAAGGTGCTGCGGGTCGACGTGCCCACCTCGCTGGTCGAGGTGCCGACGCCTTCCGCGACCCCGTCACCGACCCCCAGCGACAGTCCAACCGCATCGCCGACCACGTCGAGCCCCACTCCGACAGCCAAGGCGAGCCCGACCAACGGCGATCCTGCGGACGCCGAGGACGAGCCGACGGACAACGCCGCGGGCGGCGGATCCCCGCTGAGCGGGACTGGCACCATCGCGGCCCTGGGTCTCGCGGCCGTGGTCGCAGTCGTGGCCGGCGTGGTCGTGGTGGTCATCCGTAAGGACTGATGCCCAGAAGAGGCTGTGCGGTTCTGCCGTGAGTATCCGGCAGAACCGCACACCTTCTGGTGGTCCGAGCGGTTCAGACGGATCAGAGGCGCTCGATCACCCAGTCGATGCAGGCGCAGAGCGCGCTGACGTCGTCGGGATCGACGTTGGGGAACATCCCGACCCGAAGCTGATTGCGGCCAAGCTTGCGGTAGGGCTCGGTGTCGACCACGCCGTTCGCCCGCAGCACCCGTGCAATCGCGGCCGCGTCGACGCCGTCGAAGTCGATGGTGCCGACGACGGGGGAGCGCAGTGCCGGATCGGCGACGAACGGGGTCGCGGATGGCGATGCCTCGGCCCAGGCATACAGCCGGCTGCTCGAGTCATCGGTCCGCTGAGCCGCATACGCCAGCCCGCCCTGGGCATTGATCCAGGTCAGCTGCTCCCGCATCAAGAACAGGGTCGCGATCGCCGGGGTGTTCAGCGTCTGGTCGCTGCGGGAGTTCTGCACCGCCGTCCCCAGGCTCAACGTCGCCGGGATCCAACGGTCGGTGGCAGCGATCTCGGCGACGCGGTCGAGCGCGGCGGGTGACAGCAGCGCGAACCACAGTCCGCCCTCGGAGCCGAAGCTCTTCTGCGGCGCGAAGTAGTAGACGTCGGTCTCAGCCACGTCGATCCTGGTGCCGCCGGCGGCCGAGGTGCCGTCGATCACCATCAATGCCTCGTCGGCCGCTCCCGGCACTCGGCGTACCGGTGCGATCGCGCCGGTGGACGTCTCGTTGTGCGGCCAGGCATAGACGTCGGCACCCGATACTGCGGTCGGCACGGCGACTGACCCCGGGTCCGCCGTCACCACGGAAGGGGCAGCCAGATGAGGTGCCGCCTTCGCGGCAGCGGCGAACTTGGCCGAGAACTCCCCGAAGCTGGCGTGGGCGCTGCGGCGGCGGATCAGCGAGGACACCGCGATGTCCCAGAACTGGGTAGCCCCGCCGTTGCCGAACACCACCTCATAGCCTTCCGGCAGGGTGAACAGCTCCTCAAGACCGACCTTCACCTCGGCGACCAGGCGCTTGACCGGAGCCTGGCGGTGCGACGTGCCCAGCAGCGACGTTCCGGTCGCCGCGAGGGCGGTCAACGATTCGGGTCGCACCTTCGCCGGGCCGGAGCCGAAGCGTCCGTCGCGGGGCAGCAGGTCGGAGGGGATCACGAGTCCGGTCACCGTCGCATTCTCTCAGCCATCTGGCCGATGGCTCGTCCCCGACGACGGGGATCAGCCTTCACCTCGTCGTGGCGAGCAGGCTGGAAGACTGGCGACATGGGTGTCCCGGATCTGGCTGCCGAGCGCGTTGACTACCTCGGCGATCATCTGTTGGAGTCGGCGGTGCCGGACGCGCCGTTCGCGCTGTTCCGGGCCTGGCTGGCGGAGGCTTTCGCAGCTCGGGACCGGGGCGAGCTCGCCGAGCCGACGGCAATGGTGGTAGCGACCTGCGCGGCCGGCCGACCACGGTCGCGCACCGTGCTGCTCAAAGAGCTCAGCGCCGAGGGCTTCATCTTCTTCACCAACTACGACTCGGCGAAGGGCTCGGAGCTGGCGGCCGACCCGCTGGTCGCGCTGCACTTCGGCTGGTACGCGATGCACCGCCAGATCCGCATCGAAGGGGCGGCCGAGCGGGTGCCGCGGGCCGAGTCGGAGGCCTATTTCGCGACCCGGCCGCGTGGTTCGCAGCTGGGCGCGTGGGCTTCGGCGCAGTCCTCGCCGGTGGCGTCGATCGAGGAGTTGCAGGCCGAGTATGCGGCCGCCGAGGCGCGATTTGCCGGCAGCGACGTGCCCTGCCCTGAACACTGGGGTGGCTTCCTGGTCCGGCCCACCATGATCGAGTTCTGGCAGGGCCAACCCAGTCGGATGCATGATCGCCTGCGTTACCAGCTCCTGGCGGGGGACCAGCCGGGGCGCTCCTGGGACCTGACCCGGCTGGCCCCGTGAATCGGGCCGAGAACGAGGACAAGCTGTGAGTTCGTCCCCGACGTCGGGGATGAACTCACAGCTAGTGCCTGGCTTCTCCCAGAACGCGACAAACCCGCGAACTGTCGTGGTTGGGTCGAGATCGCTCTCAGCCTGACCACGGTCGGGGGACGAGTCCGACGTTCGCGGGTTCGGGTGTTGGCTGTGGATTAGCCGGCCGCTGCGGCCGACCTTCACAGGTCGCGCAGCGGCTAGCTGGCCGCCACCTCACAAGTCCAATAAGCCTTCATGTCTTTGGACCACCTCCTCTCCTGTGTGCCCACCACCGTAGGCCCCCTCATCGGAGGGGTCAATGGGTTTTCCGGACAAGCTCAGCGAGGGTTCCCAGACGAGTTCAAGCGATTCCGGGCCAGCTCAGGCGAGGATGACCTCGACCCCCTGGCTCTCCAGGGTAGCCACCATGGCCGGATCGGCGGCGGCATCGGTGATGATCGCGGAGACCTCATGCACGTGGCAGATGCGGGAGAAGCCGACGTGTCCGAGCTTGGAGGCGTCACAGACCACCACGGTCCGCTTGGCCTGGGTGACCATCACTCGGTTGATCGCGGCCTCGTCCTCGTCATAGGTGGTGATGCCGGCCGCGGGATCGACCCCGATCGCGCCGAGGAAGCAGAGGTCCGGGGTGAGCTGGCTCAAGGTCTCGGTGGCGAGCGCGCCCACCAGCTCGTAGCTCTGCGGCCGGGCGACCCCGCCGCACACCACGATCTTGATGAACGGCCGCACGGTCAGCTCGGTGGCGATGTTGATCGCATTGGTGACCACGGTGACGCCGTTGTGCAGCGCCGGCGATCCGGAGATGGCCCGGGCAACCTCGACGGTGGTGGTGCCGCCGTTCAGGGAGAGCGTGCAGCCCGGCCACATCATCGCCACGGCACGTTCGGCGATCCGGGCTTTGGCCTCGCCGCGGCTGATCGACTTGTAGCGCAGCGGGAGGTCATAGCTGGTGGTGTTCGGCACCGCACCGCCATGCGTCCGCGACAGCAACTGCTGGTCGGCCAGATAGTCGAGGTCACGACGGATCGTCGCGGCGGACACGCCGAAGTGGTCCGCCGAGTGCTCGACATCGATCCGGCCATGCTCAACGAGCATCTCGAGGAGAGACGACAAACGTTCAGCTCGGGTCACAAGCCGCATGATATGTTCATATCTGCGTGTTTGGGAAGCAAAACAAACAGCTGGACACATAAAACGACCAGACTCGTCAACGACCAGCGGCCGCGTGAATCGAGACCCGGGAGAACAGCACCATGACGTTCGTCGAAGCC
>RRZT012837128.1_pt1 | contig 18594 bp, 14 predicted proteins | sample 2165551 | NCBI WGS metagenome assembly RRZT01 (sample SAMN10456910, study PRJNA506462) | wastewater metagenome | biome: wastewater; feature: sludge; material: wastewater sludge; isolation source: wastewater sludge with Escherichia coli K12::gfp cells carrying plasmid... | place: USA: Moscow, Idaho...
GAGGTGAAGTATCTCGTGCAGGGCACCTTGTATCCGGATGTCGTCGAGTCCGGCGGCGGCGACGGTGCAGCCAACATCAAGTCCCACCACAACGTCGGCGGCCTGCCCGAGGACATCAAGTTCCAGCTCATCGAACCGCTGCGCACTCTGTTCAAGGATGAGGTGCGCGCCATCGGCACCGAGCTCGGTCTGCCCGACGAAATCGTCTGGCGTCAGCCCTTCCCGGGCCCGGGTCTGGGCATCCGCATCATCGGCGAGATCACCAAGGAGCGCCTCGACCTGCTGCGCGAGGCCGACGCCATCGCCCGCGAGGAACTCTCCAAGGCCGGTCTCGACCGCGACATCTGGCAGTGCCCGGTCGTGCTTCTGGCTGACGTTCACTCTGTCGGCGTCCAAGGCGACGAGCGCACCTACGGCTCGCCGATCGTCCTGCGCCCGGTCAGCTCGGAAGACGCCATGACCGCCGACTGGTCCCGTGTCCCCTACGATGTGCTCGCCACGATCTCCACGCGCATCACCAACGAATGCCGCCAGATCAACCGCGTCGTCCTCGATTGCACCTCCAAGCCGCCGGCGACCATCGAATGGGAGTAAGCCGATAGGGCTTTGACCTGCTCTTTTGAGTGCCGTGGTGTACCGCTGAGTTTCGTTTCGTACGAGAGTCATGGCAAAACCGCCAGCGACGGCAGTGAGTAAAAACGATTTCCTAGCCTCCGTTCCCTCGTTGGAACGGAGGCTTTTTCTTTGCCGTTTTACTCCCTTTCACCTGCGATTTCGCCATTTACTCCCCGTGTTTCAAGACAACAAGGCACGGGGAGGTATTCGAGGGAATGGGAGTAAGGATTTATCCCAAGTGAGTTGACGCGCGGTTTTTGTCCCCGAGGGCGAAACGGGGCCGTTTCGGGGCCCGTGAAACTCAAATCGAACTCAACGGGCATTTTTTGCTGGGCGTTCCAATGTTCCCGTTCCGTGGGATACCCTGATTCTCTCTGTGGTACTGTTTGTGGTGTTTCCTCTGGCTGGCGGTATGCTGACCCGTTCGGCTGTCATCAAGCGGAAGGGGCAGTGTACTTTGAGGAGACTTTCATCCATATGTTTGACAGTGTAACTACCATTGGCTTATTGCTGACGCTGGTGATGATTTTCTCGTTCCAAGGCAATACCATTCTGGAAAAACCTCTGCACATTGTTTTGATTGCGGTACCGCTGATTTTACAGACCTTCCTGATTTTTGCGATTGCGTATATCGCTTGCCGGGTTTTGAAGCTGCCCTACAAGATTGCTGCTCCCGCCGGAATGATTTGTGCTTCCAACTTCTTTGAACTGGCTGTTGCTGTTGCAATCGCCTTGTTTGGAACGACTTCCCCTGCGGCACTGGCAACGACTGTGGGTGTGCTGACAGAAGTTCCCGTGATGCTGTTCCTTGTAAAAAAACGCAAATAAAACGAAAGACTGGTTCAAATATGAGTAAGAAAAAGGTGGCATTTATCTGCGTCCATAATTCCTGCCGCAGTCAGATTGCCGAGGCCTTGGGAAAGCACTTGGCTTCCGATGTGTTTGAAAGCTATTCCGCAGGAACGGAAACAAAACCGCAAATCAATCAGGATGCTGTCCGCATTATGAAAGAACTGTACGGGATTGACATGGAGAAAACCCAGTATTCCAAACTGATCTCGGATATTCCTGCCCCTGATATTGCAATCTCCATGGGGTGCAATGTGGGCTGTCCTTTCATTGGTAGAGCATTTGACGATAACTGGGGATTAGAAGATCCGACCGGAAGCGAAGATCAAGTCTTTGTCGAGATCATTCGAGAGATTGAAAAACGGATTCTACAGTTGAAGCAGTCCCTTATTTGATTGAAATAGCACTCTGCTTGTGGTATAATACAGATGATCCAAACCATTGCTTTTCTGCTGATAACATTGGGCTTGATAATCTTTTGATAACAGGAGTCCGACAACGCCGTATAAGTTGGATAATTGGTATCAAATTGAGCAACTAAGAGTCAAATCCCCTAAACAGTATTGTTTAGAACCAGTTTTACTTTGGCGAGTGGGAGTAAACTGGAGCGGATTTTGCGCAATCGAAATTCCGTCCGTAGAGTGTCGCAGTGTGCCGCCACGTACGAAAAAGCGTAAAGCCACCTGTGATTTGGGGTGAGTAAAAACTATTGAGACCCTCTGGAAACAACGTTTTCAGGGGGTCTCTTTATGCCTTTTGACCTGCAGTTTCAGTCATTTTTACTCTAAAAGCGCGTACACCACGGACATGGCGACACGCAGCGGACGAAGAGTAAAGGATTTTTCGGAGAGTGAACTGTCCCAGTAGTTTGTCCCACCACCCCAAAAACGCCCCTGAAACTCAAGTGAAACTCAATAGGAACGCAAGGGCGTCATCGTGCGAGCACCGCAGCCTGAGCCGCCGATACCAGGCTCGTTTGCGACGCCGTCGCTGCTTGCCTGGATCGTCAACGGCAAGTACGTCATGTCGCTGCCGCTCTACCGCATAGAGACAGACCTCAAGGCGTGCGGCGCGACGATATCGCGCCAGGACATGGCGAACTGGATGATGAACGTGCACGCGCGCTGGCTGGCGAAGGTCCATGAGAGAATGAAGGTCGAGCTGCTGTCGCATGTCAGGATTCATGCCGATGAGACCACGGTTCAGGTCCTGAAAGAGCCGAACCGCGAGGCGAAGAAGAAATCGAGGATGTGGCTGTTCTGCTCGGCGCGCTGCGACGTGCCCGTGTATGTATTCGAATACCACGAGACCCGCAGGAAGGGCGTTGCCCAGGAGTTTCTTGCGGGCTGGTCCGGCACGCTTACCGCCAACGGCTACAAACCCTACTTCAATCTCGGCAACCCCAACATCGCCAACACGGCGTGCCTCGTCCACGTGCGCCGCTACTTCGCCCAAATCGTGAAGATCGCCGGCGGCGACGCCAAGGCGGCGTCTGCGGCCAGCGTTGCGCTCGAGGCAAGGCGCAGGATCGACGCCATGTTTCAAGGTCGACTCCAAGTTCGACGACATGGAGCCGGGTGCCAGGAAGGCCGCCCGCGACGCGGAGCTCCGCCCGCTCATGGAGGACTTCGGGGGGATGGGCGCGGGCCAGCTTCCCCTAGCCTCGCCGAAGCTGGCGCCGCACCGTGCGCTGCAGTACGCTGTGGAGTTCTGGCCCTACGTCATGAACGTGCTCGAAGACGGGGCACCTGGAGCTCTCGAACAACGTCGCCGAGCAGGCCCAGCGAATCTTCGTCGTAGGGCGCAAGAACTGGCTCTTCAGCGATGCGCCACGCGGCGCGCGGGCGTCTGCGGCGATATACAGCGTCACCACCACGGCCAAGGCCAACGGGCTCAATCCCAGGCTTTACGTCGAGTGGCTGCTGACCGAGATGCCCAACGCCGGCGAGCTCACCGATGAGGTTGTGGACTCGTTCCTGCCATGGTCGGATAGGGTGCCTGAGTCCTGCAAGCTCGACCCAGCCGCTGCCGAGAAGGCCAAAGAGATGCCTGACGACTTCATAATTAACATCGACCCCGATGCGTTCGACGACGAGATGGCGAACAACGCCGAGGAGGGCCTGTAGCGACATAGCGGCCTAAGGCATACCGCAACGCAAAGATGGAAACGTCCAGGACTTTTCCATCCGTATGCCGGAATGGCCCTGGACGTTTCCTGCTACGCGGTCATTTTGACGCTTACGCTCTAATGCCTCCACCGCTTGTCGCGGGCGGGGTAGACGATCCAGGCGGATGCGTAGCTTGCGATAAGGCAGACAATGACGCAGACGATGCTTGTCTGGAACCCGAATGAGTCATTGATAACGCCCCAGATTACGCTTGCGAAGCCAATGCCGATGTCATTGGCGAGCAGGAACAGGGCGTTTGCGGCGCCCCAGCGCTCTGGCGGGGTGTTCTTTACCGCTACGCTTTGATTAAGTGGCAGGCTTATGCCAGTGGCGAGACCATAGAAGATTCCGGACGCCAGGAAGACAGGTTCCCCGTACGGTGCGGCAAGTAGCATAAGGCAGCAGAGGATGCCGCACGCGACGGCTCCGGTCATTGTTTTGATTGCAGGTACGGTGTCCATGAAATGCTTTGAAATCATGCGAATGATAATCATGCTTACCGCGCTGATGGTGTAGAAGAGACCGGCGTGGGTATAGCCGAGAGTAGTACCGTACAGACCGGCAAAGAAGACGCCAAAGCCAAAAGTGGGGCACATGATCATCTGTGGGATGGCGCCAGGCAATGCGCGCGGCTCGAAGATGTTGAATGAGTCACGCAGGGTTCTCTTGGACACCTGGTCGCCTTCAGGATACTTTTCACTGTTAATTGTTTCGGATGTAGTTACTGTGGTGGAGCTGGGTGCCTGCCCGTCTTTTGAGTCGAGTTCGAGCCGGGTTTCCATTTTGATTCGGTATGCGCTGGAGCTTGGCAGAGTTTGCCATTTACTTTCATAGCGTGCGTTGAGGGCGATTACAAGCCCTGCAAACCCAACCAGGGCAAGGCCGACATAGAGGTTCGTTGAGGGATCGGTTCCTACTAGGTAAAGTGCGAAGGCTGGGCCGATGCTCATGGCGATAGCCTGTCCGAGGCCGTGGTATCCAATGCCTTCGCCGAGCCGTTCTTGCGGTAAGACGCTTGCTGCGGCGGTCGAGGCTGCTGTTGTTGCTGCGCCAAAGCCCACGCCTTGCAGCAAACGGCTGATTGTGAAGAGGGGATGCCTTGAACGACAGCGGACAGTGCTGTTCCTGCTATGAGGATAGCGATGCCGGCGATGATAACGAGTGAGCACTTGCCGTTGTCGATAACAGGGCCGACGAACAGTCGTGCTAACGCGGCGGCAATGGAGAAGACGAGTGCAAGTACGCCGGCAAGGCTCGCACCGTAACCTTGGCCTGCCAGGAAGACGCTGGTTCCACTGTTGAGTCCTTGGCCCATGACGAAGCAACAGAAGGTCAGCGCGATGATAAGCACGAAAATAAGCGACCACAGCTTCGGATGGTCGTCCTTACCGATATTTGGCATGAGAACCCTCCTATGATTCCAATACCCGTATTCTACGTCTGCAAAAAGTGAGATGTAAGCGCCAAAATGACCGCGTCTTAACAACCCGCTGGGCTTGAGGCAGAATCATCGCATCGACTTATCCTGGAAACTGCCTGACGAAGGCGACAGGATGCTTGTCAGCAAGGCGGCAAATCTTAACGAGAGCCAAATCCAAGAGCTTGCAAATCTTCAGCGAGGCGTTGCAGCAATATATCAGAACGAATGGACCGAACCTGTCCTCTGTCACATCGAACCGCATGAACGCGGCCTAGAGTACTCGCCAACACAGAGCAAGCACAGCGCGAAGGACAAGGTTTCTTCTGAAGAGCTTCGCTATCTCAACTCTTGTGTGCTTAATCCGTTCAAGCTCGATGAGCCAAGGGAATACAACTTCTGCGACTGTGTGCACAAGATGGACATACCTGACTCCATGAAGGCACGCTTGATTGAGATGGCAGGGACTCCTCTGTCCTCGAGGAAGCCACTGTTTGAATGGTGTGCTTATAGGTATTTCAATATTGGACGCATCCTCGACGACGCCAGGGATTTATCTGCCGACAGCCTCAAAGAGAGGCTTTGCTCCCATCTGCTTTCAAGCTGGAAATTCGAAGATGACTCCTCACCCGAAAGCTGGGGACCAATCCAATACCTGTTCATTCAGTCGATGTTTAACGCTCATCTCAACGAGCTGAGAAAGAGGGGTACCGGCATCGAGACAACGGAAAAGGCCTCAGCACTCGCCGAAGTATCAGCGGTCTTATCTCAAACAAGGCCGGTGATCTAAATGGCGTTTGAAAATATAGAGCAATTAATGCCGGATACGACCGAAACGAGATTGGCCTTTGAGGAGGCGCAACGCACCGTTGCTGATTGTGCAGATGCCGCATGGCGGGATATTTCTTCCGGCGATGTCCTAACCGCGAGCATTTCAACAGTTCAAGAAGCCGCAGATGACGCCTGGAAAGCATGCGAGCCAACACTCAACGCTGCAGGCGAAACTGTCCGCGATGGCGCAAGGAACGGAGCTTATCTTGGCGGCAGGTTCGTACTTGGAGTTGCCGACGTTGGAGAAAACGCATATGTCGGTGTTGAATCGAATATTGAACTACTGGCCGAAGACGAAGAAGCAGCGGTGAAAACCGCGCAAACACACGCTGTTGACGATGCAGCCAACGCCTGGGGCGACTTCATGGAAGCCGATGAGCAGATACGGGAAATCGGAGACTATGTCGAAACTGGAGGCGAAATCGCCACTGAAGTTGCGCTTGGTGCCGTAGCCGTCACCGCTTCTGCCCCTGCAGCACTCGCTGCTGGGGCTGTACTCGTTCTTGACGAAATGGGAAAGAGCTTGGAAGCCGGCGCTGAAGACGGTGAGATATCTCAGGAGGATATCGTCGGAGAAGTCGTTGCGGGAACTGTTACGGCAGCAACGCTTCTTGCCGGACGAGGTCTAAATAACTTTCTTGCCTCAAAGGCAGCAGAATCGGGCGCAAGCTCACGAATTCTGGATGATGCCGGAAAGGCAATTTACGAAGGCGACCGACTGCTTCCCAATAACGAGTTTGCGATCGACGGCGTGAAGTGTGCAACCGACGATCTCGGGCAGCTTTACCGCGTTGGCGACGACCTCGTTCCGAACATGAGCTATGAGATCAATGGGTATAAATACGTTACCGATGCAATGGGTAGGGTCGAATCGGCCGAAGGCTTCTTACAACTAAAGACCCACGAAGGTCGTTTGACCATCAAGGACACTATCCAGTCAATCGGAAAAGGGTTTGAAGAGCTTTTTGATCAAAGAGGCCATCTGATTGCCGACCGATTCAATGGATCAAATGGCCTTGAGAATATTGTCGCCATGGGCGGCGAGGTTAACCAAAAGCCTATGCAGCAATCGAGCAAAAATGCGCCGATGCTTTGGCTGACGGCGCTGAAGTGTTTTTCAAGGTTGAGCCACTTTATGAGGGCGGGTCATTCAGGCCTAGCTCGTTTGCTATCACGGACATTATTGACGGCGAAGAGACGGTTACGTTTCTTCTTAACACTGCAAAGGAAATGTAATGAGTGAAAAGAAGATGCTACAAGGGATAGCTTCAATTCTTGAGGAAACCCTCCCCGAAGACTGGAGCAAGGTCGTGTTTTACGCCGAGTACGCCGAGGGTGCGTTCTCTATTGAGTATTACGTTGCTGGCAGCGGAAAAGACGACTTCGTTAAATGCTTTGACCAAAAAGGCGTTTCGAGGGCATCCTTGATGAAAAACTTTATGGCTATCAACAAGTTCATTGAACCTGAAAGGGCCGCGCTTAAGCCCGAAAAGAGATGGGGATCGATGACGCTTATTCTCCATTCCAACGGCAAGTTCAAAGTTGATTACGACTACTCCGACATGACAGAAAACGCTTACGCCCGAAAGAAGGCCTGGAAAAAGAAATATCTCGCCTAGCAACGAACGGTCTGGGAAATCACCGCAAAGCCACCCGTGCATACTCTTCGAGCGCACGCGTCGTCGGCAACGTTTCGACCAGCGCGTTTTTGGGAGCCATGCAAACCCCTGTTCAACATTCCTCGGGAGTAATTGCTCTCTATGACGAATGGGATTCCCCATCGGGGAATCCCATTTTTTGTTGCCGACGACGTCCGGTATAATTTTTCCGTTTACGACGTCGTTCGGAAAGGGATGCCGACCTCTATGCGCCAGGGATTCGACAACGAAAAATACATCGAGCTGCAAGCCGCCAACATCAGAAAGCGCATCGCGCAATTCGGCGGCAAACTCTATCTGGAATTCGGAGGCAAGCTCTTCGACGACTACCACGCCTCGCGCGTGCTGCCCGGCTTTGAGCCGGACACCAAGTTCCGCATGTTGGAAAGTCTGGTGGACGATGTGGAAATCGTCATCGCCATCAACGCCAACCATATCGAAAAAGGCAAGACCCGCGGCGACCTCGGTATCCCCTACGACGAGGACGTGCTGCGACTCATCGACGTGTTCCGTTCCCGCGGCTTCCTCGTCGGCTCCGTAGTGCTCACCCAATACGCCAATCAGCCCGCCGCCGACGCCTACCGCCACCGCCTCGAGCAACTCGGCGTCACCTGCCGCCTGCACTACCCGATCGCCGGATACCCGCACGACATCGAACGCATCGTTTCAGACGACGGATACGGCAAGAACGAGTACATCGAGACCACCCGGCCGCTCGTCGTGGTCACCGCGCCCGGCCCTGGCTCCGGCAAACTCGCCACGTGCCTGAGCCAGCTCTACCACGAGCACCAGCGCGGCATCGACGCCGGCTATGCCAAATACGAGACGTTCCCCATCTGGAATCTTCCGCTCAACCATCCGGTCAACATCGCGTACGAGGCTGCCACCGTCGACCTCGACGATGCCAATATCATCGACCCGTTCCATCTGGAGGCGTACGGCGAGACCACCGTCAACTACAACCGCGACGTCGAAGCATTCCCCGTGCTCAAAGCCATGATGGAGCGCATCATGGGCGAAAGCCCCTATCAGAGCCCCACCGATATGGGCGTCAACATGGCCGGATACGCCATTGTGGACGACGATGCCTGCCGCGATGCCGCGCGTCTGGAAATCGTGCGCCGCTACTTCGCCGCCGCCGTGCACTTGAAGCGCACCGGCACTGGCGAGGAACAGGTGGAGCGGCTGCGCTCCATCATGAACCGGGCCGGCGTGACCCCCGATCTTTCTCCCGCCCGCGCCGTGGCTCTTGAGAAGGAGGCCGCCACCGGTGCCCCGGCTGGCGCCATGGTGCTGCCCGATGGCCATGTGGTCACCGGCAAAACCGGCGACCTGTTGGGCGCGGCCAGCGCGCTGCTGATGCACGCGCTCAAGGCCGTCACCGGTGTTGACGAAACCATTCCGGTAATCGACGATGCCGCCATCGAACCCATCTGTCGGCTGAAAACCGAACATCTCAACAGCGTGAACCGACGCTTGCACTCGGATGAGACGCTGATTGCATTGTCAATCACCAGCGCCACCAGTCCTGTGGCCGCTCGCGTCATCGACGGGCTCAAACAGTTGCGGGGCTGCGACGCCTTCTTCTCCGTTATCATCTCATCCACGGACGAGGCGCTGTATCGCAAACTCGGCATCAACGTGTGCTGCGAACCGAAGTACGAACGGGTGAGTCTGTATCACCGGTAAGCGCCACCGATAAGCGCGGTATGCCGCGAATCGTCAAGCCGGTAATCATGCAGCATGCGGCCTGACGATTCGCTGCTGTCGCATTGTCTCTCCCCTCGGCCATGCTGGGCTTGTTTTCCGTTTGTTGGAGAGAACGGGGAATGCCATCAGCACTACGGAAAGAGAAGGATTATCCGTGAAGCGGTTCGTGGGTTTAGACGGTATTAAAGGACTAGCGCTGATAGCCATTGTGCTGTACCACTGCATGCAGCAACGGCTGCCAGGCGGATTCTACGGAGTCGACGTGTTCTTCACCGTCTCTGGATTCCTGATTGCCGTCAGTTTGATTCGTTCTCTGGCGAAAACCGGATCGCTGAATCTCGTGCGATATATTCCCAAGCGTGCAGTACGTCTCTATCCGGCGCTGTTTCTGCTGATTCCGGTCATCGTCTCCGTCGGCTGGCTGTTCGATCACGACATTCTGGTTTCCATCCGCGACCAGGTCATCACCGTGCTGCTGGGCTGCTACAACTGGTACGCCATTGCCGGAGGCCAAAGCTATTTCGACCAAATGAACCCGCAGGTGTTTCGCCATCTGTGGTTCATTGGCGTGCTCATGCAGTTCTACGTCATCGTGCCGTTCATCGTCTGGCTGATGTGGAAGCTCCGCCAGACGAAACTGTCTTCACTCATCCCACTGGGACTCGCGGCGTTCAGCAGTATCGCCATGTGGGTGATGTATGTGCCCAAAGGCGACCCCACCCGCGTCTACTTCGGCACCGATACCCACAGCATGGGCCTGATGCTGGGTGTGGCTCTCGCCTGGTGGGTCACCGCTCCTCAGTTGGGCCACGCTCGCCAGAGGGCTGTGCCGATGCCCCGCACCATTAGCTCGAGCGCTTCGGCCGCCGCACATCGGGCTCCGTTACCTCGGATTCCCGTGGAGCATCGCATCTGGAATGCGGCGGCACCGGTATTGGCGTTCCTCAGCCTGATTGCCTTGGTCACCATGGCGGTTATCGGCAAACAGGATGCATTCGCCTTCCGCGGTGGCATCATATTGTCCAGCTTGTTGTCCGTGCTGCTGATTGCCGGTACCATCTCCGACGATTCCTGGATGCAAAGCCTCATGGTGTTCAAGCCATTGGCCTCCCTCGGCAAGTATTCGTACGGCATCTACCTGTGGCACTGGCCGTTGTGGATTCTTTCCAGCGCCCTTGCCCCGAAGATCTTCAAGGCAGTAGGGCCTTGGCCTCTCATCATGACCGCGTTGCTCACCGCCATTGCGGTGATGATTTCCTGGCTGATGGTGGAGAAACCGGCGGCAACGCACTCGGCGGTATCCGTCGTGGTGCCCCTTCGCACGAACAAGAAGAATCATGTGGCCCGGGTTATTGCCGTTGACGTTATCCTGGTGCTGTCGTTGGCCGGCTGCGTGCAGGGCATTGCTCATGCACCTGCGAAAACCGCCATGCAGATCCAGCTGGAGCAACAGGCCGCACAACTGGAACGTATGCAGAAAACCGAACACGTGCTGCTGCGCCATGCCGTGCCGGCACCGCCCAAGCCCAAGCATGAGATGCCCACCGGCGATCAGATTACCGCCATAGGCGATTCGGTGATGCTGGCCTCATCACAGGGCCTTTCGGAAGTCTTCCCCGGCATTCAGACCGACGCGAGCGTTTCCCGCTCCATCATGGTCGCCCCCGAACTCATCGGCAACGCTCTGTCCGCCGGCAGTCTGCGGCAGTGGGTGTTGATCGGCCTTGGCACCAATTCGGCAATCACCCCTGATCAGTTGGACCAGATTCGTAATATGATCGGCCCCGACCGCGTGCTGGTACTGGTCAATGCCCACGGAGACCGTACGTGGATTCCACCTACCAACCAGGTGCTTGCCGACTATGCGGCCGCACATCCAGACAATGTGGTGCTGGTGGATTGGGATGCCACAGCCAACGCGAACGCGCAGGTGCTCGGCTCCGACGGCATCCACCCGAGCATGGATAGCGATATCTATGCAAAGGCGGTCAAACAGGCCATCGAACAATGGATCGCAAGCGGCAGGTGAACGGCAGGCAACGCTGAGTTGTCCAACCAGTCGTGAAGAACGGCTATGCTGAAGACTGCATCAACGAGACCACACGTTGGGAGACATGGTGAGCGCAATCCTTGAAGGGAAGCCCGATAAGAATCTTATTCTCGTTACGGGAAGGATTCATCCGAAGTTGGCTGAGGATGTCGCCGAGCAGCTCGGCATCGACGTCCTTGAAACCACCGCATACGATTTCGCCAACGGCGAGATGTACGTGCGCTACACTGAATCGGTGCGTGGCGCCGATGTGTTCGTGCTGCAAAGCCACTACAAGCCCATCAACAAGGCGATCATGGAGCAGCTCATCATGATCGACGCATTGAAGCGCGCCTCGGCCCGTTCCATTACTGCGGTCTGCCCGTTGCTCGGCTACTCCCGTCAGGACAAGAAGCACCGCGGCCGCGAGCCCATCTCCTGCCGTCTGGTGTTCGACCTGCTGAAGACCGCCGGTGCCGACCGCATCATGTCGGTCGATCTGCATGCCGCGCAGTCCCAAGGCTTCTTCGACGGCCCGGTCGATCATCTGGTGGCCATGCCAGTGCTGGTCGACTACATCCGTGATCGTTTCCAGGGCCATCTCGACAACGTCGCCGTCGTCTCCCCCGACGCCGGCCGCATTCGCGTGGCCGAGCAGTGGGCGCAGCGTCTCGGCGGCGGTCCGCTCGCTTTCGTGCACAAGACGCGCGACATCACCCGCCCGAACCAGGCGGTCGCCAACCGTGTGGTCGGCGACGTCGCCGGCAAGGACTGCGTGCTTGTCGATGACCTGATCGACACCGCCGGTACCATCGCGGGCGCATGCCACGTGCTGCAGGACGCGGGAGCCAAGTCGGTGACCGTGGTCGCCACGCATGGCGTGCTCTCCGGCCCGGCCGTCGAGCGACTCAAGAACTGCGGTGCGCGCGAGGTCGTGCTGACCGACACCGTGCCGATTCCCGAGGAAAAGCGCTGGGATGGCTTGACCGTCCTGTCGATCGCCCCGCTGCTGGCCAGCGCCATCCGCGCCGTATTCGAGGACGGCTCGGTCGCCGAACTGTTCGACACCTACCCCGAGCACCACGGTCAAGGCTTCCTGTTCGCCTGATCACGTGCGTGTTTGTTCGTGGAAAGCACACGATGCGAGACGCGACATGGCGTAGCCTTTCGGTAAATACCGACAGTATGGTATAAATGAACACTTGTGGGCCGAAAGCCCACGACTCCCCCATGGTGTAATGGCAGCACACGGGTCTTTGGAACCCTTTGTCTTGGTTCGAGTCCAGGTGGGGGAACGGCTGACGGCCGCTCGACATCCGGGCGGCCGTCTATTGTTTTGAGGTGTTTCCACCCTCAATAGACATTCCGATCGAAGGGAATACGTCAGTTATGGCATTATCCGCAGCCATCGTCCTCGCCGCCGGCGAGGGTACCCGCATGCGTTCCAACAAGCCGAAGGTGCTGCATGCTTTTGCAGGCAAGACCTTCCTGAACAGGGTCATGGATTCGGTGGCCGCCCTGAATCCCGACACGTTGGCCGTGGTCGTGCACTTCCAGGCCGAGCGCGTCGCCGAAGCCGCCCGCTCCTATGACGAGCAGGTCACCATTGTGAACCAGGACGACATTCCCGGTACCGGCCGCGCCGTGCAGTGCGCAATGGCGCAGCTCACCGAGGCTGGCAAGGTCGATGGCCCGGTGCTGATCGCCGCCTCCGACATGCCGCTGCTCGACAGCGAGACGCTGCACCGTCTGGTCGAATTCCACACCGCCTCCGGCAACGGCGCCACTGTGCTCACCACCATCCTCGATGACCCGACCGGCTACGGCCGCATCATCCGCGATCGCGAAGGCAACGTGCTGCGCATCGTTGAACAGAAAGACGCCAACCGCAGCGAACTCGCCGTGCAGGAAGTGAACACCTCAGTCTACGTGTTCGAGGCTTCCGTGCTTACCGAGGCAATCGCCGGACTGAAGTCGAACAACGCGCAGGGTGAGTTCTATCTGACCGACGCGCTGGAAACCGCCAAGGCCGCTGGCAAGGTCGGCGCGTTCGCCGCTCCGGATCCGCTCACCGTCGAAGGCGTGAACGACCGCGTGCAGCTGGCCGCGCTGTCCAAGACCTACAACCGCCGCGTCTGCGAGCGCTGGATGCGCGACGGCGTGACCATTCTTGACCCGGAAACCACCTGGATCGAGGACGATGTCCAAATCGGCCGCGACGCCACCATCCTGCCCGGCTCCTTCCTGCAAGGCCACACGGTGGTCGGCGAGGACGCCATCGTCGGCCCGTACACCACCCTGATCGACGCAACCGTGGACGAAGGTGCCGTGGTCGAGCGTTCCCGCGTACAGGAATCGCACATCGGCGCACGCACGAACATCGGCCCGTGGACCTACCTGCGCCCGGGCAACGAGTTCGGCGAGGATGCCAAGGCCGGCGCGTTCGTCGAAATGAAGAAGGCGCACATCGGCAACGGCACCAAGGTGCCGCACCTGAGCTACGTGGGCGACGCCCAGCTCGGCGACCACACCAACATCGGCGGCGGCACCATTACCGCCAACTATGACGGCGTGCACAAGAACCGCACCACCATCGGCTCCGGCTGCCACGTGGGTGCCGGCAACCTGTTCGTGGCCCCGGTTGAAGTGGGCGACAACGTGACCACCGGCGCCGGTTCCGTGGTGCGCCACGCCGTGCCGAGCGACACGATGGTCTACTCCGAGAATACGCAACACAACGTCGAGGGCTGGAAGCCCGCCTGGGAGCGCTGAACCATGCCCGCACTTCAGGATTCCATCAACGCCGTCCGCGTGGCCGCCGAGGCCGCGGACCGTATCAAAGCCACCGACATCGTGGCCTTCGACGTAGCCGACCTGCTCGGCATCACCGACATCATGATGATCGCCGGCGCCTCCAACGAGCGTCAGGTACTGGCCGTGGCCGAGGAAATCGAAAAGGACCTGTTCCTTAAGTGCTCCGGCCGTCAGCCGCGCTCTCGCGAGGGCCTGACCGAGGGCCAGTGGGTGCTGCTTGACTACGGTGATTTCGTGATTCATGTCATGCACGAGGAATCGCGCGAATTCTACGGGCTCGAACGACTCTGGCGCGACTGCCCGGCCATCGATCTTGAACTCGCACACCCGGAAACGGCGGAGCATGCGGAAGATGCTGCCGTCACCACCGCGTAACGTGCGAATCACATAACGCTGATATTCGCTGATATTCGCGTGTCGGGCTGCCTGTTGCCAAACATCATTGACGGCATCAGGCAGCCCTCCCCTTTTTCCTGTTTCCTCACTGGAACCGAAAGGATCGTCACTATGACCAATCATGTTCGTTCCGTTTTCCTTATCCGTCATGGACGCACCTCCTACAACGCCGCTCACAAGCTCCAAGGCCAGGTCGACATTCCGCTGGACGCCGTGGGTGAATGGCAGGTCAAGCAGACCGCCGCGGCCTTGAAAAGGCTGTACGTCGATCGTCGGCAGGAAATCAACCACCGGTTCATTGTCTGCTCCGATTTGAAGCGTGCGCACGCCACCGCGCAAGCTTTCGCCGACGTATTGGGTGGAATCGAGCCCGTCGATGATCGTCGCGTCCGTGAACGCAGCTTCGGTGATTGGGATGGCCATGCCGTGGCCGAACTGGCCGAACGCTACCCCGAGGACTTCCGTTCCTGGATGGAGTCTCGGGGCGGCGAGCTGAAGTATGGTGCCGAGCCCAAGGAAGCTGTGGGCAAGCGCGGCGTAGAGGCTCTTGAGGACTGGTCCACGCGTGCCGGAGACGACACGGACCTGTTCGTGTTCTCGCACGGCGCATGGATTGCGCAGACATTGCAGACCCTGTTGGGCATTTCTGCAATCGATCCGACCTTTTCTACGGTGGTTTCATTGCGTAATGCGCACTGGGTGCGCTTGGTGCCGATGGACAATCCCGATGGCACTGTGCGCTGGCGTCTGCTGGACTACAATCACGGTCCGGCCATCGCCGACACCGACGAGTGGGAACGCGAACGCTGATCGTGTCACGGCTCCCCTGCTGAGCCAACAGGTTCAGTGTATTCGAAAAACCGTTCAAGCAGTAATTGAATAACCCAATGCCTGAATAATGGCGGAAACAAGCCAAAAAGTGTCGCCAAATCCCACTTTTGCCATTTGGCGACACGCCGGCTTTTGCCAGAATCGACATCTCGTCGTAATGTATACGAGGTCCAAACAACGGGCCAACAACTGAAAACGGGGCTATAGCGCAGCTGGTAGCGCATCTCCATGGCATGGAGAGGGTCGGGGGTTCGAATCCCCCTAGCTCCACGACGAAGCCATCAAATCAGGCGATATGGTGGTTTCTCCGCTGGTTCATGGCGGGTCTTGCGACTCCCATGAATCGGATAGCTTCACTCGGGGCTATAGCGCAGCTGGTAGCGCATCTCCATGGCATGGAGAGGGTCGGGGGTTCGAATCCCCCTAGCTCCACAATCAAGGCCGGTGCTTCATGCACCGGCCTTTCTCGTTTTCTGGCCTATCGGCCGACTTTTGCGCAACATTCCCCGGAAAGCGTCGCCAAGGGGACGCTCTTCCGATTGGCGCGACACCGGCGTGAGCGATAACAGTAATCGCCACTACAATGAGGTGTGGTCCCTATCGTGTTGATCATCAAAGGAGACAAAAACATCGTGACCGTCACCCGTGTATATATCGCCAGCCCTGAAGGCGCCAATGGCCGCAACGTCGTCGCTTACGGCATGCTCAACGCATTGACTTCCAAGTACAAGACCATGGTGTTCCGCCCTGCTGTGTCCAACCATGACGAATTCACCCCGATCCTGCTCGCCGCCTCCAATGCCGGACTCGGCGTGGCCCTGTCCACCGGCCTCGATGTGCACAAGGTGCGCGAGGATAAGGACACCGCCCGTGGCGATATCGTCGGCGCGTTCAACGATGCCATGGACGTTTCCCGCGCGGACGCCGCCCTGATCGTGGGCACCGACAAGTCCCACGTCAACGATCCGACCAGCTATGAATTCGACGCGAATGTCGCCGCTGATCTGAAGGCCGGCGTGTTCCTAGCCGTGTGCACCATCGACCGTTGGCCGCACGAGCTCGACGAGACCGTCAAGCTGTCCATCGAGGGCATGGAGGCCGCTGGCAACAAGGTGCTCGGCATCTTCGTGACCGGATGCGAGCCGCGCCACGCTTTCTCCGTTAAGGAGACCCTCGCCAAGTACGGCCTGCCGGTCTGGACTCTTCCGCAGGTGCCGTTCACCGATGAATCCACCAAGGATCTGGCGCTGGAGGCCTTCCGTAAGAACGCTCCCACCGATGAAGTGCTCGCCGCGCTCGATGTGGACGTCACCGCGCCCATCACCCCGTACGCCTTCCAGTTCGGCCTGCTCGGCAAGGCCAAGAGCAACAAGAAGACCATCGTGCTGCCCGAAGGCGAGGAGGACCGCATCATCAAGGCGGCCGACTACCTGCTTGAGCGCGAGATCGTGAACCTCATCATCGTGGGCAACAAGGACGCCATTCTGGCTCGCGGCAAGGAACTGGGCCTGAACTACTTGGAGCGCGCCCGCTTCCAGGCTATGGACGACGAGAACGTGTTGAAGCCCATGGTCGCCAAGCTGTGCGAGTTGCGTGCCAAGAAGGGCATGACCGAGGAGCAGGCCCGCAAGCAGCTGGCCGACGCCAGCTACTTCGGCACCATGCTCGTGGTGCTCGGCTACGCCGACGGCCTGGTCTCCGGCTCCGTGAACTCCACCGCCAACACCGTGCGCCCGGCCCTGCAGGTCATCAAGACCAAGCCCGGCCAGAAGCTGGTCTCCGGCGCATTTCTCATGTGCTTCAAGGACCATGTGGCCGTGTTCTCCGACTGCGCCATCAACCTCAACCCGGATGCCGAGCAGCTTTCCGAAATCGCGTTGCAGTCCGCCGAGACCGCACGTGCCTTCGGCATCGACCCGAAGGTCGGTATGCTCTCCTACTCCACCCTCGGCTCCGGCAAGGGACCGGACGTGGACATGGTCGAGGAAGCCACCAAGCTGCTCAAGGAGAAGGCTCCGGATCTGCCGGTGGTCGGTTCCATCCAGTTCGACGCCGCCTGGTCCCCCACCGTGGCCGCCACCAAGGCCAAGGGCAACGATGTGGCCGGACACGTCAACGTGTTCGTCTTCCCGGACCTGTGCGCCGGCAACATCGGCTACAAAGCCGTGCAGCGCTCCTCCGGCGCCTTGGCCATCGGCCCGGTGCTGCAGGGTCTCAACAAGCCGGTAAACGACCTGTCCCGTGGTGCTCTGGTGCAGGACATCATCAACACCATCGCCCTCACCGCCATCGAAGCGCAGTGAGCCCGGCTTGGCTCCCGGTGGCTCCCGCCAGCGGGAGCCACCGTAATGCTTATTTTGTAGCAAGCAACGAGTAATCTAATCAACGGTAACCCGTGTCTCACGGGAACATTCAATCACAATGGAGGATGCCCACAATGGCGAAAACCGTCCTTGTCATCAATTCCGGCTCCAGCTCGATCAAGTACCAGCTGGTTGATCTCGAATCCGGCGAAGGCCTCGCTTCCGGCCTCGTCGAGAAGATCGGTGAGCCGGTCGACGGCCACTACAAGCACGAGTACAACGGCGAAAAGCACGAGCTTGAAGAGCCGATTCACGACCACGAGCAGGGTCTGAAGCGCGTGCTCGGCTTCTTCGAGGAGTACGGCCCGAACCTGTCTGAGGCTGGCATTGTCGCCGTCGGCCACCGTGTGGTGCAGGGTGGCTCCATCTTCCCGAAGCCGGCCCTCGTGACCAACAAGACCATCAACCAGGTCAAGGATCTGGCTGTGCTCGCCCCGCTGCACAACGGCCCGGAGGCCAAGGGCGCCGAAGTCATGCGCTCCCTGCTGCCGGACGTTCCGCAGATCTTCGTCTTCGATTCCTCCTTCTTCTTCCAGCTGCCGAAGGCCGCCAGCACCTACGCGCTGAACAAGGAAATCGCCGATCAGTACCACATCCGCCGCTACGGCGCCCACGGCACCTCCCACGAGTACATCTCCTCCGTGGTGCCGGACGTCATCGGCAAGCCGGCTGAAGGCCTGAAGCAGATCGTTCTGCACATCGGCAACGGCGCTTCCGCTTCCGCTGAGGTCTCCGGCAAGCCGGTTGAGACCTCCATGGGTCTGACCCCGCTTGAGGGCCTGATGATGGGTGGCCGTACCGGTGACATCGACCCGGCTGTGGTCTTCCACCTGATTCGCAACGCCCACATGAACGTGGACGAGCTTGACGCCCTGTTCAACAAGCGTTCCGGCATGATGGGCATGACCGGCTA
>RRZT010145180.1_pt1 | contig 18593 bp, 12 predicted proteins | sample 2165551 | NCBI WGS metagenome assembly RRZT01 (sample SAMN10456910, study PRJNA506462) | wastewater metagenome | biome: wastewater; feature: sludge; material: wastewater sludge; isolation source: wastewater sludge with Escherichia coli K12::gfp cells carrying plasmid... | place: USA: Moscow, Idaho...
CTTGCCAGGCATCAATATGTTGCTGCCAGAATTGCTGGCGATCTTGTGAAGTCATAACCAATACCCCCTTTCAAAAAGATAGGTATTAGTGTGAAACTGGATAGCTCGAGTTAAAAGATGCTGATTTAAGGGCGCTTACAGTTTTGATGTGGTTGTTCGTATAAATAAAGGTGTTGAAACTATTGAGAAGCAAAGCAAGCATGTTGGCACAAGAACAGATTTTTTATTTCACTCGTTCTACGAGAAAGAAGGAGACTCTGGCAGTAGTCCCATAACGTTAGAACTGTGGCAAGACAAGGGGGTCAAAGAAATAATTTTTGCAAATAATATGTACGCCTCAAGTTATGGAAGGGCAAACTTAAAATTCTTCCTTAGAAAGCAAAATAATAAAAATAGCTTTTGTCAGCTTCCCTTATTTCTATTTAAAAAAATAGCCAGCACCGTTAAGCCTTTTGGCCCAACCACGGGTTACACTGCGATAATAGCTATACACTCATGTAGACCGAGTAAAATTTATTTAACTGGGTTTACCTTTTTTAGAACTCCAAGTAACGCTCTATACCGAGTAAACAACATAGAACAATTAAATAGAGCTTTAACTCATGATCATAGTGCCGATATAGAATTCAATGAGATTAGAAATTTATATCACAAGGGGCAAATTAAAATTGAAACAGATATTCCATTAAAAAATCTATTTAACTAATAATCTATCAGCCTTCTTGGTTAAAATTAGAAGATAGCATGTGATATTGAAAAAATTTCTTTTACATATATTTAAAGCACCATCATTTATTATTTTTTTCACAACCCCATTCTCCTTTCGTTCACACTCCAAATGACTCATTGAAGAATCATTAGGATGCTCAAATAAATTTGAGTAATATATTTTAGTTTTTTTATTTAGTAAACGGCTCCAATTATCCGCACGAGTAAGCCCTTGCTCTTGATATTTAATTATTTTCTTTGCTGTATTTCTATCTACGGAATAGCAACAAGTTCTTAGAATAAACTGCCTACTTGTTCTGGTCTAGTACAAATGGACACTTCAATAAGAGACAATAGAAGCTGTCTAGCTTGAGGTGAATCATGAGTCAGAATCAGAAATATTTGACCACTACATACAGACGGTAGGAGTATTTCCACTGAATTAGCACTTAACAGGTAGCTTTTTTGCTAGACCTATCTTAACAAAAAAAACAATAATAGCTTTATAGATATTCCTTTCTAATAAGTTAATGAAACCATCTTGATAAACTAGCTTAAGTATACTTTTTGTTTTCCGCTCTTTTTCTAAATTGCTTTGTATAAGGTCAGTGGGATGTTGAAAAATATCGGCATATAAAATATCAGCTGACTTATCAAGCAATCTTAGCCAGTTGTCGGCACGAGTTAAGCATTTATTCTGTAAGTGTATAATCTGCTTTGCGGTGGAACGATCTACAGAATAGCAGCAGGTTCTTAAAGTAAACCGCTTTGCTAAGTAATCAACTTTCCAAATATTGGAGTAATGAGTTTTGGCACCAGCTAGATATTTGGAGTTTTTTAAACCTTGTTGCCCACCTAATATTATTAGCCCTTTAAGATTTTGAACGGATTTTACTACATTGATAGTAGTATCAAAATCTTCATCGCGCCCAATAATGTCATCTTCAATAATAATGCAGCGTTCTTGATCGGTTTTTAAAAATTCTTCAAGTGCTAATAAATGTGAGATAGCACAACACTTTTCTCCTTGTGTTAAAGGTCGGCGTTTATCGTTTTTGCAGGGATGCATGAAGTTGTTAATTAAAGGATGATTACTTTCATTTTGAGCATCAACAGCTTCAATGGTTTTTATTTCAGAATAATATCTAGGAAACTGTTTTTGTATAAATTCCCTGCGATCGTGATCTCGTTTTAGGCTGATCATATAAATTGGAATCATTATGTGCTACCTAGCGGAAAGTTTTGAAACTATGTTCGTTTATTAAATATTCTGTTAAGTGTTAGTTGCTACTTCCTGCTAAAAAAGCACACGCAGAACTGCATTTAACTATTATTTTTTTTATTCTATAAGGTGACTGTGATTTTAGAATTTTATTTAATAGTGGTGTTAATTTAAGAATAATTTTAGATAAAAATAAAAGAGGTACTTTTGTGAACATATTTAGCTCCTCATAGTCTACTTTGCTAAAAGCCATTTTCTTGTATTTTTCTGGGTGGCTTTCTTTAAACAGTTTGCTTGTCGTTTGACCAGCAATCTTCATTTTTTCGCAAATAGTTTTAAGGGTAAGCCTGTCAAGATGATTAACTATTGAATGAGGTTGGAATATAAAACGACTTTCTTTTTTATATGCTCGAATTAATAAATCTCTATCCTCGAAGCCATAGTGAACGTAGCGTTCGTCAAAGCCGTTGATGGACTCGAATACGTTTCTGCGAATAGTTAAATGAGCCGTAGTTAAAGCAAAAGGGTTTCCTCCTAAAAAATCTAATTCTCTCTTGTTTGAAACTTCATTGAAGTATTTATCCCAAAAGTCATTACCTGTTGCCACCAATTTTCCAAAGATAATGGTTGGCCTTTCACAAATTATAGAATGAATGATGGGGCCTAAGACTTCGTCATTAACTGGGCTGCAATCAGCATCAAAAAAAGCAATGTATTCGCCCGTGCCTGTTTTCGCGCCTTGGTTTCTGACTTTCGAACGACCTAGAGATACAGGGTTGCGAATGATAGTTAATCGCTCGTCAGTAACTAAGCTTTTTAATTTAGCTGCAGAATCGTCTGTTGAGCCATCATCGATAAGGTAAATTTTTACCTGCCAATTTTTTGGAATTTTTTGTGTTAGCCAAAGCTTTATAGTACTAACTAGCTCTTCACCAGAGTTTTTTGATGGAATGACGATATCAAGAGTTTTCATTAGACAGTGCTCTAATTATATTTTCCCCAAAACTATGCCAGACAAATCCTTTAGCAAAATCTTTTATGCCATTTTTTTCTATTGGTATTTGTATTGTCTCAACTACTTTTTCGCTAAGAGATTGATAGTTATCTTTTTCCACTAAATATCCAGAAACACCCTCTTTCACTGCATCGACAATTCCCCCTGTAGCAAAGGCCACTGTGGGTAGTCCATGCGCAGCGGCTTCAATGGCAACCATGCCAAAGCCTTCGGGGTCGTCGGGAATGTGGCGCACAGGGAATACGTGAATGTCTGCACTTTCGTAGGCGCAGGCGAGTTCTGTTTTGTCGGTAATCACGCCCACAAATTTGATGTGGTTTTCAATGTTTTTGTCTTGAGCGGCTTTTAAAATTTCTTCTTGGGTTTGTATGCCAGCCCCCAGTGAGTTTTTTGGGGCTTCGCCTACCACCAACAGCAAAGCATTAGGTACTTCTTTAACGATGTTTGGCAGGGCGTTTTCTACAAACTCTTTTAAGCCCTTGCGTGTGGTTAAACGGCCAACGCTGAGTAGTATCTTTTTGTCTTCTAATTGGTGCTTTTGTTTAAAGGCTTGTATGGCTTCGTTGGGTTGTGGAGCGTTGGGTATTTCAACACCTGGGTAGACGATGCCTATTTTTTCTTCTTGAATGACTGCGTCAAGGCCAAGCTGCTTGGTCGGTGTGCTGTTTACAATAATGCGGTCGAGGCGTTTAAAAAATGGCACCCAGATTTTTTGATAAGGCTTGCTTTGCACGGTGATGTCTAGGCCGTGTAAATAAGCGGCCGACTTAGCCCCGGCCAGTTTGCTGGCAAGCCAAGCCAAAGGTGCGGTTAGGCCACTTCCTGCTAAAACGGTGGTGGGTTTGTAAGCAAACGCGAACCAAACGGCTTTGCACAGTGCCACTAGCATAAAAAGGGGCAAAGGCTTAAGCGGGCACTCGGTTATCGTTACATTTTCGGGTTTTAATGTAGCGGAGCCGTTGGGGGCTATTACTTTTACTTCTGCGTATTTGCTTAGCTCGTCGGCCATGTGCCAGTTAAGGCGCTCCATGCCGCCCACCAAAGGTGGTAGGTTGCGGGTGATGATTAAAATGCGTTGGTTATTCATTGTTTCTCTTTTCCACTACTGCCCTGCCCAATTCAGTGAGTTTGTATTTTTGCAGGCGGCTGTTGGGCTTGTCGGGGATGGTCATTTCGATAAATCCGGCTTCAAGAGCGGGAGTTATATAGCTTTTGCGAACATGCTTACGATCATTAATATTTAGATACTCGCGAAACTCAGTATTTCCTAACTCCCCATGCTGGGAAATCAGGAATACCACTGCCTCTACTGGGGGTGTGACTGGAGGTGTCACTGGAGGTGTGACTTGACCTGTCACTGGGTCGCTGACACCAATTCCAACGGGCGCAATCACTTGCACTTCACTTTCTGGGCGTGTGATGACCGCCCTAAATTCATTACCATTTTTGTGATCTTGCAGCTCTATATGTGGCCATGCTTCTAGTGCACGATGAATACCGCTGCCCAAACCACGAAAAGGCAACAGATGTGCGGCATGTTCACTGAGTACAGGATTACGACGCTTGGTTTTTCCTTGTTTTATTTCTTCTGTGCTGATGTTGTAAGGTAAGTGCCCGGGGCTGATGATTTCTATACGGTCACGGAAAACCAAAACTCGAATGGAAGCGCTGTCAAAATAGTCACGATGCATTAACGCGTTGACCAACAACTCTTCAATTGCAATCGGCGGTATTTCAAGCTCGCCTAAGGTGTTAAAGCCTCGATCATTTTGCACATGGTGCAAATTGCGCTTAATAAAAGAGAATGCACGCTGATACTGCTCAATTAAGGTGCCGTAAATATCTTCACTGTCTTGGTAATGAACGTCGGCTATGGAGTTTCCATAAAAGGCAACGGCTTTAATCATGCACACAGGCAACCAACGCTGGGGTTGCTTAGCAAAGAACAGCGCACCAGCGACGGTTATTTGCGTGTCTTTTGCCAAGCCCATGTTCGCCAGCGCCACAGGTAGCTGTTCAGGTGTGCAGTCATAGCCATAGCGCTTATGAAAGTACTCAGCAAAGGCTTTTTCATCTAAATCACTTAAGGTGCTGCTCGGTATCGCTAAGGTGTCGGCTTGAATTAAGCCAGCATTTAAAAACATGCGCTGCATTTCTTCGCGTGAAGTGACATGACGCTTGTCTGATCCATTTTTCACCCAGACACGACCTTGTAAGTCCATATAGGGTTTGTTTAAACCATCTGGCACAGTAACAACAATAACGACACCTTTGTCAGTGGCGACATTTTCAGTCAGTGGATGAACTGGCGGGCGCACATTGTTGGTCGCAGCATTGCTCAGTTGCTGATTAAATTGCCGTACCTGTTCCGGAGCAAGAGCGCAAACTTGCCCATCATCTTCAACACCAATAAATACACGTCCACCACCGCTGTTAGCAAAAGCGGCCAGTTCTGCCGCAAGGCTTTCAATGCGTGTAATTTCACGCTTGAACTGGTGCTTGCTGTCTTCACCATTGGCGAGAATGTGTTGTAGCTCTTGAGCGTCCATGTGCTCTCCTAAGCGGATACCACGTTATTGTGCCCAAGCAGTCGCCCACGGGTATCAACAATTAACTGGCTGTGCTCTAACAGCAACTCATAGTCAAAGGCATCGTGATCAGTGGCGATGATAATGCAGTCGTATTGCTGGATGTTGTCTTGGCTCAGTTCGACTGATTTAAGCTCAAAAAAGTAATCTCTTTTCCGTGGAAAAACAGGGACGTGTGGGTCAGAGTAGGTGATATGCGCGCCTTTTTCTTCAAGCAGCGCCATGATCTCTACCGCAGGCGATTCGCGGGTGTCGTCGATGTTTTTCTTATAACTCAAGCCCAGAATAAGAATCTTGCTGCCTTTGATGGCTTTTTCTTTCTCATTCAGTGCGTCAGCAACTTTTTGCACAACCCAGCGTGGCATGTAGTGATTGATTTCGCCGGCTAACTCAATAAAGCGCGTATTAATGCCATACTCGCGAGCTTTCCACGTTAGGTAAAAAGGGTCAATTGGAATGCAATGCCCACCTAAACCAGGACCAGGTGTATAAGGCACAAAGCCAAACGGTTTGGTGGCTGCTGCCTGAATCACCTCGTGAATATTAATACCCATTTTGTCGGCGACAACTTTCATTTCATTGACCAAGCCGATGTTGACGGCGCGGTGAATGTTTTCCAATAGTTTGGTCATTTCCGCAGCGCGCGGCGTGCTGACCGGAACCATTTGCTTAATTGCATGCTGGTAGAGCTGAGTGCCGAGCTCAAGGCAACTGGGGGTCATGCCGCCAATAACTTTTGGAATATCTTTGGTGCTGTATGTTGTGTTGCCTGGGTCTTCTCGCTCAGGTGAAAAGACCAGCGCGCAGTTTTCACCGGGTATAAAACCTTGGCTTTTTAGAGCTGGTGCAAGAATTTCTTCAGTGGTGCCCGGCCAAGTTGTGCTCTCTAGGCTTAATAACTGACCTGCTTTGAAATACGGCAAGATAGATGCAAGGGTATTTTCGACATAACTTAAATCAGGTTCACGATAGACATTTAAAGGAGTCGGTACGCAAATGATCAGGGCATCCACTTCTTGCGTGCGTGAAAAATCGCTGGTTGCCTCAAAGCCATTCTGTTGCGCTGCAATAATCTCTTGCGCCTGTAAGCGCTCGATGTAGCTTTTGCCATTATTTAAGCGGGTGACTTTAGACTCATCAATATCAAAACCAACAACCTTGATACCCACTTCGCTAAAGCGCAGCGCCAGTGGCAAGCCAACATAACCCAAGCCATAAATCCCTACGACTGCAGAGCCTGAAGAAATTCGTTGTTTTAGTACGTCCAAAGCGCTCATATATCGGCAAACCTGATGCTAGTTTCAATAGCTTTGTATGATGCCAGATATTAATCAGCAAGGTTTGCCCCAAGACACAAAATTACCATCGGAGAGCGGTGATCAGAGCTAAAATCACTACTTACAGCGGTACTCATATTTGTGTATACTTCGCGGCCTGCACTCGTAGCTCAGCTGGATAGAGTATTGCCCTCCGAAGGCCTGCCTCGCCTAAGTATCTCAAAATACCTCTCGTTACATAAACCGACTTCTTCTTATATATCAACGCATTAGCTCTGTATTTATCAGTTTGAGTATAAAGCACCTTTATGCATTATAAGGCGCTTTAGGCTGGTCATGATTCAACTTGGTCACAACTGACTGGCGCTAATACGAGCCGTTTTTGACTACCGCCTAATTTTTCAGCATACTGCTGAGAGACTTTTCTAGGGCGAATTCCATGGCTGGCACCTACACCACCGTCGCAATCAAAAACTTAGTACCTCACCCGGGCATTGGTCGAATATTAACCAAGTCTATTGCGGCCTATGAGTCAAAAAACTACTCTCTTTTTAGCGATGAAATGCTGCTTCTCATGCAAAAAAGTATGCCCATTCATGTCGTCAGAACAGCTCCTAAAGAGTTGTTATTTTTTTCTGGATGGGAGTTACTCAGCGAATTAAGAAGCCGAAATATTGCAACGGCCTGGGCTGTTATACATGACCAGAAGCCCGATGAAATTGTGCTCTGGGCATTGCAGTATGAACTCAGTAAATCCATTTATACACACAATGAAGACAGCCAAAAGCATAGGCATTTTTACGAGTTACTGGATCTCAACAAGCCGCTCTGGAGGAGAATATTTACAGACCCTAAACCCCGGACAGCTGTTTCAGCTTTACAACGACTCTGCAATTTAACACGCGGATATGCGCGTAAATTTGATAACAAACAGCCATCTAAAAAGCCTGTAATTAGCCCTCTCGAACTTTTATTAGCAGATCCAGCTGATCAGAAGGCAGGCAATGATTAATCGTTTTTTCACGATCGAGCATGAAAAAAGCGTGCTGGATGTGCTGGAGTTACGTGCGGCTCAACTAACGCTAAACTTTCTAAGCTCAAGCTGTGACGAGGATATTAAAAGCAGTGTGCGCGAGCATTATTTAAATAAAATTGACGCATCTCTGCCACTGACAACAGATCAAGTGCTGCTTGATCAAGTACGTATAGATTTGAAAAGTAATCAAAAAATGACTCACGCTCAAGTAGAACTTTTTTTATGTTTTTCGTCTGCTCAAATGATTGGCTGGCAGTCTTTAATATTAGTCATCTCTTTAGAGCATAGCCGGCTATTTGAGGATCCTACGCGCAGCCTAAGTGCTATGAATGCTTTTCGATTGCTATTACAAAACAAAGAAGAGAATGAAAAACTTCTGGAAATTGCTGCTCTTGAAAAAAGCCTTCCCAATCCGTTACAGCCTCTAGAACAGATTGTTATAAAGCTAACTCACTATCTTAAAAACCTGCCAGCAGAGCATCAAAAATATCAGACATATATACTGCAAAGACTCCTGCCAATCCGCAGAATCCTAGATGACGTTCTAGTTGAGGCGATAAAGAACCCACGGCCTAAAGGAGTTTTACATACTGAAGGACAAGATGACTCTAAACAGCTATCAGACCAACCGAATACTCACGGTAAGCCGACTCAAAGAGGGAATTTTAATACCACTAATAAGCTTGCCCGAACAGATGATGAGGAAGCAGCTCATACAGTAATACAAGAATTTACTGCGAAAACTGACGGAACATTAAATGATTTGGAGTTTAGGTCAGACAACGCTCCGGACAGCTCATTTATTACGCTCGCACCCGACAAAAAAGCACCGGCCAGCCTACGCCAATCTCTAACGCTGAGTGCAATACATGCAAAAACAGTTGCCAGCCATATCGAACGAAATGAAAAGCGACTTATTACAGCTACAAACCAGATCACTCGGTATGATATTAAATGCCTGTTAGCTGCCTTACGTCAGCGTGCAAATGAACAGCCTCAGGTGGTCTTTATTTTATATCTGATGTTCGTGACAGGGCGACGGTTAGAGCAACTTCTACAAGCAAAAAAAGTACGAGGAATCTCAAGCTTTAGCAGTACAGGCGATGCCTATACAATCAATCAAAATAAAGATACTTTTTGGCTGTTCCGCCCTAATCTCCCGAAGCACGCTTTAACTGGCAATTTAAAGCGGCTGGTCGATCAGCAAACCAGCCCCGTAATTTTACCGCTACCGCAGGCTCCTATTGATAGTGGGTTACTGTCAGAACTACCAGAGCTGAGCAAAGAAATTCGACAGAAACTTGATGACTTTGTGAATGACATAAATCGTGAGTATAAAACCAAACTGACAATGAGTCGTATCGCTGATTTCTTAAGTAATTTCTTACATCACCAAGGCGTAGACGATGTTATAAACGCTTTAGTTAGTGGAAACCCAGGCATTCAAGAGGCCGGCACTTACTACCACCAATATGATCACGCCACAGTTCTCACTGCTTATGAGATATTCACCAAGGAGTTTTTTGCCGCTGAAGTGCGAGATGATCTCAAAACTTCTATTCAAAAGCATCCTAATGGAGGCTCACAGCTGATTGTTAAGCAGCAAGCCGTGGCTGCGCTCTTTGCACACCTTGTTTCTAAGATCGACTCTAGTCAGGGGATCGCTGAATTTCATAATGCGTACAGCTACTACATTGTGCATCTGCTCAACCTATCTACCGGCCATAGACCGGTAAGGGACCCTTTTGACGATTTAAGCCATATCGATCTTTTAAACAAGAAAGTTTTTATTTCTGATAAAGAGTCACGCTTTACGTCTTCATCAGCTAGATCTTTGGTACTACCAGAGATCGCTGTTCAGCAAATCACATTTTACCTAGAGCATCTAAAAAGGCTCCAATTACTGCTACACAGCATAAATCCTCTGCTAGCAGACGCGGTGGATATGACATTGGCTGGGAAAAACAGACTGTTTTTTTTAATTGAGGAGAATGAATTAGGTCAATACCAAATGCAGCCTCTGGCACCGAGACATGTTAAAAAATATTTGGGAGCCCTATTTGATATTCCAACCAACTGGCACCGTCACTACCTACGTACAGCGATGGCTAACCATAATATCAATGGAGAGCTCATCGACTCGTGGATGGGGCATGCAAAAATTGGGCAGGAAGGCTACAGCAGCTACAGTGGGCTCAGCATGCTAGGTCTGCAAAAAATCGCAGAAACAATTGATGGTTTAATGGAAGAGCTAGAAATTAAGGCGCTAGCTGGGTGGGGGCAGTAATTTATGAGTAACAGTGCGGACCCGTACGGTACGGTGCAGCGTGTCAGGGAGAATAATGCCGAACACACAAAAACCTTAGCGCAAGTGCTCGAGCAAATGGAAAGCTGGTTTCCAGAGCATTTACCGATACTGTATAGCAATCAAGATATATCAAACTCAGTATTTTTAGGCCAAGTTCAAGCGTTCCGCAACTTCCTTAGAGGTCAGTACAATGACCTACATCGATTAAGGCTTGCCTACTATCATTTAGCAAGAAAAATTGCACAGGGCAATGAGGATGGAGACTGGGCTCTAGATATTCCATCACCTATTGTAAGCGTGCCAAGAACGCGCAGCAGTCGCAGCCATCAGTTTTTTAAAGCAGGAATTGAATCAGGCAAGCTGCATCAACGCTGGCTGGAAATAATTGCGAACAGCCCCACCTCTCCACAAGACAGATCGAATTTGCTCGCAGATGTATTGATATCTGCTGCTTACTATGGCGGCCTTGCCAACCCCAGAGCACTGATAAGTTTGGCAAACGCGCTCAAGCAAGACATTAAGCCATTACAACGAATCGATCAAACAGTATGGATCGATTTAATGTGGAGTGATGGTTCAGATCCACTGAATTATAAAATGCAGCTGGAAGGCGAAACGAGCTGGTGTACGTTATACAGATTTTATCCTGATAATCGAACGCTTGGACTTATTCTATCGCTGCATAAGTACAACAAGCGACACGAGGAAGAGGAAGAGGAAGAGGAAGACAATACCAGCACTCTGAATCAGAGTGATGCATGGTCTCTGATTAAAGCAAGGCTGCTGAGCAAGACCTACAAAACAGGAATAAATAGCCTTCGAGCATTTTGTAGCGGTGCACAATCAGTGACTGAAATGCTGCAAGGCATCGATATACCGCAGGCACTATTAGAGACAGCCTCAGGGCGTGTAGCAACAACTTCATTATTACCACAACAGTTGCAGGGATGGCTGCTACAAGCTCAACCAGCCGAGGAAACACAAACATTCGACTTTCAAACTGTAGCGACCAGCTTGTTAGCTGCCACACAAGCAAAGCCTAAAGTTGAAAAGCACGACATAGTGCAACAGGATTCACTGAAAACAGTCGACTCACTGCATAAGAAGGCTACTTCTGCATTAGATTTACAGCGTGGTGGACTAAAGCGTTCAGCCGCAGAGGGTGTCAAAGAGCTCAATGAGTTAATCAGTATAAGTACGCCACTGCACGCCAAGATACTTATACAGTGGTCTATAAGTAAGTTAGCGACACTGCAGCTCTCTTCTGTACAGCGGTACTACCATGAAGTTGCACAGGAGTGGTTGTATCAAACGAATGAGCAAGAGCTAGATGAGCTGGATGAAAGCGAGCTAGAGCACATATATGGGCAGATCCTAGCAAAGAAAACCAACGCTAAGTCTCGCAGTTATCTACATGGGCGCCTCAAAAATTTACATCGGTTTGCAAGTGAGCAGTACGGCCTACCTGCGTTAACCAGTTTTTTCTCAGGTGCCGGTGACTCTGAAAATCAAGTTCAAGTTCAAGTTAGAGTGGGATACATACCAGAAATTATCTATAAATCTATGTTAAAGAGCATGGATAATCTTGTTGGTTTAGAACCTGAGACTGTGGAAGGTTTAAAGGTTTTATTGACTCTGGCATACCGTACTGGAATGCGTCGCGGTGAGCTGCTCAAACTTAGGTTATCTGATATTGAAGAGTCGATTGAGTCATGGATATTTATTGTAAACAATCGCTACGGCAACAATAAAACAGATTCAGCTAGAAGAAAAATCCCGACCTACCTGCTGTTGCTTCCTGATGAGTTGCGGCAATTCCAAGAGTATATAGGGCGTCGACGCAGTCAGAATCCGCATACAACAAATACACTTGTTTTTTCTGAGCCTCACGCAGTAACCGTTCCCCATAGCGGCACAATGGTAAGTAATTTAATTAAGTACCTGCTGGCACGCTATGGGCTTGGAGACCTGACCTTTCACCATCTGCGGCATAGTGCTTTAACTAATCTGATGGTAGTCCTGCATGGCAATAAAAGACTTATCTCGCGGTTGACAGGGTACACACCCGAGCATGCCGATAAGATTCGCGCTGAGCTTTATTGTGCCAACATAAATAGTCGACGTGATATTTACAGTGCTATTTCAGGGCTTGCTGGGCATTTAACGCCTGATACAACGTTTCTGCATTACATACATGAAACCAGCCTGCTGTTATGGGAGCGACTGGTCAGGTATGACCCAATGCTGGACATCAGAAATGCACGCTATTTTAGTGGTTTATCCACAGAATTTATTAATAAGCATCTAGATCAAAAACCACGAGCTTTAAAACTCTCTGAGCTAAGATCTGAGATATTAGCTCGGCTTGTGCCAGCAACTCATATCATAAAAGCAGAGCCTGAGCCTAAGCACTTGCCCGTTGAGGAGAGTACCGAGAATAATAAGCCTGACCCTCCTACTGTTACCGAATGTTATAGCGCTTTAAAAGATATTGAAGGCGGCGACTCTATAGCTGCCATTGCCATTCGTTATACACTTAAAGAGCAAGTGGTTATGCGCTGGTTTGAAGCAGCAAAACGGTTACAGGAGCTAAGAACTTCTCGTGGTAATCGTCGGTTATTTCCCAGTAACTTAAAAGAAACAGTCATTGGAATACCCTTGCTTCCTTCAAAACCACAGGACAAAACAACTCAAGCTGAAATTGATAGCACCATCAATCAGCTAAGGCAGTACTTCAGGGAAGATCGTGCTGAAAGTATCTGGTGCATTACATACTGGATTTTTAATAGTAGCCATTCGAAAGCGGGTATCAGGTTTACAGACCCCCAAGATCTCAACCGTTTTATAAAAGCTCTACAAAGTATTTTCCCTTATAAACGCTGGCACTTGAAACTGCTGATCACGCCTAAATCCACTCAAGCAGATATTCAAGTATGGCGAGTTAAAGGAATGGTTAATCCAGCTGAAGAGTTTGTTCAGGCGGGAAAGCATATTCAAGCCTACCTGACGCTGCGCCATAAAGATGAGGAAGAGATCCTTGCTAGTCGCAAGAAAAACATGAACCAGTATGCGTCTTCACTGCTGAGGTACGTGTTCCATATGCTCGCAATTATGATTGGAGACAGTCCAAAAAAAGAGCATAACTCGACCATTAATAACGAAGCTGTTAATACTGAGGTGCCTGCAGCTGAAGAAACAAAAACACCAGTGGTGGAAGCAACTCAGGCTGACACGCTCCATAAAAATAGCGCGGCGCTAGACACCATAGCTCAACCCAGTTCACTCAGCGAACTTAATCTAGAAAGACACGAGGAACAAAAGCAAAGCGCAGAAGCCTCCGCTGATGACATGCTTAAGGCCTATTTTGGAGATGAATATTTTGAATTATTCCAATAACCACGCTATTTAAGGTGATCCCTCCGAAAAATAGCAGTGGTGTATCTAACAGGTCACGACAACATTTCTGCTGTTTTTCAGGAAGTTACCGTATTAAATATTACGTGTCCTTACTGATGCGCTATCTATTCATATACTAACGAATATATTGACCGCAAGGGGGAGGCACAAGCTAGCAATAGCCTATCGTGAGCAGTCAGTTCAGTTCACAGTTTTATTCTTACTGGTGTTGTTACTTGTACTTTTTGTTGTATTTTTGCACGTATTTGCTGGTAAATAGGTATCTGCACGTCCTCTTTCACTTCAAGCGTCACAGCTAAGGAGTAAGGGATAAGCTCATCCAGCTGTTGAGTTGCATCAGGCTTGCAGCTGATATGCAAAAGCAGCTCTTCCCCATCTTGGTAGGCTGATATTTCTTTGGCACCTTCTAAAATCTCATGCTGTACGGTTCCACGCTTCACCTGATTATGATCGCTTTGCATACGCTGAATCACTAAAGGCGTTTTGTCCCACGGCGATGTTGCAGGTGACAGCTCTAGTTTGGCCTCGCGCAAATTAGCATGATTGGTATTTATCGGACTAAACCAAGCCAGCGTAATCACTAACTTACGCCAATGCTTTTCTCCTGCTAATGCTTGTGGTAAAGGAAATCGATACTCATGTATTTGGTTTTGAGTTATCTCACCACTGCCAATCACCGTTGCGCGCTGCTGAGTGTTGCGCAGTAGCCAATTTAAGTCGACTTGTCCATAGCCCATATAACGCGCCAAGGCCTCTTTTAATTGTCGCGGCCCTTCCAGCATTTCTTTGAATGAATTTATAGCATCTTGCGGCTGGCGCGCTCCATGCACCATGAGTGCTTTTATGGTCACAGCCATCAACTCATTTGATATTTGTGCCTCACCTTGAGCTATAAGTTGCTCTAACTCTTCATAAACCCTGATAGCTGCACGTGTAGCCAGTGCGGTAGCGTTGCTTGTGCCCCGCGTAAAAACGATCTTATGCAAATCGCCCTGCGCAGAGCCTGCCCAAGCCACTTTATGGCCAGGACTGCTAAGACTATTATTCAAGCTAATATTGGATTGCGAATCTGTAAACGGCTCATTGAAAAGCTGTCTTCCCGCTGGAAAGTAAATCTCTGGTTTAACTGATCGCTTAAAACCGTGACCTAAACGACTTATCAAGCTTGGAATGGTCAAGTTACTCAATAAATCAATTCGGTTAGCTACAGAGTAAGTGCCAGCCTCATCTTGGTGCATGCCACCAACAGTAAGCACATTAAAAGCTTCAGCAGGTGAAATTAAACGTCTTTGTAATTGATTATTATTGGCTGCGGTTAATGCTGCACTAGTTTTTTCATCGGCATTTAGCTTCCGCCATTGCCCATAACTTATGCCCAGCTCAAGGGAATCTGTGTAGTTACCAGCACTAACCAGAAATAGCACTCGATATCGAAATGACAGCCAATCAATCAGCCGCGCCAAGGGACTTGGTGTGTGAGTAAAAACCTGCTCTGGATTCCCAATAGATAAGTTAATCAGCTTAATAGTGCTATCTGCACTTTCGAAGAGCCTTTGCACTGCTAAAAGTATGCGCTCTTCTAGGAACTCATCATCTGGCACATGCTCTACAACAGTATTTTGTGAACGTCGATTAGTGTCCGGCTGTAAAACGGGAATGCAATATAACGCTTTAGTTAGCGGGGTTTCATCGGCGCTTAAATCACCACGCATAATCAACGAAGCCATGCTCGTACCATGAATGCGCTCACCCTGCTGGTAAAGCTGCTCGACGCCAAACATGTCATCAATAGCTAAGTTTCCATTCAAAGCTTGGTGCTTCACCAAAGGCAATCCATCTAACAAAGCAGCAACAGGCGGCTGTGTGGCTGCGTGCTCAGCAACATCTGAGACTCCTGATTCCTCAACTGCGAAAGACGTGATGCTTTGCCCTGTTGGGCGGAAATGCATAATACCTGGAAAATTAAATAAGCTGATTTGCTGGTCGAGTTCAGAATGATCTAACTGCTCTAGTAAGTCTTTTATTGCCGCTGCTGGCAACTCAGCTTTAAGTGCATGGAAGCGTATTTGTTCTATATCCAATATTTTAGTTAACTTACCACCCAGCCCAGCGAGCACTGTGCCAATTTGTTGCTCTATTTTTTTACGTTGATCTGCTTGGCTTCGGTAAAACAAATCTATTTGGAAGGAAATTGTCTGGGTTGGATTTATAGGGTCTAGCAAGTCTTGCCAGCGGTCGCGCATTCCTGTGTCTTCAAGGGTTTCTTCAATCCCCCAAGGTCGGATGGTTACTAGCTGATCAAACAGCTGTTTCCATTTGCTTGTTCCGCGAACAAAACTCTCACCCTTTTGCCAAATTCGCCATAGAGATAAAAGCTGCTGCATTGAAACTTGATTCGCTAACGAAACGAATAACCGATTCTTAACAATGCTTACAGCAGGCTTTCCTTTTGTATTTATATTATAAAAATCTTCATCAGGACTGAGGCCGTCGCCATCCCACTCATTAAGCCATTCAAAACCAACTGCTTCTAGTGCTTGCTTAAAATCTTGAATTGAACCTGCGATTTCCATAACTAAAATGGTTTCTGGTTCTAATCCTAAGGTGCTGTCAGAAACAAGAGTAGTGATCTTATTAAAAGTGTCTTCTATGCCCTGCAGCTGCGGAGTTAAGCGTCCACGTTGTGCGCTCTTACTGGGTAAGCAAGGCTGCCCTATGACTATCCGCTTGCCTTTAGGTGGCACTAAATTTTGAGCTGCTGGAAAAAATAGTAGTGGGTAATTATCGTCCATGGGTTACCTTAAAGCGCCTTAGCTAAATTGCGTTTGGCTGGGTTTTAACTGCTGCTGCCATTGCTGCAACTTTTGTTGAGTAAGCTGTTTAGCGTCTTTTGTTTGACCAGTTAAAACTGCTCGGCGCACGATGCCAAGACAAAACTCTTCGACCTCGGCAAAACTCTGACCAAGTAGTTTCTTTGCAAGGGTTTCATTGGCATAGCCAAAATCAACTTGTGTGCGTTGACTGATGGCTTCAATAAAGTTACTCAGCTGCTCCCGTGTGGGCTTAGGTAACTCAAGTCTTAACTGAAAACGACGCCACACAGCCTTATCTAACAATTCAGGGTGGTTGGTAGCAGCAAGCGTCACGACAAAGTCGGGTAAATCATCAATTTGCAGCAATAAGGCACTAACGACACGTTTTATTTCACCTGTCTCTTGTGCATCAGCTCTTTCTTTACCTAGCGTTTCGAACTCATCAAAGAAGAGTACACAGCGGCGGCCTCTGGCATATTCAAATAAACTATTGAGCTTGGCCGCAGTTTCACCCAGATAGCTACCGATTAAAGAGTCATAGCGCACCACAATGAGCGGCACCATAAGCTCATAAGCAATGGCTTCAGCAAGGCTTGTTTTACCATTACCCGGTGCACCCGCCAGTAAGATTTTATTACGTGGCTTTAAGTTATACGCATGCAATACATCAGCTTTATGCTGTTCTTCAACCAGCTCATTAACCTGCTCTTTAATACTGGCCGAAAATGTTAGGTCATTAAGACCACGCTCTGGAATGATTTCAAAAAAAAGTTCTTTTTTATTTTGACTGTTGTTATTGATGGACTGAACTACAGGCAAGCTGCGGCCACTTCCTTGCAAGGATTTATCAAGTCGCTCAGCCAAAACCCTATGCCCTTTGGCTCGCTCACGCTGAATAAGCTGGCTAGCAACCTCGTGAAACGCTTGCTGATTGCCGCTAGAAGCAGTTTTAATCAGGTTTACCAAAAGATCAGCTTGAGACATGGAAGCCTCCTTATTATCGTCAATCACACTTACCATGAGTATAGCTTAATAGGCAGCAAAACTCTTGACTCTGTACATGAACTGCACTGAGTTTAGTAACAACCAAGAGCTTGCTAGGCAGGCGTTTCAGACCAATTTAGCTAAGTAGCATCCAGTTCGACACCAAGGATTGGGCTTCTGTTTCTTAATTAAAGAATAGCCTAACAATTATACAAGACCATCAGTAGCCTCATCGGGACAGCAAAAATTTTCTGCTGTCATAATGTACGCTCGCAAGATACGTTGCAGTTGATAGTAAACCCCTAAATAATGTCACGATTGAAACTTTATACTCAAGTCATAAATGCATCGGAAGAAGCACATAGTGTAGTAACGAGGGTAAGGCGTTAGCAAACTCTGCGTGCTCTGATAGCGGCCTTGCTAAGGACAAAAAAGCCTAGTATAAACAATACGTTATCGTTAAGTGATTAAGTGTGGATATCAATGGGCAGCAGATGTTCATCCACAATATGTGTGCACTTAAAACTTTACCAGCCAGCTGTGCATAATGATTCAATGCGATTGAATGTCTCATAAAGGGATACAAAATCACCTTGAGCCATGATCTCCAGCGGTGCGCGGCCATTAAAAAACTCGTTATCATTTTTCATTCCAACGAAGCCGTATACGTTGTCTGAATTGTCGAAGATTAAGTGCAGAGCGCTATGTATATTCAAGATTAGGCTGACACGCTGTATTACATCAATATCAAGGTTTACCTCCGGCTCAGCATCTTCTGCGCTTTTGGAATGAGTATAGGTTTTAAGTGATATGCCCAGAACGGAGCATGCTTGCTTGGTGCTAGCACCCCACATATCAAGAATATTTATCGCTGTACACAAACCGATAACGCAATGGTTTTTGCTAAGCGTCTGAGTCTTACCTGTTACAAACATAATCTACGCCCGTCTACGTCTATTTGTAGTGGCATAGTGAATTTGGCCACCTAATTAGAGGTGCTACTATGCACCAGGAAGCAATTAGGTGACAGTATGAAAACAAGACCAAAACGTAATTTCAGTCCTGAGTTCCGACTCGAAGCAGCACAGCTGGTTGTTGATCAAAACTACAGTATGCGGCAAGCGGCTGAAGCCATGAATGTAGGCCTCTCGACTATGGATAAATGGGTTCGCCAGCTACGCCAAGAGCGTAACGGTGAAAGTCCAAAAGCAACGCCAATGACGCC
>RRZT011644706.1_pt1 | contig 18577 bp, 13 predicted proteins | sample 2165551 | NCBI WGS metagenome assembly RRZT01 (sample SAMN10456910, study PRJNA506462) | wastewater metagenome | biome: wastewater; feature: sludge; material: wastewater sludge; isolation source: wastewater sludge with Escherichia coli K12::gfp cells carrying plasmid... | place: USA: Moscow, Idaho...
ACCGGACCTACGTAAACGCGCCGGCATGTCCGGTCGCCGCCGTGGCGATCAACGCCAACTTCAACGTCTCCTGCGTCGCCGCACCAACCGCGACCGCGTACACCCTGCAGGCCGTCGGCGTCGGTGCAATGGCCGGTCTCACCTTCACCGTCAACCAGGACGGCACGCGCACCAGCACAGTAACGGGGGCGCCCGCCGGGCGCGGCTGGGCCGGCAATGCCGCGTGCTGGATCAGCAACAAGGGAGGCGCATGCTAATGCGCGGCCCGCAGCGCGCCAAACCGCGCATCGCCACCACGCGCGTCACCTGTCGCCGAGGCCGAATGACGGGGTTCTCGCTCATTGAGCTGGCCGTCGTGCTGGTCGTCCTGGCCGTCATAGCAGCGCTTGGCGCCCCGGCATTCGCCCAGTGGATCCAGAACAGCCACATCCGCAACGCCACCGAGTCGCTGACGCACGGCATGCTGCGCGCCCGTGCCGAAGCGGTGCAGCGCAACATCGGCACCAGTTTCAGCCTCGGCAACGGCGCGTTCTGGACGGTCACCGACCTGAACACCAACCAGGTCATTGAAACGCGTCCGGCCGCCGAAGTCCCGCCCAGCATCACCCTGACGGTGCTGCCGAACCCCGCCGGCGGCGGCCTTCCGACCAACACCCTCACCTACACCAGCATCGGCACCCTGGCCGCGAACGCCAACGGCAGCGCGGCAATCACCCAGATCGACGTCGACACGAGCGCACTGAGCGCCGGCAGCAGCCGCCCCCTGCGCATCCTCGTCGGCGTCGGCGGCATCGTCCGCAGTTGCGACCCGAACCCCAACGTCGACACCGCCGACCCGCGCCACTGCTGAATCCGCGAGCTCACCGCCATGAACCTCCGCGAACCGCTCTCCACGCCCCTCGCCCTTCGCCAGCACGGCGTCGTCCTGCTCGAAGCGCTGATCGCCATCCTGATCTTCTCGCTCGGCATTCTCGGCCTCGTCGGGCTGCAGGCCGGCATGGTCAAGGGCACCTCGGAAGCCAAGTACCGCGCCGAGGCCAGCTACGTTGCGCAGCGCGAAATCGGGCGCATCTGGGCCGATCCGAACAATGCCGCCAACTACCTGCAGAACGGCACCGACATCAGCGGCAGTTCGGGCCTGCCCGGTGGCACGCTGAGCATTGTCCAACCGGCGGCGGGCAGCGCCTACGTGGTCACCGTCGCCTGGCAACAGCCGGGCGAAGCGCCGCACAGCCTGGTCACCAGTTTCAACCTCGCGGGATTCTGAGGCCATGAAGAACGCCCCCGCCGCGCTTCGCCAGAACGGCTTGAGCCTTATCGAACTGATGGTGGCGCTGGTGATCGGCCTCGTCACCACGCTGGTCATCATGCAGGTGTTTTCCGTCTTCGAGGATCAGAAGCGCGCCACGACCGGCTCGGCCGACGCCCAAACGAGCGACAACATCGCCCTCTACCTCATCGCCCGCGACCTGCAGATGGCCGGCTACGGCCTGCTGACGACGACTGACTTCAATCCCTACACCTGCAACCCGGCCCCGCTCTGGGACGACGACAGCAATCCGGCCACGCCGCGCGTCGTCTTCGACCTCGCGCCGGCGGTCATCGGAGCCGGCGGCAATGGTCCAGGCGCCAGCGACAGCCTGACGGTAAGCTACGGCAACACCACCATGGGCGGGATTCCCAACGCCATCAGCGCGCTGGTCGGCAACGTGGCGACGCTGGGCAGCCCGCCGGGCAACAACTACGGCTGCCGGGTCGGCGACCTCGCGCTGGTCATCAACGGCGTGGCCTGCACGATCAGTCGCATCACCGGCCCGACCGACATTGCCTCTCCGCCGGTCGCCAGCGCCCCGCCCAACACCTCGAGCGTCGTCCTCGGCGACACCACCGGCGTGGGCCTCGGCAGCTACCTCGCCTGCCTCGGCAGCTGGACGCGCACCACCTACAGCGTCGCCAACGGCAACCTGCTCGCCAACGGCACCCCGGTCGTCGCTGGCATCCTGGCCCTCAAGGCCCAGTACGGCGTGGCCGCAACGCCCAATTCGAACACCGTCGCCGCCTGGGTCGACGCCGGAACGGCGCCTTGGAACGCGCCGACCAGCGCCGAGCGCGACCGCATCAAGGCGGTGCGTCTGGCACTCGTCGCACGCAACGCCCACTACGAGCGGGACCTCGTCAGCAACGCCTGCAGTTCGACCACTGCGGACGCCCCGACCGGGCTCTGCGCCTGGGCCGGCAGCGCCGCCTCGCCGGCACCGACGATCGACCTGAGCAACGACCCGGACTGGCAGCACTACCGCTACCGCGTCCTCGAAACCATCATCCCGCTGCGCAACGTCATCTGGGCCCGCCCCCTGCTGCCATCATGACTCCGACCCTCGCGCCCCGCCCACACCGCCCACAGCGCCAGCACGGCCTCGTCCTCTTCTTTGCCCTGATCGCCATGGTCGTCATGTCGCTCGCGGCGGTGGCGCTGATCCGCGCCGTCGACACCTCGACCCTGATCGCCGGCAACCTCGCTTTCCGCCGCAGCACCACGACCTCGGGCGATGCCGGCGTCGAGGCCGCGCTCGCCTGGCTCACCCAGAACCAGACCGCCAGTGCCGGGATCAGCGTCCAGACCGACGGCACCCACCCCTTCAACCGCACCGACCTCGTGGCCCGCCCCGGCTATTTCTCCAGCGCCGACCCGGCACTCGACCTCACCGCCGACGCGACCTGGGCCGCCGCCAACGGCAGCGTCCTCGTGGGCACCGACGCCAGCGGCAACACCGTCAGCTACCTCATCCAGCGCATGTGCCGCACCGCCAACCAGCCGATCCAGAGCGCCGGCTGCCTCTTCGCCGGCACCAGCGACAGCACCAGCGGGATGCAGACCAAGCGGCCGCAGGACGTGGTCACCCTGCCCACGGCCCTGTCGCCCATGCTGCGCATCACCGTCCGCAGCAGCGGTCCGAAAGCGACGACCAGTTACATCCAGGCCTATGTCTATTGACGAGGACGCGACCATGCTCCATCCGAACCGCAGCGCTTCAAAACTCCTGATCGCGCTCTCGATCCTGACGTTCGGCGTCGTGCTGCCGGAAGCACGCGCGGCCCTCGTTGATCTCGCCACGACGCCGCTGATCGCCTCGACCACCACCACCGTCCAGCCCAACCTGCTGCTGGTCCTCGACGATTCCGGCAGCATGACCTGGACCTACCTGCCCGACGCCGCCGACGATTTCCGCACCAAATACGGCTACCACAGCAGCCAGTGCAACGGCGTCTACTACAACCCCAACCTCACTTACACTCCGCCGCTCGCCTCCGACAAGACGCCCTACCCGAACGCCAGCTTCACCGCCGCGCACGACAACGGTTTCGACACCAGCAGCACCACGCGTGACCTCAACAGCGCCTTCATCGCCAACCGCTTCGTTCCCGAAGCCGCCAACAGCACCTACTCGAATTACGGCTCCTACCTCGGCAACAGCGGCAGCAATTCGCTCGGTCCCTACGGCGCCTTCTACTACCTGTACACCGGCACGGTGACCTACAAGGACTACAACGACACCAGCTCGGCTTTTTATACCGAATGCAACGTCGCCCTGAGTTCGACCTCCACCGTTTTCGCCAAGCGCCGCCTGGCGAGCACCGAGACGACGACGATCGTGGTCAACGGCACCTCGTCCACCTCGGTCAGCGGCATCACCGTGAACGGCGTCCAGATCATGGCGTCCGGCACAGCCGCGAGCACCAGCAGCAGCACGCTCGCGGGGCTCATCGCCGCCAAGATCACCCAGAACGGTTACAGCGCCACGGCCACCGGGAGTACGGTCACGATCAGCGGCCCGACCTCGGCCGCCAACTTCACGCCGGTGATCAGCAAGAGCGGCTCGATGACGCTCACCGCCGACGTCTTCCCCGACACCACGCCGGCCAAGCTGACCAACTTCGCCAACTGGTACAGCTACTACCGGACGCGCATGCAGATGATGAAGACGGCCACCGGCGTCGCCTTTTCCAATCTCGACGACAGCTACCGCGTCGGCCTGATGAAGATCAGCAACTCAGGGACACCGCAGGTCGCGCTCGACACCTTCTCCGGCGGACAGCGCAGCACCTGGTACACGACCTTCTACAACGTCGCCCCGACGGGTTCGACGCCGTTGCGCGAAGCGCTCGCCAACGCCGGCCGTTACTACGCCGGAAAGCTCTCGAACACGACGGACCCCTTGCAGTACTCCTGCCAGCAGAACTTCACCATCCTCTCGACCGACGGCTACTGGAACGGCAACGACGGCTTCCAGCTCGACGGCTCGACGGCAGTCGGCAACCAGGACGGCAGCGCCCAGCGGCCAATGAACGACGGCGGTCAGGCCGGAACGACGGTCACCACCACCTACACCCGTGACAGCTACTCGACCTCCACCTCGGGCTGCTCCGGCGGCCGGCGCCGGCTCAAGACGCAGCCGCAAACGGGCACCTGCAGCGTCACCACGGTCAATGGTGTCGCCGGCAGCGAGAACTGCAACTGGGTCAACAGCGGCAGCGCGATCCTGGGCCCGACCTGCCAATCGAGCATCACCCTGCCCAATCCCAACCCCAGCGCCCGCGTCCAGGTCGGCAGCCCGGTCACCACGCTGGGCAGTGTCGGTGGCACCTCCGACACGCTCGCCGACGTGGCGATGTACTACTACCAGACCAACCTGCGCACCCCGGCGCTCAACAACTGCGGCACCGTCGTCCCGCCCGCCACCGTCGGCGCACTGTGCACGCCCAACACGGTGTTCGCCACCAACACCGACAACAACACCAACCAGCACATGACCACCTTCACCTTCGGTCTGGGTGCCAGCGGCCGGATGATCTACTCGCCGAGCTACCTCACCGACAGCAGCGGCGACTTCGTCTCGGTCAAGCTCGGACTGACTGCCAACAACGGCGCCACGCCTCCGGTCTGTTCGTGGCAGAGCAACGGCACGGTCTGCAACTGGCCGACGCCCAGTTCCGACTCACCGGCCAACATCGACGACCTCTGGCATGCCGCGGTTAACGGGCGCGGTGCCTACTTCAGCGCCGCCGACCCAAGCAGCCTCTCGGCCGGTCTAGCCAACGCGCTGGCCAGCATCAGCACGCGCAAGGGCAACTCGGCCGCCGCCGCAACCAGCACGCTCAACCCCATCTCGGGCAACAACTACGCCTACCTCGCGAGCTACACCACCGCACTCTGGAAAGGCAACCTCGAATCGCGGAGCATCAACCTCGACACCGGCACGATCAACCTTAACGCCAACTGGTGCGTCGAGAACGTCGTTCCCGACACCTGTGCCTCGCCCGGATCGATCGTCCCCGAAGCCACCGGCTCGACGACGGTGTACAACTGCGTCACGCCCAACTCGGTGATCTGTCCCAACGGCACGCTCGACGGCACCAACTGCAAGGTTCCCGTCGCCATTTCCTGCACCGGCACCAACAACGGCCGCGCGGCCGACACCAGCGACAACCGTACGATCAAGACCGCCAACGCCGGCGCCACCGCGCTGATCGACTTCGACGCCGCCTACGCCGCCGCCAACCCCGCCCATTTCGCCGCCGCCAAGGTCAGCCAGCTCAGCCAGTGGTCGCTGCTCAGCACCGCCCAGCAGAGTGTCGCCACCGGTGCCAACCTGCTCAACTACCTGCGCGGCCAGTACGCCTACGAAGACCGTCCGACCAACCCGGCCGCCAACCGCCTGTTCCGTTACCGCGACGCCCTGCTCGGCGACATCCTCGACTCGCAGCCGGTCTATCTCGGTCCGCCGAACTTCGGCTACCCCTATCCGGGCTACCAGACGTTCGCCAGCACCCACGCCAGCCGCCCCGGAACGATCTACCTCGGCGCCAACGACGGCATGCTGCACGCCATCGCCGCCGACACAGGGCAGGAGCGCTGGGGCTATGTCCCGAGCATGGTCATCCCCAACCTCTGGCGGCTCGCCGACCAGCACTACGAAGCACTGCACCAGAACTACGTGAACGGCAACGCGGCCACCGGCGACGTCTGCACCGCCAATTGCAGCTGTGATGCCGATTGCGTCGCCGGCGGCGGCACGGCGCCGACCTGGCGGACCATTCTCGTCGGCGGGCTCGGCGGTGGCGGCCGCGGCTATTTCGCACTCGACATCACCGACCCGACCGCCCCCACCCTGCTCTGGGAATTCACCCCCACCTCCGGCAATGGCTCGATCACCGACGACGATCTCGGCTACTCGTACGCCGAACCCATCATCGTGCGCCGCGCCGACGGCACCTGGAACGTCCTCGTCACCTCCGGCTACAACAACGTCAGCCCCGGCGCGACCGGCTTCGGCTACCTCTACGTGCTCGACGCGCAGCACGGCACCATCCTCAGCAAGATCTCCACCGGGGTCGGCAGCGCCACCACGCCCAGTGGACTCGGCCGCATCACCGTCTGGAACAACGAACCGGCGGGTAACCTCGCCGGCTACGTCTATGGCGGCGATCTCCTCGGCAACCTCTGGCGCTTTGACCTCAACAGCAGCCAGAGCGCCGTCATCGGCACCGGCCACGCACTGCGCTTCGCCACGCTGTTCGCCGACACCGGCGCCAGCCAGCCGCAGCCGATCACCACAGCGCCGACGCTCGGCCAGATCAACGGCAAGCGGGTGATCTTCGTCAATACCGGGAAATACCTCGAAACCAGCGACCTGACGACGACCCAGATCCAAAGTCAGTACGCGATCAAGGACGACGACGCGACCAGCACCCTCGTCAATCCGCGCACCACCCTCGTCCGCCAGACCTTGAGCAATACCAGCACCGGAACGCGCACCGGGACCAGCAACACGGTCAATTTCTACACTGGACGGGGCTGGTTCTTCGATTTCCCGGACACTGGCGAACGCGCCAACGTGGGCAGCCAGCTCATCCAGGGCACCCTGCTCGTGCCGAGCATCGTGCCCTCGAACACCGCCTGCACCCCGGGCGGCTACGGCTGGATCAACTACGTCGACTACCGCACCGGGGGCACCGTCGCCGGCGGCAGTACCGTCGGGCTCAAGACCGCCTCACCCATCGTCGGCGTCAGCTACGTGGTCATCAACAACACCCCGATTCCGTACGTCATCACCTCGGGCTCGCCGCCACTGGTGCCGCCGATCCCCTTCTCCGCGCTCAACCAGGGCTTCACGGGAACGCGCGTCTTGTGGCGGGAGCTCGTACGCTAAAGCGCGCCATCGCGCCTCTTTTCCCCTGCGTCGGAGTTCGGCGACGCAGGACTACAGCCAACGACGCGCTCGTGGCACAATCAGGCCTGCGCTCAACGCCCAACACCGACGGAGAACACCATGCCCTACGTCATGCGCAATCCCCAAGGGGACATTGTCGCGCTGTACAAGCACGCCGAAGCGGGCAGTGAATACCTGTCGTCCGACGCTCCCGAGGTACTGGCTTTCTTCAGCGACACGGCCAAGGGCGAGGGGTTTTCCCTGCAAGACGATCTGGCGATGATCCGCGTCATCGAAGACGTCATCGAACTCTTGATCGCCAAGAACCTGATCGTCCTCACCGACCTGCCCCCGGCCGTGCAGAAGAAACTGCTCCTCCAGCAAAACCGGCGCGCCAAGTTGTTCAAGGAACTCAGCCTCGACGAAGGCGGTATCCTGCTGCCCTGATCCTGATCGAGTGCAAAACCCCGCCGCGACCAGGCGGCCGGCCCATCGCGTTCTGCGCATCGCAGAGTCGGCATCGGCGAAGAAAAAAGCGCCCGGTTTGTCTATAGTGGGAGCGTCGCTCCGTCGGCCAGGGCATCCCCGCTGACGCACCCACTTTGTCCAACCCCACCCCCTGACAGCCCCTCACAGCCCGCCCCAACCTTTTGGAGGCGCCGCGCATGTTCACTCCGATCGACGCGCATCGGTGCGCGAAGCACGCCCCGCCGCGGCAAGAGTCTCCGTCGCCCTGCCGACGGAGAACGCGGAGTTTTACGAACCCGTTGGCATGCCTCCTTGCCGCCCTGTGGTTGCTCCCTGTTTGCGGTAACGCATACGCGCTGGCGGCGCCACGCAGTGACGAGGCCGAGTCGCCACGGGTACGTGCGCTTCTGGCCCAGGCCTGGGCCAATGAAAGCGGTCGCGGCCTGCGCCAGAATCGCCCGCTCGCTTCGCTCCTCTACCAGCAGGCGGGCCTGCTCGGCAGCGCCGAAGGGTATTACCGCTCAGCGCGCCTGCAACTGGCCCTCGGACGCGGCAAAGGCCCACTGCTTTCCGCCGCGTGCCTGTTCTCCGCCGCCAGCCAGCTTGGTCATCACGCCGCGCAGGATGCGCTCGAAAGCCTGAGCCCGCGCCTCGGTAGCACGGGCCTGGCCTGCTCCGAGACGCCAACGTTCTTCGCCCTTTACCAGCAGTTCGACCTCGATGCCTACCTGCGCGCACTTCCGCCTCCGCGGCAGCAAATCGTACGTCTGATCCGCACCCTGGCACCGAAATACGGCGTTGATCCACGCCTGGCGCTCGCCGTCGCCACCGTCGAATCGAACCTCGACCCCTGGGCCGTCTCACCCAAAAACGCCATGGGGGTGATGCAGCTGATCCCGGCCACCGCCGAACGCTTCAACGTGCGCCAGCCGTTCAACGCCGAACAGAACATCCACGGCGGGCTGGCCTACCTGCGCTGGCTCAAAACCTATTACGCCGGCGACACGGTACGTGTGCTCGCCGCCTACAACGCGGGCGAGAAAGCGGTCGACCGCTATGGCGGCATCCCCCCCTACCAGGAGACCCTGGCCTACGTCGCCCGGGTCATGGGGTATTCCGGACGCAACATTCCTGGGCAGGAAATGCCAAAAAAATCACACTAACCGCAAGCTTGGCCTTTTTTTTTCGCATGGCGCTCTATAGTGAAATCGAGGCGCGGCCCTTGCCGCGCGCCCGGCGTCCGCAGTTGAAATTGCATCAATCATGGCCGCCTCCGTAGACCGGCAACCCTCTTTTCAGACCGTCGCCCAATGGAGTCAGCCGCCATCACCTCCGATCCCTGGCCTCTGCCACGCACCGCCAGCCGCCCATTCGACGCGCTCGCCGAATGCCTCGTCCTGTTGACGAAGCATTACCAGCGCCCCTACTCGGTCCAGACCCTGGTTTCGGGGCTGCCGCTTGAAAACGGCCGGCTGAGCCCAGAGCTCTTCGTCCGCGCGGCCACGCGGGCTGAGATGTCGGCCCGAGTGATGCGTCGCCCGCTCACCGAGATTTCCCCCAACACCCTGCCCGTCGTTCTCCTGCTCAACGATCAGCGGGCCTGCGTGGCCCTCTCTTTCGACGCCGAACATCAGCGCTGGACGATCCTGCAGCCCGAATCGAACGGGGGCGAAAGCAGCTTGAGCACCGCGCAGCTCGAAGCGCAGTACGCCGGTGGCGTCATTTATGTCAAACCCGGCTTCAAATACGCCGAGGAGCACGTTCAAAGCGCGGTCCCGCGCCAGCAGCACTGGTTCTGGGGCGTCCTCGCCCATGCTTGGCCGCTGTATTCCGAAGTGCTCATCGCCTCGTTCCTGATCAACGTTTTCGCGCTGCTCAGCCCGTTGTTCATCATGAACGTATATGACCGGGTCGTCCCCAACGAGGCCTACGTCACGCTGTGGACCCTGGCCCTCGGCCTCGGCATCGCCTACGTCTTCGACTTCGTGATGCGCAGCCTGCGCGGCTATTTCCTCGACGTCGCCGGAAAGCAGATCGACGTCATTCTGCTCGCCGCCATCTTCGAACAGATCCTCGGCTTGCGCTCGGCGGTGCGCCCGCGCTCGGTTGGCAGCCTGGCCAACAACCTGCAGGAATTCGAGGGCTTCCGCGAGATGATGACCTCGGCCTCGGTCTCCACGCTGATCGACATGCCTTTCGCGCTGCTCTTCCTCGCCATCATGTGGTGGGTGGGCGGTTGGATCGTGGCGGTGCCGCTGGTGCTCATTCCGCTCAGCGTCTGCATCGGTCTGTTCCTCCAGCCGCGCCTGTCGGTGCTGGTCAGCAAGGTGATGCGCGCCACCTCGCTCAAGCAGGCGACACTCATCGAGACTCTGGGCGGCATCGACACGCTCAAGGCACTCGCGGCCGAAAGCCGCATGCAGCGCATCTGGGAGCAGACCATCGGAGAAATCGGGCGGCAGAGCCTCGCGGCCAAGCTGCTCTCGGCCGTCATCACCAATCAGGCCGCCTTCCTGCAGAACCTCGCGGTCGTGCTGGTGGTGATCGTCGGCGTCTATCAGATCAGTGCGCACAACGTTTCGGTCGGCGGCCTGGTCGCCTGCAGCCTGCTGGTCGCGCGCGCGATGACTCCGTTTGCCCAGATCGCCGCCCTGCTCACCCGCTTCTATCAGGTCAAGACGGCCCTCGCGGGCATCGACGCGATTATGAAGCTGCCCGTCGAGCGCCCGCCCGCCAAGCAGTTCGTGCACCGCCCCGACTTCCGCGGCGACATCGAATTCCGCAACGTCTCCTTCGCCTACCCCGGCCAGGATTTCGACGCCTTGAGCAACGTCAGCTTCACGGTCCGCGCCGGAGAACGCGTCGGCATCATCGGACGCGTCGGCTCGGGCAAGACGACGATCGAAAAACTCATCCTCGGCATCTACCAACCCTCCAGTGGTTCGATCTGGATCGATGGTGTGGACATGCAACAGATCGACCCGGCCGACATCCGCCACCACATCGGCTACGTCCCGCAGGACATCGTGCTTTTCGCCGGCTCGGTGCGCGACAACCTGATGCTCGGCAGCGCCTTCTCCGACGATGTCGCCATGCTGCGCGCAGCCGAACTCGGGGGCGTCATGGAAATCGTTGCCCGGCACCCGAAAGGGCTGGACATGCAGATCGGCGAACGCGGCGAGGCGCTTTCCGGCGGCCAACGTCAGGCCATCGCCATCGCCCGGGCGCTGGTCAAGGATCCGCCTTTCCTGATGCTCGACGAACCGAGCAATTCGCTCGACAACCGCGCCGAGGAAACCCTCAAGAAGAAACTCGCCGCCTACCTCGGGCCGCAGCACAGCCTGCTGCTCGTCACCCACCGGGCCTCGCTGCTCACCCTCATCAACCGTCTGATCGTGCTGGACAATGGACGCATCATCGCCGACGGCGAGAAGCAGCAAGTGCTCGACGCCCTCTCCGGAGGGAAGATCCATGTCTAAGCCCCCCTTCATCGAACGTGCGCGCGCCGCAGTCGACGCCTTTCTCTTTCCCGCTGCCGGCGGAACGCGCGAGCAGCGCACCGAAGCCGAGTACATGCCGGATCGGTTGTCGGCCTTTTTCCTGCGTCCGGCTCGCCTCAACTTCGTCATCGTCCGGGCGACCTTCGCCTGCTTCCTGCTGCTCTTCGTCTGGTCGGCGCTGGCTCACCTCGAAGAAGTGACCGTCGGCGAAGGCAAGGTCATTCCCAGCAGCCAGGTGCAGGTCATCCAGAACCTCGAGGGCGGCATCGTCAACGGCATCCCGGTCAAGGTCGGGGACCTCGTCCAGCGCGACCAGATCGTCCTGCACATCGATCCGACCCGCTTCTCCTCCTCGCTCGGCGAAACCAAGGCCAAATACCACGCCCTGCTGGCCAAGATTGCTCGCCTCGAGGCCGAAGCCCACGACCGGCCGCTCGTCACCAACCCCGAGCTCGAACGCGAAAATCCGCAGGTCATGAAACAGGAATTCGACCTCTACGTCACCCGCCAGAACGAACAGGAAGCCGCCAAGGGCGTCCTCCAGCAGCAAGTCCAGCAACGCCAGCACGAACTCGCCGAAAAGCGCGCCCGTGCCCAGCAACTCGCCGAGAGCTACCGCCTGATCTCGTCGGAAGTCAGCATGACGCGGCCGATGGCCAAGCAGCAGGTCATCTCCGACGTCGAACTGCTGCGCCTTGAGCGCCAGGCCAACGACCTGCGCGGCGAACTCGAAGCCACCCGGCTTTCGATCCCGCGCATAGAAGCCAGCCTGCAGGAAGCCGTGACCAAACTCGAGGGGGCGGGCGCGAAATTCCGTTCCGACACCGCGATCGAGCTCTCCCAGGCACGCGCCGAGCTGGCCGGAATCACCGCCACCAACGTCGCCATGGAGGACCGCCTGGCCCGCACGACGGTGCGCTCGCCGGTCAACGGCATCGTCAAGACGATCAAGATCAACACCGTCGGCGGGGTCATCCAGCCCGGCATGGAGGTCATGGAAATTGTCCCGATCGAAGACCGTCTATTGATCGAAGCCAAGATCCGCCCCTCCGACGTCGGCTTCCTGCGCCCCGGACAGAAGGCCCTCGTCAAGGTAACGGCGTACGACTACTCGATCTACGGCGGGCTCGAGGCGGTGGTCGAAACCATCACCGCCGACTCGATCACCAACGACAAGGGCGAGAGCTTCTACCTGGTGCGCGTGCGCACCAACCGCAGCTATTTCGGCACCAGCGAGAAACCCCTGCAGATCATCCCCGGGATGCTGACGTCGGTGCACATCTCGACCGGCGAAAAGTCGGTCCTCGCCTACCTGCTCAAGCCCATCGTCAAGGCTCGCAGCGAGGCCATGCGCGAACGCTAAGCCCACCGTTCCCGCCCCCGTGCGCCGGGCCGCAGAAATCCCGGCGCACACGGCAGGACGCCCAGCCACGGTTTCGCCGCACCCACCGTGCTTTACTGCGTTGCGTTGCCTCAGTGCTCGTGAATGTTCGCGAATGCGCGCGAGCATGCGCAGGCAATGCTCCGTAAAGGGCGTCTGGATGCGCCTTGCAGGCCGGCGCCAGGGCGCCCCCCGCTTGCCCCCTGGCGCCTGCGGCATCCGGTCGTAGCGCAGCGGGCATCCGGTCGATTGCGCCAGAAGCCCCGCCCGATCGTGCAGGAGTTTTGGGCACAGGCGCGCGCGGCGATCACTTGCTCAACGGCCAGGGCACCGGCGTCGAGATGCCGTAGCCCTGAACGGCGTCGACCCCCAGTTCGGCCAGAATCTCGGCAGCACGCCCTTCCTCGACCGATTCGGCGACGACGCTCATGTCGAGTCCGTGCGCAATCTTGACCACCGACTCGACGAAGAAACGATGGTCCTTGCTGCGTTCGATTTCGGTGATGAAGCTGCCGTCGATCTTCAGGCAGTCGATGCGCGTATCGCACAAATAGCCGAAGGAGGAAAAGCCCTTTCCAAAGTGATCGAGGCTCGTCCTCGCGCCCAGCTGACGCAGGCGATTGACCCAGAGGCGCAAGGCTGGGAGATTTTCCGTGGCGCTGTATTCGGCGATCTCGAACATCAGCTGCGAAGCCTGCTCGGGGGCCGCCGCCAACTCCTGGCAAAGCCAGTCGACGAACTGCGGATCAAGGATCGAAGCGGGGAAAAGATTGACCGCAATCAGGCCGCCGAGCGTGTCGCCGCGTTTCTGGCGCGCCATGACTTCGCGCACGACATGACGATCGAATTCCTGGATCAGGCCCAGACGCTTGGCCATCGGCAAGAAAATCCCGGCGGGAACGACCACGCCGCCATCGTCGATCACGCGCAGCAAAACCTCCTGATGGTGAACCGTTGCCGCCGGAGCCACGCGCCGCACCTCCTGACGGAAGAGCAAGACACGATCTTCGGCGAGGATGCGCCGCAGGGTTTCCGACCACTGGCTGGCCGACCGCGTGGCCACGGCCCGCGCAGCCGCGCGCTGGATCTGCCAGGCATTGGCGCCCTTGGCCTGGGCGGCGCGCAGGGCGGAGTCGACCTGCGAAAGGAGATCGCCGAGGGTTTGCCCCGTGTAGCAGACGAGGCCGGCGTGCGCGATGTCCAGGGTATCGATCAGCCCCGCATCGTGCAATTGCGGCAGCGCCTGCATGAGCCGGGTGATGAATTCATCGGCTTCCGCCTCCGAAACGTCGGCCAGAACGATCGCGAAATCCGCGCCGGCGATGTGCGCCGCAAAATGGTCGACGCCGCTCAAGGCACCACAATGCCGCTGGATCAGCGCGCCGAGTCCTTCAAGCAAGGCATCGACCCGGGCGAACCCGAGCTGTTCGTTGAGGCGCCGCAAATCCTTCAATTCGAGCAGGATGAGCGCGCCGCTCAGGAAGCGATCCTCGGCACCGATCAGGAAGCGCAGCTGCATGTCGAAGTAGCGGCGGTTGGCCAGGCCGCTCACCGGGTCGCGGAAATTCTCGGCCCGGATCCGTTCCATCGTCTCCGACTGCTCCTCGAACATCTCCTTGACCTTGGTCGTCATCCGGTTCATCGCCTCGACCACGCTGCGCAGCTCAAGCGTCCACGGCAAATGCTTCTGGACCGGATACTCGCGATCGCAAATCGCCTTGGCCTGCGCCTCGACCGCGCGCAGGGGGCGCAACACGAAATGCAGGAGGACGACCCCAAGCACAAAAGTCAGGAGCGAAGCCCCGAGAAACCACCAGAAGGACTGAACGCTGTTGGTCCACAACTTCGTATAAGCATGCCCGGGGTTGGCCGCCACGTAGATCGTCCCGGCCTGCTGCCACCCGGCCATGATCAAGGCTTCGCCGCGCGGTGTCTCGAGCGGAAAGGCGGAGACGAACCAGGCGGGAACGGCCTCCAGTTCCTTCGGTGCGCGTTTTTCGACCAGCAGCTCGCCATCGACGCCGCGCAGCACCACCTCCCGGTAGTAGCCGCTGTCGAAGACGGCGTCGATCAGACGCTCGATCACCACCATTTCGCTGTCCTCGGCGAAATGCGGTGAAAGCGTGAGCCCCAGCGAAGTGGCCGTATCCTGGGAAATGGTCTTGAGCTGCTCGGAGAGATAGGCCCGCGTGTTATGCACGCTGATGGCGAAGGTTCCGGCAAACAGCAGCACGAACAGCGTGGTGATGACGAGGATCAACTGACGTAAAAGGGTCATCGCATTCTCTCCTCCGGAAGCCCGCGGCTTCAGTCGAATTCCTTGCCCATGCGCGCAATGAGATCGCGCCAGAAACCAATGTTGTTCGAACCGCCTTCCACCGTCTTGCCCAAACCGCGCTGTTGCGCGAGCCACAGTCCAGCGCCGTTGAAGGCGTAGACCGGCGTCAAATCGGAACGCTGGCTGGCCGGGCGAATCTCGGGAATCAGATTGTCGAGCACCAGCGGAATGGCTTTGTTATCAGCATAGTAGGTGAGCACCATGTGCGCCTGACTGGGCGGCGTCCACTGCGGATTGCGCGCCTTGACGTAGGTGATCTTCAGCTTTTCCATCGGCACGCCAAGCATGAGCAGCGTGAAGTACTTGGCAATGGCATAGTCTTCGCAATCACCGCCGTTGGTCATCAGCATCTCGGTCGGCGTCGCCCAGTAATCGTTCACCCGCCAGTGCTCGGCATCGGAAACAAAGGGAATGCGGTTGAAGAAATCGTTGACCTGGCGCAGCTTCTCGATCTCCGGCCGCTCACGCGACGACCAGGCCACCTTTTGCCAGGCCTCGAGACGCTGTCGTGCCAGCGGCCCGTGTTTCTTTTCCGCGACCTCGAGCATGTGCGGCGTAAACTGGATGCGCGGCAGGTCCGACGCCGCCAGGAACGGCCACGGCGCGCTCCAGCACACCGCCAGAAGAACGCAAACGGCCGCCAGGCATCCGCGTCCGATGCGCCAAAACGACTGGAGACGCCAACGAGCCATCATTCGCATCCGCCCGTTCCAAGCCCAGTTCTCTCGCCTTCAACCGAGGGCGAGACGAAAACAAAAACGGCCCGGAGGACATCGACTCCGGGCCGTCCTTTACATCACTTTATTGGGACAGCGCACCTTCTTCCGGCGCCTGCACGCCCAGATAGCTGAGCAGTTGTCCCATGTCGGCGAGCACCCTGTAACGTGCAAACATCTCGAGGTACATGGCCGAGGTGTAGTTCATCTGGGAAGTAAACGATTCGTTCACCGAATCAAGCAGATCGAGCAGGGTACGCTGACCAAGGTTGAACTGCTTGGCATAGCTTTCGCTGGTCGCGATGCTCATGTCGGCGTGCGTCTTGAGGCCCGGCAGGCGCTCACTCGCCGAGGTGTAGGCGTTCCACGACAAGCGCGTGCTTTCCTCGACCTGGCGCTGAGTGCGGTTCTGCACCTCACGCGCTTCGTTGGTCAGGTGCGTCGTCTCGCTGACGCGCGCCATGTCTGAACCGCCGCGGAAGAGGTTGTAGCGCATGCGCAGCATGGCGTACTTCTCGTCGTTATCGCCTTTGACGCCGTCGAGATTCTTGTTGTTACCGTAGCCAAGCTCGAGGTCGAAGCGCGGGTAATAGCCCGATTTCGCGGCTTCACGCTGGTATTCCGCCGCCTTGACGTCGGCTCCGGCCGACTTGAGGATCGGGTGATTGGCCACCGCCGTGTCGACGGCACCATCCGCGTTGCGCGGGATCAGCCCGGCATCCGGCGCAGACGGCTTGGTCAGTGCGAGCGGCTTGCTGCCGACCACGCGCTGGAAGTTGATCTCGGCGTCGCGCAGGTTGGCTTCGGCCGAAACCAAGTTGGCGCGGGCCAAGCCGAGACGGGCGGCCGACTGCTCCTGATCCGATTTGCGTCCGATACCGCCTTGCGAGCGGATGTCGATCTGATCCATGGTGCGCGTATGCGCATTGAGGTTTTCCTTGGCCAGACGCACCATCTCCTGGTTGCGCAGGACATTGAGGTACGACTCGACCACCCGCAGACCCACCGCTTCGGACGTGCCAAGCACCTTCCAGGCTGCGGATTCGACGCGGGCCTTGTTGCGACCGACTTCGCTGCTCACGGCAAAGCCGTCGAACAACATCTGGGTCAGGGTGATCTGGGCTTCCTGACGATTCAGCTTGCGCCAGTCGTTGTAGCCCAGGGCACGGGTGGTGGTGTTATCGCTCCACTCGTTCCCCGTCCCCGCCAGCAGGTCGACCTTGGGGAAGAAGCCACCGCGCGCGCCTTTAACGGCCTCGTCGTTAGCCAGGCGCTGATTGGTCTCGACCAGCACATCCGGATTGGTTTTGATCGCCATGCTGACTGAATCCTGCAGCGACTGCGCAAAGGCAGGCGCCTGGAACATGGCTGCCACGGCAATGGCAACAACGGAAACACGGACTGTATTCTTCATTGTTCAACCCTCTTCCCCGTTAATTGGTGTGATTCGCTACGACGATGAACGCTACGCTGTTGTTCTACTCCTTCCGAGCCCCCCTTGTCCAACGCCATCTTCATCGCCCGGCCGCAATCCGCGGCAAGTGTTGTGGCGTACGCAACACCTGATTTTCCCCTGCTAACACAAGGGTTTAAAGACAGGCACAAAGGTGATTTCCGCGAGCCTGATTCGGCTCACCGAACCGTCCCGTCACTTCGGTTGGTCGTTATTGAGCAAGGTCGCCAATAAGGTCGCCGCATCGAACCCGCCTGAGAGGTTGGCGAGCGTCACGACTGGCACCGTCGCGGCCTCGCTGCCGCTGCCATCGGTGTCGAGGACAATCCTCGCCGTCGTCGCATCGACCGTCTCGACGCGCAGGAAACCGCCGGAAATCGCCGCTCCCAAGTCAGCTGGAAGCACGCCGTGCCCGGTCTCGGCGCCCGTAAGGACGTCACCGAGATCGAGTACGTCCGAGCCACGAGCGCCCTCTGAAACCTTGCCTTGGGCCTCGGACAGCCCGTCGCCCAGCGGAACCTTTCCACTGTCGGCGGTAAAAAAATCATGGCGGTCGTTCAGGACATCGCTCCCGGTTTTCTTCATCGTTCAGACCTTTTCCCATTGATCGATGAAATACGCTACGACGATCAGCGTTACGGTTGCCTTTCTACTCCTCCTGAATTCGGCTGTCCAATCCTCCTTCCCTGGTTGTACTCCTCGGAGGAGGAGGCGACGCCTCCTCCTTTGCCCGAAGAACAGACGCCTTACTTCAGCTGATCGTTATTGAGCAAGGTTGTGAGCAGCGTTGCCGCGTCGAAACCACCCGTGAGGTTGGCGAGCGTGACCACCGGAACGCTTGCCCCACTGCTGCTGGCGGTACCGTCGGTATCGAGCACGATCCTCGCCGTCGTCGCATCAACCGCCTCAACCCGCAGGAAGCCGCCGGAGATCGCCGCCCCGATGTCGGTCGGAATCGCGCTGTTGTTGGCGTGCGCACCGGTCAGCAGGTCGCCGATGTCGAGGACGTCGGCATTGGCATCGGCCGCGAAGTTTCCGATCTTGAAGTCGGTGATTCGGTCGGCAGCGGCATTGCTAAAGCTATCGGCATTGAAGTCGAACGTGTCATGGCCGTTCCCGCCGGTCAGGATATCGTCACCGAGGCCGCCGGTCAGGATGTCGTTGCCGTCACCACCGAGCAGCGTGTCGTTGCCACTGCCACCGGCGAGCGTATCGTTGCCGGCCAGGCCGCTGATGTTGTCATTGCCGCCACCACCGTACAGCACATCGGCGCTGGTCGTGCCGGTCAACGTCTGATTACCCGCAAGCGCGCTGGGCTCAAGACTGAGGTTCAACTTTCCGGACGAGGTATCTCCATCTGCGTCGGTCAGTTTCAGATTGAAGTTCAGGTCGACCGGATTGCCGGAGGTCAAACTCTGAAGCTCGAGATGGCTCAATGAGAACTTGCCATCGGTACCGCCAGTTCCGGCGTTGACGATCTCGACGCGGTCATAACCCGTGAGGCCCGTTG
>RRZT012319601.1_pt1 | contig 18577 bp, 30 predicted proteins | sample 2165551 | NCBI WGS metagenome assembly RRZT01 (sample SAMN10456910, study PRJNA506462) | wastewater metagenome | biome: wastewater; feature: sludge; material: wastewater sludge; isolation source: wastewater sludge with Escherichia coli K12::gfp cells carrying plasmid... | place: USA: Moscow, Idaho...
AAACGAGTAATAGCGTTTGTAAACACAACACTTTGCGCACCTCTGCGCATTCCTTTGCGGATCTTTGCGCTACAACAAAATATTCGCCGAAGGCGAATATGGTATACAAAATAACATTAGCAATATATCTACTCCACCTACTTTTGATCTGTAGTCAAATGTTGAGTTAGCGAAGATTTAGTCTTTGTCTTAAATTATGCAAAGTAAAATGATTCTTAATGTTCGTTGGCCAATTGCTGGTGCGATAATCAAGATTATTGAAGTTTTGGCGTAATTGTCTCTTTTTTGATTTAGGAATTTTTACTTAAAGTAATTAAAAAGCTCATTGTTGGGTTTATATGCCAATCAATGAGCTTTTTAATGATTAATCTGGAAGGCGTTTTTTGACAGTTTTCGTTTGTTAGTGCTTTTTTGTTGTACTAACGATTTTTTTAAAATAATCCAAATGCCAAATGCAATGAAAAATCGAGACAATAACCATAATAATACCTAAATCTACGTGTAAAGTTCGAAGTAGTGGGAATGACGCGAAGGTGAAATGATAATTAACCGGGATGATGATAAAGAAACCCAATAGGCCCGAGATCAAGAATGAGGCTAATAAAATTACATTCCATATTTTACGATGAGTTGCTTTTGAAATATATCTCTTATACTGCATAAGTGTTGAAAACGCATAGGTAAGCAAAGTTGCTAAAGAGAGGGTTATTAATGGAAACGGCATGTTGCTGTTCCCTCTTTTTTGTTTGATTGGAGTTTTGGGGACAGTAACATTTGTGGTGGTGTCGGATGAAGAATTGAACTTAGCCAAACTACGATTAGATCCTCTTTGAACCCACATCTTAGTAATCTTTCCGTAAACGAGTTTATGATAATCCTGCGCCTCACTATATGCTTTTTCTACAAACTTCTTGCCTTCCTCTGAATAAAAATCGTTCGGATTGACTGTCGTGATTTCAAAAAGCTGACATTCAACAACAACACTAGCCTCTTGATACGCAATATTACCCAACGGTGTTGTGACATGCGTTAACTTAGTCTCTTTCATCTTATTTGAGTTGCGTCCGCTTTTGCTCCCTAGCGCAAAAACTTCATCTTTATATTGTTCAGGGAGAAAGGATAATGTATAAGTTTTATGTTTTCGAATAAACTCAAGTGTATATCGTTTGGCCCCAATCAAATTCATGATGGTTGGACTATTAAAATAGAGTGCCAATGCTTCCCAACTTGCTGCCATTGAATTGTATAACGAATCGTTACCCGCTGTTAAAACCGTATAATCTTCCTCTCTCATTAAATCGGAGAGCCACTCTCTATAATCGGCTGGATCAATCTCCTGAAATGTCTCTTTAAAAAGTTCTTTACTCATTGTCTCTGTCTGTTTTGGATTTTCACTCTCTTTTGTTGATATCTCACTGCATGATATGAATATCATAAGGATACCAAATAACGTAATACTCTTCATCTCACTATTAATTTTACATGTTGGCACTATTAAAATCTCTCTAAATCTCTCTTTCTGGAGGAACGAACTACCCTTTAACTCTGTAAAATGCGACACTCGTTCATCACAATGGTATTCTCTCCAAAAGTGCCAACAACCGTTCCTGTAATAACGGCTTGGTGCAATGTGGTAACTTTGCGAAGTTTGAGGTAGTTGGCAAATGCAAAAACGCAAATCACCTGAGTGGCAACTCCCACATCTTCTGACAGTTCAACCGATGGAAGTCCGTACATATCGGGGCCTATATATGTAACAATACCGCTTACTGTTACCGTTTTATTAAGATACTGATGCTCCGCTTCACGTAATTTGAAACTGAACGCATCGGCAATCTTTTTTACTAATACAATGGTCTCCCTCTCTCCTATATCCTTCATTATTTTTCCGTATTAATTAAAAATAGTGCCGCAAAGATCTTAATAAAACATAGCTGTCGCCAGTTCATAATCCGTCTATATTTAGTCAATACACGCAATAAAACCTTAAAATCAATTAAAATATTTACATTTGCATCCAATTTGTCGTCAATAAACGATTTCAATATCTTTACTCATGAAAATATCATTCGACTCTGTTTTTTCAGAATGTTACGATAGATCGGGGACACTATTTGCCATCGAAAATCAACTGGCACTTCTTGAGTTGGAAGATTTGCATAACAGAGAAAAGAGAGCAGAAAAATATCCCATCCGAATAAGTGTTAGTTCGCTTATGTTGGTGGTTAGTGGTCAAATGGATATTAGTGTCGATTATCGACCATATCAAGTAAAACAGGGCATGATAATGCAGTTAACCATGGATAATGTTATTGAAAAGATCGCCCACTCACCCGATTTTAAGGGATATCAACTACTGTTTTCGCCCGAATTAAAAAGTGAAATAATGGCGCAGACTTCAGGAGTACGATTATCCAAATCGAACCAATTAAAACGAAGTTTTCCAATTTTGGAACTCCACGATGTTGCTTATAAAGATCTGTTAAATAGATTTGAGTGTATTAAAAAGTATATGCTCGATGAAAATCATTTATACAGAACTGCCATTATTATAAATGAGATAATAAATCTTCATTACGAAATAGATAGTTTAAGACGGGTAGTGCATGGCTATGAGGATGTTAAAACAGACCGTAATGAAGCGCTTCGAGAACAGTTTAGAGAGCTTCTGTTAAAGAAGTGTAAGGTGCATCACGATGTGCACTTTTATGCTGAGGAGCTTTGCGTTACATCGGACTATTTATCGAGAGTAATTAGGGAATACGACGGGCAATCGGCAATGAAGTGGATAGTAAACGCTGTTATAACTGAAGCCAAAATAATGCTTCGTCTTCCAAGTAAAACAATTGGTCAGATTGCTATTGAGCTTAACTATCCAGATCAATCAACTTTTGGGAAATTTTTCAAACGACATGTCGGAATTTCACCAGCTGAGTATAGAAGAGAGTTGCAGTACTGGTAATTATGATTTTTAACCACCAATTTTATTTCAAACTAAAAAGCATTAGAAATTGGAATATTGTAAATACTGCTATCGGCAATACGATCTTACGAAAAAGTGTACTGGAAAGAAAATGATATTACAAAAGCCGTAAATACGCATAAAAAAAGAATGGGTGCAAACTCTTGCAAGTTGCACCCATTTTTTTTATTTAAATGTACCCGGAGCGGGACTTGAAGCAAACTCCAACAAACTTATTTTATTACTGCAATTGACTGCTAGTTAGTTAACACTTTTCTATCTCATTTGCACGGCGTTCCATGTCGTTAATTTGGCTTAGGTTAGTCGTTAGCCTTGGAGTAATTTTTCACCTAATACCCCGTTGAATCTTTAACATTATCCCTATTTAGAAACTTATTTACGGGTAATCCAATGTGCTGAAATAGCGAAAGAGCTAGTAAGCTAAAGAAGATCACAACTACAACATTACATTTATCGTCGTGTAAGCACTCGAAATACATAACCAACGAAATAATAATTCCAAGAACGCCGCAAATGATTGAAGTAATAACCTGCCTATGACCTTTACGCTCAATAATATCTTCTTTGATAGCCTTTAACGGCTCATTGCTGTTAGGTTGTTCCATTGTGTTTAATTATCGTAGGTTAATGTTTGCCCACAGTTTGGGCATGGTGTTTGACCGTGTGCTAATACATCGTATTTGCATTTAGGGCATTTGTAATATTGCTCTCCAAACTTTTTTCCTTTTAGCCATTCGTTTAATACAATACCACCCCCAACTATTGCACCAACAGCGAACAGGAAATTCCAAACATCATTACTATTTTTCTTTGCCATAAACCCCTTTAAATATCCTATCATAACCTTCGTTTTTTATTACAAAGGTCTATTTTTTAGCAAATTACACAACACCTAATTTACTCCCCACGCCAACAACCCTATCGCACAGCTTTGACACCGCGTTCTATTTTTACCTCATTCTTTACCGCTTGTGTTTGTTGTGCCTCTAACATACGTTGTTGGCTACTAATTAAATCTAGCTGTTTAGTGTTCGACTCTATTAAAAAGTCGTTCATCCGCTTTAGGCTCTCAATCTCACTTTGCAAAGCCTCAATTAAGCTGTTATCCTTTACACCTGCAGGTGTTTTTTTTTCGTTTACTGCCCCTATCATGCTCTTATCGAGCGAAGGATCTGCCATAATTTTGTCGATCCAAGCTTTAGGGATTAATCTATCACCCTTTTCTATTTGCGATATAAAACTCTGTTTACACTCAAAATAAGCAGAGGCATCATTTTGAGTTAAATTATTTACTTTTCTAAATTCTTTAAAATCAAACATTTAATAAATATTTTACACGATTAATAAAATTATTTGATTATAATATAACGTTATATAATCAAATTGTATATATTTGTATCGTTGTAGTAATTCCACTACAAACATATAAAAATATTTGAATTATGGAAGCACCAAAAACAGATAATCAACTATTTGTTGATTGGATTGGAAGTTGGCCGTATGGAGAGTACAAAGCCAAAAGACGCGAGTTATTAGATACTTGCATGATGACACCACACCGTTTTAACAATTTGCGCCGCAGTCAGGTAGCACTATCGCCACTAGAGAAGCGAGAAATTAACAAGTTGGCAGGTGTTGAAATTTTTAAACTAACCCAAAACTAACCGCCGCCCCCCGCGCATTAAAAACAAAACAGTATGCCACACTTTAGTAAAATATTTTCTTTAGCCTCATTAATGGTTAATGAGTACCATGAGCAACGCCCACAGGATAAACTCTTTTTTAAGTACAGCTCCAATAAGCCTAATATTATTATTGAGGTTACAAAAGAGGGCAAACGTGAGAGTGATTTTTTAGTGAGCTTTAATACCGATGATTTAGACACCGCACGTAACGCTATGAAAAATTTTTATAGATATATGGTTGATTACCATGGGTTAACTTCAATAGTTGGTGATATTATAATATAGGGAGGTACAACCATGATAGCGAAACGAGTTTCACTTTTGGAGATGTTTGAACATCCCGAGTTTACGACAAATTTTGAGGCTACAAAAAAATGTAATTGTCCCTATTCGATACGCTCTAAGTCTGAGGAGTGGGGGCAAATAACATTGATAGATCTTGACAATAATAGGCCCTACACAATTCAACTGGTAGAGTGCGAACAGGTAGGCCATAACGGCAAACTCCTAACATTTTGGGAAATAGATACGCCTCACTATCTATTTGTAATTTTTAATTATGGCGAAATACAAATAACAGATAAAACTCTTAAATGAATCGTTACTACTTTCAATTTAAATGGGGACGGCACAGCGGGTTCCGTTATGCCGATGCCGCCGATCAGGACGAAGCCATTAGTTTTTTAGAGCTCGAATTTTCTAATAGATACGGTGTTGAAGAGAATCGAGTATTTAAACTTATAAATTCTACTCCTTTAAGTGCTCAAATATGAACGAGAATACTACACTGTCAAAAATGAGCTTTTACGAACGTGCGTTTGATGATACTCCCTCCAAAGAGGTTGATATTAAATTTGTACACAATTACATCCGCTCATTAGCAACAGAGGCGCAAACATACGCCATACGTAAAATAGCTTTACCCGATTTAACCATCCTTGAAACGGTTACCGTTGTAGATGCCAAGAGTATTAAAGAGAGGCAAGATAAATTAAAAATGGATTTGCCAGGTGTAACTCTTAGCGGTACTTTTAAAAAGGGTAAGTATGTTGATAATTTGATAGAGCACTCGGGTTATATACTTATTGATTTTGATGAGATACCCGAGGGTACAACCGCCAATTATTTCAACCTCTTAAAAGCCGATCCCTACACTCATTTACTTTTTGTTTCGGCACGTGGTTTCGGCTTAAAAGGTGCCGTTAAAATAGATGGTTCAAAACACCTGGAGAGTTTTGAATTTCTGGAACAATACTATATAAAACTCGATAGTAATTTAAAGCTCGATACGGCCACAAAAAACGTTAACCGTTTTATGTCTCTCCCGCATGATCCCGATTGTTACTACAACCCCAATAGCTTACGTGTAGAGGTAGAGGCCAAACCTCAACCCGTATATACAAAGCGTGAGTTTAGTTACAATGAGGTAGAACTTAATAGTCGTGAGGCTTTAGAACACACTATTACCTGGTGTAACAAGAATCACAGTTTTACCGATGGTAACCGCAATAACTACACCGTTGCTTTTGCGGGGGCTTGTAATCGTGCGGGCGTGAGCTCTACCGATTGCCTTAGTTATTTGCTATCGTTATGCAAAACAACCGCCCAAGAGCGAGCCGTGCAAAGCGGTGTTAAAGCGATCTATCGTAACACGGGGTTACATGGCGTTGCACCATTTACACGTAAAGAGATAAATCCAAGCTACAACACCTTAACACCTGTAACAAATTTCACCAAAACCGCACAAATACAACCAAATACACCCAACGTCGAAACTTTGGCACAGGCCGATGAGGTTAACGAGCTCACAGAACCGTTACCAATGGAGAGCGAAAACCCCGAAGAGTTTTACTATCAAAATGAGTTTTATGTAAAAAAGGGATGTTATTACATTAAAGCGCAAAAAGGTAATAAACAAATACCTACAGCCGTTTCAAATTTTACAATGAAAGCCTTGTATCAATTCGACGATGGATCAGATAATACCAAGCGTTTATACAAATTTCAACGTGACGATGGCGCTATTTTTATTAAAGAGATATTTGATAAAGACACCGTAAACCAACAAGTTTTCCAAACAACATTAGCCTCCTTTTCGGGCGGATGGCTTGGCAGTGCAATAACTCTAAAAAAGATATTTATAAAAACGTGGAAAGATGCCCTATGTGCAAAGAATATAACAACTATGGGGTATAACACCAATGCCGATGGTAGCGATTTTTACGCTTTATCAAATTGTATTATTCAAGGTTCGGAGGTGAAAATGGTTAACGATATTGGGGTACTTAGTACACAGGATAGCGTGTATTACTTAGCACCTTGGAGTAAAACAAACCTTAATAATGTAAATTACTCCAACGAACGAAAATTTAGATTTATACCAGGACAAATTGACTTTAACAAATGGGCAGATTTGGTTTACAAATCATATCCCGTTAATGGAGCCGTGGGTATCTGTTATATTATCAATTCTATCTTTAGAGATATAGTTTTTAAAGAGCGTGGTTTCTTTCCATTTCTCTATTTGTTTGGTGAAGCGGGTGGGGTAAAACATCGTTTACCGATGCCGTGTTACGTTTGTGGGGAGATGCTAATCCAGGCACACCCGCCATAGGTACAACCGTAAAAGGATTAGCCCGTATTTGCGGACAAAAGCGCAATGCATTAACCTACATTAAAGAGTTTGATAAAAACTTCGATCCTATGTTGGTACCCATGATAAAAAGTTTTTACGATGGTGTGGCCTATGGAACCGCCGCCACTAGCAACGATAACAAAACAAATTTGTTCGAGGTTACAAGCGGAATTATATTTGATGGTAACATACTACCCACGGCCGAAAGCGCCTTTTTCGACCGCTTTATAATTGCAACTTTTGAGAAAGGAAACCACGCCCAAACACGCGACTCATACAACCTACTGCAGGAAGAGGTTGAAAAAGGGTTAGGTAACGTGTTACTAAATATACTTAGCGAGCGCGAAGCCTTTAAAGAACAATATAAACGCACCTTTTTTGAGGTTTACGATTCACTAAAAAATCATGCTGAATACAACCTTAAAGGCGTTCCCGAACGTACGTTAAACCACGTAGCCTTTTTACTTACACCGCTAAAAATTAATTATAAAAACTTAACCTTTCCGTTCGATTACAGCGAGGTAGAGGGTAAAGTTGTGGCCGATGCGATCGAAAAGGTTCACATGTTACAAGAGCTCTCCGAAACATCCATCTTTTGGGATGCTGTTTCGCACGCTAAAAACGAGAACCGTTTGAGCGATAAAATGTATCAGTGTGATGTGGTAGATTGTATTTTGTACATACGTGTTAACGAGCTCTACCCGCTGTATGTAGATTATTGCAAACGTAGCGTAATAGAGCCCGCCGATAAGCAAACATTGCTTAAACTTCTTACCGCCCCTACCTATCCGTTTTTACCCAACACCACCCAAAAGCAGGGCGGTAAAGCATATCGTAAAGATGGTTTAGGTAGCTGTTATCGCTTCTCGTTTAAAAAGCTGCAGCACGGTATAGAGATAGCGGGTAAAGAGATTAATTTGTAAAAGTATAATTACCGCATTAGAGTAAATATGTATCTTTGTAATAACTAAAAATTACCATTATGAACGTAATGACCATAGAAACACCCGATCCAATAGTATTTAAAAAAGCCACTGCTTTACTCAAAAAACTAAATGTTAAAATAAGTGTGGTTGAACAGGACTCAATAGCTGCGATTAGTAAGGCTAAAGATGATGAGGATTTTGAGAGAGAGTGGGAAAAAGCATCGCAAACAGGTGTAAGAAGCGAAGATTTAGTAGGTGAAGTTATGAAAAGAGTCTCATATCTCTTTGATGAGAATGGAGAGAATATTCATCTTAAAAATAAAAAAGTACGCTAATGACTATTGTTTACACCGAAAAAGTTATAACACAACTAGACAATATCATTGTTATTCTCGCACAAAAGGTGTTCTCCTATAATTATGAAGCTCGTGATTATGTTGAGAGATTGAAAGATGAAGTAGATAACAGCGTTTCAATATTAGGAACTAGTTTGCCAAAAGCAGGTAAAAAATATCAAACGCCCAAATATGGTAAACCTACTCACTTTGTTAGATATAAAGTTAATGCTCAAACAACATGGTATATCTTGATTAAAATAAAAGATGACAAAGCACTAGTTACATATATTCATAATAGCCATGAAAAAATCCACAGCATTGCAAAAGCAAAGAAATAAGGCTGTTATTGAAACGACTAAATATGATGACGATTTTGAGAGAGAATGGGATAAAGGAATTCCTGCAGATGAGGTTTATACAAATCTTAAAATTAGGCTAAAAAAACACTTTGATGAGAATGGAGAAAACATCCATCTCAAAAAGAATAACTACTAAACCAACCCCACCAGGTTGGTTTTTTTTATGTCCTCACAAAACCGCTTTGCGGCTCAAAACGATTTTAATAAATGTAACGTTTGTAAAGTTTGTAAAGGCAAAATCAATAACTCATTAATATATAACAATATACCAACCTTACAACTCCGTTACAATGTAAAGCAAATGTAAGGCAAATGTAACGGTAATAGAAATACACTAATACATAGTATTATAACTATTTGATAATAAAATAGTTAGATTTTACCTTTACATTTTTTCCCATTCCGTTACATATATATTACATTCTCTACACATTTTTGCGCTTATAACTAATTGATATATAGTTTTTTATAATACACCGTTACAATCTTTACATTTTGCAACAACACTTCCAGTAAATCCAACTTTTATACAATATAGTTTGTATATTTATACAATAGTTAATATACTTGTATCAAGTTATTTAACCTATAAATATGAACTATATTGCGCTTTTAAATACTGTATGCAATTGCATATTCTTGTATATTTATACTATATGGATTAAATATACCGTAATATTCCGCCAATATTCACCCCATTATTTCGTTGATAGCCATTTTGGTAAAAGTGTGGTAACTATAGGTAAATCAACCACTACACCCAAATAACCCTAGTAATACCCCCAAACACAAAAATCAATATTCCGTCAATCCACATTCTGCATAAATGAATAAACGAGTATTAATATACACCTCCGATGTGCAACGAATAACAGGTAAAAGCCTCCGTACTTGCCAACGAATGATAAACGACCTTAAAGCAGCCCAGGGAAAGAAGAAACACCAACTATCTACCTTTAGTGAGTTTTGCGAATTTTACTCAATTGAAATAACCGAAATAGATCAGAATACCCCATCTACTTAACATAAAAAAACGACAAAAACGACAAAAACGACAAAAGCGCCAAAAACGACAAAAGCGACACGGCTTTTTGAATTGTGTGTGATATTTGCTCTCCACAACATTACACACGAATTTTTGGTAGAATGAATAAAGGAACTCTTTTAATATTTACAGGATTGGCGGCCGCGGCGGTTACTTCGTATGTGGTATATAACAATGCTAAAAAACTCGATGCGCTACAACTCGATGCAAACCTGGTTGATTTTAAATTTTCCGATATCTCAAAAAGTACCATCAACGTACGCATGAACGTGTTGGTGTACAACCCAAATACCGATGATATTCCTTACGAATCGTTTATAGGTAACATCTTTTACAAGGGATCAATACTTTCAAACATCGATCCTGTAGGTGGTAATAACATCATATTCAAAGCTCGCACAACAACCATCTTACCTATTAAAGTGGCCATTGATGTTACTAAACTTGCTGGATCTGTTATTGATGTGCTTTCAAACATCTTACTAAAACAAAAAACCGCCATTGCCATAGTTTTAAAAGGCAACTTGAAAGCAGCGGGTTTGGTTGCTCCTATTGAAAAAACATTAAACCTTAACCTATAAGCTATGAGTAATTTAACCCCTCAATTAGTTGATAGGTACATTAAACCGTTCCGCAAAAAGTACACCCTTATAAAAAAGGATTACAGAACGGACGATATAATGGAACAAATTTTAGAAGCCGATAAAACCAACGCGCACCTCGATGTAATGGAATTATCGAAACATATACGCTATACAGACCTTAACGACCTTTGTACCTCCATCTTCACACTCCTACGTACTTCTATACTATACCAGGAAGATGAGTTAGGCTTTCAAGGCGTTAAGGATCCTGCAGCACTATGGGCAACTAAAACGGGCGACTGCAAAAGCTATAGCCTATTTACCAATAGTATTTTTAAATGTTTGGGTATACCATACATATATCGTTTTGCCTCATATCGTAAAACAGGCATAGTAGGCCATGTTTACCCTATAGCTGTAGGCCTCGAACGTAACATTATTGTTGATGCCGTGTATGGCCACTACAACAAAGAAAAACAACCAACTGTAAAACCAATAGATTTTCAAATGGAAGGACTTTATAGAATACAAGGAGTTGGAGCCCCAACCGAAAGAGTAACGCGCTTGCAAAAGCCTGTAGCAGAAATGACAGATGCCGATATGGATTTGTTCATAGCCAAACAACGCCTAGAGATAGAGCGTGATATTGCGGCCAAAAAAGGAGGTTTAGGATCGGTTAAAGCTGAGGAATACGATAGAACGCTATCGGGCTTAAACGCTTTTATTGGTGCCGTTAATAACAACGATTACTATGCAATGGATAGCGTAATCAATGCGGTTAAAAATCCACGTACGGCCGATATGCTTAATCGCATTAAAGAAAAGCATAAAAAGCAACGTCCCGCTTTAATATTAAATTTATCAGAGAGCGATTTTGAACGTATGGCAGTGTCGGGAGTTATTAACGATAACCATATCGGTTCATTAAAATCGCTAGTAAAAAAGGTGACGAAAGCGGCCGATAAAGCTGCCAATAAAGTAGTTAAGGTAATGCCAAAGCCACTGCAAAAGGTTACATCTGCAGTTATTAAAACCGTTTCTGCACCCACTAAATTAATGGTAAAAGCGAGTGAGGGGATTGTAAAGGCATCGGTTGCTGTGCTTAAAGCCCCACTTCAATTAACGGTTAAAGCAGCAATAGAGGTTGCGCTACCAAAAGCGGCTCCAGGCTTTTTATATCTGTTTGTTAACGATCAGAAGTTAATTGATCAGTTACCTCCTAAAGTGCGTGCCAAACGAGCGAGACAAACAAAATTAGCCGATTTTGTGGTTAAAGAAGTGGGCATGAAACGTGAGCACCTAATGGGTATACTCCGAAATGGTATAATGAAAAAGTATGGCAAGAGTCCTGAGGCTCAAATTGCACTTATGATGAAAAAGCCTGGTGTTGCAGGTATTGGTATTGTTACCGCAATACTCGGGTTAGTTACGGCTGTAATTCAACTAATTGCTAAAATGAAAGGTAAGAAAAAAGGAGATGTTCCGTCGGTAACCGCCGATGATGTTCCTGACGATAATGATTTTGCAGTAGTGGCCGAATCCGCTTCAACGGTTGTAGATGCCGCTGCACAATTAGAGAGCCTTAAAGCAACTGCAGCACAACAGCCTACTAATACCGAGTTAAAACAACAAATAAGAACGCTCGAAGCAAAAGCCCAAGCCCCAACAACACAGCAAGCCGTTGAAGAGCGCAAAGCTGAACTTGAGCAGTTGGCCAATGAGGTAGTAGCACAACCCGAGGCGCAAAGTACAACAATTATTCCTGCAGATGGTGGGCGAAAAGCTGTAGGTATTTGCGGTTAACATTAAACTTAATTCACTCATATTAATATCACTAACATTTTTATTCATCATGGCAAAGTCAAGACTAACATCGCTTAATAGCCAAGAACGTAGGCTAGATGCACAAATTAGAAAAGCGGAAAAAATCCGTGAAAAAGAGCGCGAAGTAGCAAAAAAGAAGGCAGCTATTGTAGCTAAGAAAAAGAAGCTCGCAAGCCTTAAAAAGTAATTAACTAACATTTATCTGTAATAAGATGGCAAAACTTAACTTTCAAAAATTAGCAATGGCCGCCGCTATCCGTGGTGGTGGTGCAATGGCGGGCGGTGCTGCAGGTGTAGGTATCAACATGGTACTACCCTCAACCATGAACCCCTATTTAAAAAGCGGCCTCAAAGCTGTAGTTGGCGCAATAATTCCCGAGCTTGTAGCAGGCGGTAAAAACGAATTTGTAACGGCAGCGGGTTCAGGACTTTGTGGTCAGGCAGGTGCCGAACTTGCTGTAACTCTTATCCCTTCATTAGCTCCTAAGGTTTCAGGTAGCGAAATTGGAGCCTCTTACATTGTTGATGAAGAAGACTATTCCGATACCATTTACGGTACTGAAGCGTATGATGTAATTCAAGGAGATGATGATGATGATGATGATGAATACCTCGAATCTGAAGATCCTATTTCTTATTAATTTTTAAATATTATTTTATGAGAGTATTAAAAACTAGAGTAAATCCTTATAGCACACAAGGAAAAACCACCGCATCACAAGGAAATCTTCCAGTGAATCAAGCTACAGGACAGGTAATTCTACCAACCGGCGACAGAAGCCGCGATATTTTTGCGCAATTGAAAGCAAATAACCCTACTAAATTAGTGCAACCTTCTTTCTTCCGATCTGAGGTTGTTTTAAAAAATGGCAAAGCCGTTTATGATTTCAGTGTGGTAAAAGACACTAATTCCGACTCAGTTACAGAGCGCAAACTTGATCGCACAGACAAATTTGTAATCTCTCACATGGGTCTGTTTTTTGCACAACGTTTGGACGGGCGCGCTGGAAGTGAGGCTATGTATCCGAATACAGATAACCTTGTAGGCTCATCAGTTCCTAAAGGACTAATTGAACCTGACGGGAACAATATCGTTACAATGCGCCCTGCAGATTGTAATGCTATTTACAATGGTGCTTTGTCTATTACCGTTGGCCAAACGAAATTTTTTGAAGGTATTGATTTGTTTGGCTTTAGAGCCGAAGCGTCAGATATTGGTTACACCGAGAAAAAGGGTATGATTGAATTAACACCTCAAATTTTATTAGATGGTTCCGTTAAAAATTCAATTCAAATTACAGCTCCTATTACGCAAGATTTATTAATTGAGGGGCGTGCAATTGAAACTCATTTAACTATGGGTCAATGGGGTACACTTACCGACACTGTTTTAGTGTTGTTCTGTAGAGGTTACTTACTTACCAACAAGTAGTGTTTTTTAGGTAGATAGATTGTAGAAAGCCCGCTCCCTGGTGGGGTGGGTTTTTTTAACCAATTAATAATTAAACTGATGCAACAAAATTCACCAATAACCGATGCAGTTTTAGTAACCGTACAGGTAAAGCAAAGCGGTGCCTCAAAACTCTATTTTCAAGATGAGAAAGCACTTACAGGAAAAAAAATTTTTGCAATAGAAGCTTTTTCTAATAACGATATTGCTACAACACCTTTAGGTCAGCCTATTATTAATCAATCGGCGTTTGATCGTTCATTTATTACTATTACCAATTCGGGTAAAGAGCGAATTAAGGATATGCCGTTAAGGTGTTTACAAGCCTCTAATAACAACGGTGCGGTAAAGCAATTTGCCGATTTAGAAGTTGATTTTCAAAAAAGTTATATCTCTTTTGGCGACACTCAAGATGTTATCAATGACGAGCAACTTACCCTTCTTTTTTACTGTAAATAATCAACTCATCTACCATGAACGCTATTACAGGTATTGAAAATCTAATTGCACAGCCTTCAATCTTAAATTCACCATATTGGGCGGCCTATGCCGATAGGGTGGCCGATGGCAACAAGGTGCGCGATAACTACCCGCCTGCTAAAGGTGGCGAAGATTCGCAAACCGATTCTGTTACTATTGAAGATTCTGAACGTACGCTACGCCGCTTTATTACCGATTTGAGCGCATCTGGTTGTAATCTTGTTTTTTGGTTTAGCGATAGGCCGCGACCATCAAAAGGCGGTTATAGAATATCCTTTTACTTACCCGCTCAAACAGGTGCTCAACCGTCAGTTAATGGAATTGGTGCAATTCCTCAACCACCTACAGTAGATATTGAAAAAACTATTGATGAGCGAGTAAATGCTCAAATTGAACGGTTTATAGCTGCACAGGAAAAGCAAAGAATGCTAGATCGCATTAAAGAGCTCGAAACACAATTAAAGGAAACGGACTCTCCTTTAGATAGGGTGATTGGCCGTTTAGAACCATTTATTAATCCATTATTAGATAACATGTTTAATACTAAAGCCGCTGTAAGTACCGCCAATGTTGGCGCCGCTTCAACTGATCCAAACAAAGATCAAGCTATAGCCGAAAAGGCACTAACCGAATTGTCTGAAATTGAGCCCGATCTGCCTACTCTTTTAGCAAAGTTGGCTAAACTAGCTAAAGAAGATCCAGGCACCTATAACATGGCAAAGATGTTTTTAAATAAATAGTACGATGGCTACATTCATACCAAAGGCGGGAGATCGTGTATTAGTTAAAGGCGATTATGCCAATTTGCGCCAATACGCAACCACAACTAATTCAAAGATTTTAGAGGCAATTAAAAAAGGTGCAAACGCTACTTATACGGGGCATTATGTTGAATCGGGTTACGCCTGGTATGAAGTTAAAACGAGCACTAATAAAGGGTGGGTCAGATCGGATGTTATTGATGTCCCAAAGGACTCGGTAAAGGTTACTTCTGAGGAGATGAACTCCTTAGTTCAAAAACTTGTCAAGTCCGACGAGGAGATCTTTCATACCTCTTTGACCGTTTTGGATAAAATTGATAAAGCAAAGAAAGCGGGTAAAAATGTTTCTACTGCAGAAGCATCTATTAAAGATGTAATGAAGCGGTTAACAGAGCGGCAAAACTACCTAAAGAACTCTACAGCTTTAAAAGTGCAAACAGGCATTCGCAAAGGGTATGAAGATTTAAAAAAGAAGCTCTCGGGGTGGTTTGGTATTGGTGAACCTATCTCTATTGCAACAACGGTCATTATTGGTGTTATCGTTGGTGCAACAGCTTCCGTTGCCCTCTATATAGCATTAAAGCCGCGTTACTCTGAGAGTGAGGTTGATTTAAAAATATCGAAAGATTTAGAAAAGGCTTTGAGCACTCTAACACCCGAACAACAACAGGCGGTTAAAGACAACCTCGAAAAGCAGGTTGACGATGCCTACAACAGAGGCAACACCGATGGAACCTTTGGCAGCTATGGTACTATTTTACTTTATGGGGGATTAGTTATTGGCGGTTTCTTTTTACTTAACTCTTTTAAAAATTCAAAATAATGACACCATCACGCGGATATAGAAATAACAATCCTGGTAACCTTCGTAAAGGCGGAAAACCATTTTTAGGCGAAGTAAAAGATAGCACCGATATCGACTTTAGGCAGTTCGAGAAAATGGAGTATGGCTACAGAGCTATGTTTAAATTGCTTCAAAACTATCGAAGTATGGGTGTTGATACCATTGCAAAAATCATTTACCGATACGCACCCACCAACGAGAACAACACAGAGGCTTATATTTCGGCCGTTGAGCGAAGTTTGGGTATTGGTAGAGATAAGGTATTGAATCTTTCAAACTCCTTAATCTTTACGGGGCTAGTGGCCGCCATTGCAAAACACGAAAATGGTACAGCTCCTAATATGGCTCAGGTTCAAGCAGGTTATCAACTTTTAACGGTGGCATCGTTACCCGAAAAAAAAAAGATAGTATAGTAATTCCAATTTTAATCCTGGCATCATTTATAACAGTAATAACCTTAGGAACTTCAACTAATGGCAGATAGTAAATATAAGGCAGTTTTTAAAACAGAGGTTTTAAACCCCGATGGATGTACCATTATCCCCGATGGTTTTAGTTCAATTGAGTTTCATCACGTGGGGAGTAATGGGTTGAGTTCTTATGCTATTGATGGTTTAAGCTACAATAGTTACATGTTTCAAACCCCTCCACGTGTTTACGATTCAGGCGGTTACGAGGTAATTGCCAATTCATTTAAAGTAACTAAAAGCGATCAGGCAGCAATTCAAGGATTCACAATTAAGAAATATTACGAACCCATAAACTAACAAGCTATGAATATCTTTACTCAAATAAAAGTTTTGGCCGTGGCCTTAATAGTGTTGTTGTTGCTAATCTTTGGCGGCTCAATCTATTTTGCTTTAAAAGATGCTGAGCGCACAAAGGCCAACAATGAAGCCTTTTTAACCTCAATTGAAAACATTCGCACCGAGCTAAAAAACAATAGCTCAAAAGTGGCTCAAATCGAGTTAACCAATAGAGAGATAAAACAGGCATTACCTGAACTAAAGGGTAACATGGCCGCTCTAGGGTTGAGCTTTACCGATTTAAAAGAGTACACCAGGATAAACACACAAACGGTGCTAAATACTAAAACTCTGCTTCGCGACTCTCTGATCCACGATACACTGCAGGTGAAAATTTCATCTTACAAAGATACCTGGAATAAAATTGATCAGATTATTTATAAAGACAGTATCACAAATAAGATTGTAATTAAAGACACAACAGATAATTATCTAACCCACTCTAGGCGTTACTCTTTTTTGGGGTTGAGGTTTGGTAAGATGAAATTTGAGCTTACATCTAAAAATCGTAATCCATACGCTACCATTACACATAATCTCTTAATTGTAAAGAAATGAAAGCCCGCATAACACAACATCTTATAACAACCTCGTTGGGATCCCTGTTGTTGGTGGTGGGGGTGGTTTTGCTTTGCCTGCGTGAGATCACCGTTGCCGAACTTGTAACCTTAACGCCATTGGTGGGGGTTTTACTTTTATCTAAAGATGACTTTTTAAAACAGACTTAGAATGGAGCTACAACCTCTTATTACAATGATTTCAATTTTGGTTACACCATTTAGTAATTACCTCACCTGGTATCTTACAAAAAAGGGATTATTAAAAGAGAAGAAAGTAGCATTTGAAACTACATTAATTGTTCGTCTGCAGGAGATGAGTGAGAAGTATATTGAACTACATAATCAATATACATTATTAACAATTGAGTTTCATAAGCTCCAATCTCAATATAACCAATTAGCCTTAACCGTTCAATCTACTAAATTAGTATAACATGGCAAATGACTTTGATAAAAACAAACAACCTGTTGAATGGTTATTGGAGGAGATAAAAAACAGTGTGACTCCTAGCGAGCCAATATCATTGAGTACTGTAGAATCAACCCTGGCGTTAATTAGGGAGACAATGCCTCAAAAGGAAAAGGCTACCTCTATCAAGTGGTTTCAGGATCCATGGTATTTAAAGTGGTATATTGACACATTGCCTATTGGAACAGCGCTTAATGTGCGCACAATGAGGTGGGATACGGGTGGGAAGCCGTCCAATTTAAAAATCATACAATACTCAGGTGCAAGTGCGACTGTATGGATAAAGTCATATCCTAATACCGAATTTATTTTAACACATCCAACATTAGCTGTTGTGCAACAGAAGGTGACACAAATTATTGAAATTAAAGATTTCAAAGTGACGAAGGAGGGTATGTATCAACCATTTTTGTTTAATGATTTACTTGGGAACCCGCCTAATTACGGAGCAATATACCTCGAATGTTATTTAGAGTAGTCAAACCCATTTCAGTTTAACAAAAGAGAGGCTATCCAATATTATGGGTAGCCTCTCTTTTTTGTATCTATAAAGGGGGAAAAGAGTCTCGAAGTGAATCTAACTCCTTATTTCTAAACCCTCTCATGTACGCATCTGTTACAGATATATTGGAGTGTCTAAATAGATCTCGAATGGTTTTCAAACCAACATTGTTTTGATCTAACCTTTCAGCTGCAGTATCTTTCAAACTATAAAATTTCACATATTCAGGGAGTCCAATTTCACGGGCGATCACTCTAAAACGGTCTGCAATTCTAGTAGGTTGTACGGCCGTTATTCCTGGCTTAAATTCTTTTGAGCAAACAAAG
>RRZT011597157.1_pt1 | contig 18575 bp, 15 predicted proteins | sample 2165551 | NCBI WGS metagenome assembly RRZT01 (sample SAMN10456910, study PRJNA506462) | wastewater metagenome | biome: wastewater; feature: sludge; material: wastewater sludge; isolation source: wastewater sludge with Escherichia coli K12::gfp cells carrying plasmid... | place: USA: Moscow, Idaho...
GCGACGAGGCCGTGCACGCGCGCAGCTATTCCTCGATCTTTTCGACGCTTTGCCTGACCAAGGAGGTCGACGAGGCCTTTCGCTGGTCCGAGGAAAACCCGCATCTGCAGGCCAAGGCGCGGCTGATCCTGGACGAATACAAGGCCGGATCGGACCCCTTGAAGCGCAAGATCGCCTCGGTGTTTCTGGAAAGCTTTCTGTTCTATTCGGGCTTTTATCTGCCGATGTACTGGTCGAGCCGTGCAAAGCTGACCAATACCGCCGATCTGATCCGTCTGATCATCCGCGACGAGGCGGTGCATGGCTATTATATCGGCTATAAATACCAGCGCGCGCTGGAAAAGCTGCCCGAGGCGCGGCGGACCGAGCTGAAGGATTTTGCCTTCGCGCTGATCTTTGATCTTTACGACATCGAGCAGAAATACACTGCCGAGCTTTATGACGGCATCGGGCTGACCGAGGATGTAAAGGCGTTTCTGCATTACAACGCCAACAAGGCGTTGCAGAATCTGGGTTATGAGGCGCTGTTCCCGCCCGCCGCCTGCGAGGTCAATCCCGCGATCATGGCCGCGCTGTCGCCGGATAGCGAGAACCATGATTTCTTCAGCGGCTCTGGCTCGTCCTATGTCATCGGCAAGGCGGTCGCGACCGAGGATGAGGACTGGGACTTTTAAGCCCGGGCGCGCGCCATGCGCTGCGCGATGGCCGAGCAGACCAGCAGTTGGGTCATGTGATAGATCATCACCGGCAGCACGGTCGCCCCGACCGTCGCCGCCGGAAAGATGGCGGTGGCGATGGGCAGCCCGCTGGCCAGACTTTTGGTCGAGCCGCAGAAGAACAGGACCGCCCGGTCCTGATGCGGCATATGGGTGATGCGTCCGGCCGCGACCATGATCCCCATGGCCAGCGCCAGCAGCAGCGTGACCACCGCAAGGCACAGGATCAAGCTGGGCGCCGGGATCGCCGACCAGATTCCTGCGACCGTGCCCGCGCCAAAGGCCGAATAGACGATCAGCAGGATCGAGCCGCGATCCACCACCATGGTCAGCAGTTTATGGCGCTGGACGAAGCCTCCGATCCATGGCCTCAGGATCTGGCCGAGGATGAAGGGCAACAGGATCTGCAGCGCGATCTTTTCGATGGCGTCGAGGCTGATGCCACCGCCGTCCTGATGCAAAAGCTGCGCGACCAGCAGGGGCGTCAGCGCCACCCCGATCAGGTTTGAAAGCGACGCGGCGCAGATCGCCGCAGGCACATTGCCGCCGGCGATCGAGGTGAAGGCGATCGAGCTTTGCACGGTCGAGGGCAGCACGCATAAAAACAGCAGTCCCAACGTCAGCTGCGATCCCAGCACGCCGCCAAAAATCGCCACTAGGATCAGGCCCAGGACGGGAAACAGCAGATAGGTCGCCGCAAAGGTCAGCCCCTGCAGGCGCCAGTTCAACAGGCCCGCGCGCACCGAGGCCGGGTCCAGCTTGGCCCCGTAAAGGAAGAACAGCAGCGTCACCGCCCAGAAGGTGGCGCCACGCAGCGCCTCGGCCGCGATGCCGCGCGCGGGCAGGATCAGGCCCAGAAGCACCATGCCGACCAGCAGCAGCATATAGGTGTCGATGCCGATCCGTTTCAGCGCGTTCATGCCCGTCTCCGTTCTGTGATGCCGGGTTTGTGAGCCAGATCGGGGCCGGACACAAGCGCAGGGCACCGGGTCCGGGGGTGCCTTTGAGCCGTTGGAATGCTAGACGGCCCGCGAATCCTGCCCGGAACGACGTCAAGACAAATGCCACGACCGGCGTATAATCCAGATCAATGACAAGGAAACCGCATGTCCAGCCAGCCCCAGCGCGCCTCAAGGACAGACCCGATGCCCGCGCCCGGGGTCCCGCGTCCCGGCTTTGCCCGCTGGCTGTCGCAAAGCAATGACGTCACTTCGGTCTTTCTGGCGGCGGGGCAGAACCCGGACCTGATCAATCTGGCCGGCGGCTTGCCGGAGCCGGCGCTGTGGCCCGTTGACGAGCTGGCCGAACTGGCTGCCGAGGCGGTCCGCAACCACCCGGTCGAGGCGCTGGCTTACGGCCCGATCCCCGGCCTGCCGGCGCTGCGCGATCTGATTGCGGCGCGCTTCTCGACCCCCACGCTGCGGCTTGGGCGCGAGAATGTGCTGATCACCACCAGCGGCATGCAGGCCTTGGAGCTGGTGGGCAAGGTGCTGCTCGAGCCGGGTGCGACGATGATCGCCGCGCAAAGCCCCGCCTATCTGGGGGCGCTGGATGCGTGGCGTCCGCGCGACCCGGAATATCGCCCGATGCGGCTTGAGGATGCGGGTTTTGATCCGGTCACCGCGCTGGCCGGGGCGCAATTTGCCTATACGGTGCCGAATTTCTCGAACCCCTCGGGGCGGCTGGTGCCGCTGGCGCAGCGGCAGGCGCTGGTCGATGCCGCGCATCAGACCGGGACATGGCTGATCGAGGACGACCCCTATGGCGTGCTTTACTATGAGGGGACGCCCCTGCCCCGGCTCCTGGACCTGTCCGGCGCGCGCAAACCCGGCACCTATGACGGGCCGGTGGTCTATATGGGGACACTTTCGAAAGAGCTGACGCCGGGGCTGCGCATCGGCTGGATCATTGCGGCGCCAGAGATGATCGGGGCGCTGGCGGCGGCCAAGCAGGGCAGCGACATGTGCAGCAGCGGGCTGGGGCAGATGATCGCCCTGCGCGCGTTCGAGCGCGACATTCCGGGGCGCATCCTGCCGGATATTCTGGCGACATATCGCAGCCGGCGCGACGCGCTTTGCGCGGCGATGCATGAGCATCTGGGCGCGCATCTGGAGTGGCAGCACCCCTCGGGGGGGATGTTCGTCTGGGCGCGGGCGCGCGATCCGCGCCTTGATACCGACCGGCTGCTGGCCCATGCGCTGGCCCATGGCGTCTGCATCTCGCCCAGCAGCGTTTTTGACCCCGAAGGGCTTGACCGGGGCGCAATGCGCATCAACTTTACCCTGAATGCCCCCGAGCGTCTGGCCGAGGGCGTCCGGCGTCTGGCCAGCGCGATCCAAGCCACACTTGCCGAAAGGAGCTGACGCCATGACCGTGACCATCCACCCCCAGGTGCATGAGCCGATCCCCGAGGGCCTGCTGGACCGCTGGCGGCATATTCCGGTGGCGGTCGCAGCGGATCTGACGCCCTCGCACCAGATCGACCCGGCGATCCGGCCGCTTCGGCCGGTGGGTCAGCAGGCGGCGCTGTTCGGGCGCGCGGTCACGGCGCGCAGCACGCCGCCGGATTTCGGCGCGGTGCTGCACGCGGTGGGTGCGATCGGGCCGGGTGATGTGCTGGTGATCGACGCGGGCGCGCAGACCCATCATGCGATGATCGGCGATATTCTGGGCGGGCATCTGCACCGGCAGGGCGCGGCCGGGCTGGTCTGCGACGGCGCGGTGCGCGATGTCGCCGGTCTGGCGGCGATGCCCGGCCTGCCAGTCTATGCCCGCGCGGTCAATCCGCTGGGCCCGACCACCGCCCGCATCGGCGAGGTGAATGGCGGCATCATGATCGGCGGCATTGCCATCGCGCCCGGCGATCTGATCATCGGCGACGATGACGGGCTGGTGGCGCTGCCTCCGGCGTTGCTGCCAAGGCTGATCGACGCGGCCGAGGCCAAACTGCGGCTTGAGGCCGAATGGACAGCGCGGCTGACGGCGGGCGAATCGATCCGCGATATCTTCAAGCTGGGCTGAGCCCGGTCAGGCCGTCACCATCTGGATCGCCAGAAAGATCAGCGCCGACAGGAAGGCGGCGGCGGGCACCGTCACCACCCAGGCGGTGGCGATGGTCATCACATGCGAGCGGCGCACCAGCTTGCGGCGGCGGCGCTCCTCGGGCGGGATGCGGGGACGGTCTGCCTCGTCCTGAGACAGGCGCAGGCGGCGCTCGGTATCCCATTCGCGGAAGAAGCCGACGCCAAAGATCGCACCGACCGCGATATGGGTCGAGCTGACCGGAAGGCCCAGCCAGCTGGCGACGATCACCGTCAGCGCCGCCGACAGCGCCACGCAAAAGGCGCGCATCGGGTTCAGTTTGGTGATCTGGCTGCCGACCATGCGGATCAGCTTGGGGCCGAACAGGAACAGGCCGAAGCTGATGCCGAAGGCCCCGATCAGCATCACCCAGACCGGAATGCTGACATCATGGGTAAAGTCGCCGGTTTGCGAGGCCTGCACGATGGCGGCCAGCGGCCCGACCGCGTTCGCGACATCGTTGGCGCCATGGGCAAAGCTCAGCAGCGCCGCCGAGACGACCAGCGGAATCGCGAACAGCACCTTCAGCGACTTGTTGCGGTTCTCCAGCCCCTCGGACTGGCGGCGGACGACCGGGATCATCACCAGCCATGTGGCGATGCCGATCCCCAGCCCCAGCAGCATCGCCGTCCCCATTGAGATCTTGACGAGGTTCTTGAGCCCCTTCAGCGCCAGATAGGCGGCGAATGCGCCCGACATGATGCCGACCAGCACCGGCACCCATTTGCGCGCCGCCGCGATCTTGTCGGGCTGGTAGATGATGCGGGCCTTGATGAACCACAAAAAGCCCGCCGCGCTCAGCCCGCCCAGCACCGGCGAGATCACCCAGCTTGCGGCGATGGCGCCCATCATGCCCCAGTTGATCGCGCCGAAACCGGCCGCGGCGATCCCCGCGCCCATGACGCCGCCCACGACCGAATGCGTGGTCGAGACCGGCGCCCCGATCCAGGTCGCCAGATTCACCCACAAGGCCGATGACAGCAGCGCCGCCATCATCGCCCAGATGAAAACCGAGGACTCGCCGATGCTGTCGGGCGCGACAATGCCCTTGGAGATGGTCGAGACCACGTCGCTGCCGGCGATCAGCGCCCCGGCGCTTTCAAAGATCGCGGCGATGACGATGGCGCCGCCCATGGTCATGGCATTGGCGCCGACCGCCGGACCCATGTTGTTGGCAACGTCATTGGCGCCGATATTCAGCGCCATATAGGCGCCGAAGGTCGCGGCGATGACCACGATCAGCGTGTTGCTGGTCTGGCCCAGCGACAGCGCCGCTGCCAGACCCGCCAGCATGATGAAGACAAAGGCGATGCCCGGACCCACCAGAGGCCGCGAGACATAGCTTGCCGCCATTTCCAGATTCGAGAAGCGCCCGAGATCGCGGTCCAGCGTCTCGAGATGTCGGGATTCGTGGTCGTTCTGGGCCATGCTCTCACCGCTGCGGTCGCGCCGGGTGGGTAGGCGGGATTTGGGGGCAAATCAACCATTGCGTCACCGAAACGTTAAAGATTCTTTACATGGCGCTGCGGATGGGTCGCTATGGCAGCCGGTTCCAAGTATCGACAATCCCCCCATGTCGGAATTATCTATAAAAATGACCCGCAGATCCGAAGACACTCTCGCCCATCGCATCAGCCGTGTGCTGGCCGACCGCATCATCGCCGGACAGATCGAGCCGGGCGCGCGGCTGCGTCAGGACCACATCGCCGAGGAGTTCGGCGCCAGCCATGTCCCCGTGCGCGAGGCGTTCCGCCGGCTCGAGGCGCAGGGGCTGGCGGTCAGCGAGCCGCGCAAGGGTGTCCGGGTGGCGAGCTTTGATCTGGACGAGGTCAAGGAGGTCGCCGCCATGCGCGCCGCGCTTGAGGTTCTGGCCCTGCGCCATGCCGCCCCGCACCGGACCCCGGCGGTGCTGGATGCGGCGGATGAGGCGACGCGGGCCGGCGACGCCTCGCGCGATGTGCGCGAATGGGAAGAGGCGAACCGCAGCTTTCATCGCCTGATCCTCGAACCCTGCGCGATGCCGCGACTGCTGGCCTCGATCGACGATCTGCATGCCGCCAGCGCGCGCTTCCTGTTCACGGCCTGGCAAGCGACATGGGAGGCGCGCACCGATCACGATCACCGCGCCATCCTTGCCGCCCTGCGCAAGGGCGATCTCGAGATGGCCGGCGCGACGCTGGCGCGGCATGTGCAATGGATCGGCCACCGCCCCATCGCCAGCGCGAGCGGTCGTCAGCGGGACGCTTTCGCCATCGTTGGATAAAATTATCTATAATAACTATTGCGACTCATCGCCACATTGCCATCAATATAGATTGTTAGCTAAACTATCTATTGCCGCAAGGAGCGATGATGAATCCGACCTCTGCCCTATCTCGTCCGATTCTGCTGGGCGTGGCCCGCAAGGGTGCCGTGATCGTTCTGGGCGTTGCCCTGATCACCCTTTGCGCCAAGATTCGCGTGCCCTCATGGCCGGTGCCGATGACGCTGCATACGCTGGCGGTCATGGCGATTGCGCTGGCCGCCGGGCCGCGTCTGGCGACTGCGACCTTCATGGCCTATCTGATGGCTGGCGCGGCGGGGTTGCCGGTCTTTTCCGGCACGCCCGAGCGTGGCATTGGTCTGGCCTATATGGTCGGCCCGACCGGCGGCTATCTGCTGGGATATCTGGCTGCAAGCTGGGTTTCCGGCGTATTGGCACTGGGTCGTGGCACGCCGGGGCAGGTCCTCGCCATGCTGGCGGGGCTGGCGATCACCTATGCGATCGGCCTGCTGTGGCTGCTGAAATTCGTTCCGGCGGGTCAGGTCATCGCGCTTGGTTTCGCGCCGTTCATTCTGGGTGACCTGATCAATATCGCCATGGTCGCATTGGGCGCGCGGGCCCTGCCCCGGCGCTTCATGGGCAGGATCGGCCAATGACCGGGGCTGCAAACGGCCTGCCCCCGGGGCAGGCCACCCAACCCGCCGCCGCCCCTGCCCGAACCGCCGCCGTCCTGCGTCACGACTGGACCGAGGCCGAGGCCCGCGCCATCTACGATCTGCCCCTGCCCGCGCTGATGTCGCGCGCGCAGGACCTGCATCGCCGGCATTTCGACCCGGAGGTGATCGAGACTGCGACGCTGCTATCTATAAAAACCGGCGGCTGCCCCGAGGATTGCGGCTATTGCTCGCAAAGCGCGCATCACCAGACCGGGCTTTCGGCCTCGAAGCTGATGCAGGTCGAGCAGGTTCTGGCCGAGGCGCGGCGCGCACGGGATGCCGGCGCCACCCGTTTCTGCATGGGCGCGGCATGGCGCAGCCCCAAGGATCGCGATATGGCGGCTGTCTGCGCCATGATCCGGGGCGTGCGCGCGCTTGGCATGGAAAGCTGCGTCACGCTAGGCATGCTGACGCCGCCGCAGGTCGCGCAACTGGCCGAGGCGGGGCTGGATTACTACAACCACAATATCGACACCTCGCGGGACTATTATCCGGAAATCATCACCACGAGGACCATGGATGACCGGCTGGCCACGCTGGCCCATGTCCGCGCCGGGGGCATCCGGGTCTGCTCGGGCGGGATCGTCGGCATGGGCGAGACGGTCGACGACCGCATCTCGATGCTGGTGACGCTGGCCACGCTGCCCGGCCATCCCGACAGCGTGCCGCTGAACATGTGGATGCCGGTCGCGGGCACACCGGTCATGGAAAAGGCCCGACCCGCCGGGGTGCTGGAATTCGTTCGGCTGGTGGCGCTGGCGCGGATCCTGATGCCGCAAAGCGTGGTGCGCCTGTCGGCGGGCCGCGACTCGATGAGCGACGAGGCGCAGGCGCTGTGCTTTCTGGCCGGCGCCAATTCGATCTTCACCGGCGAGCGGCTGCTGACCACCGCCAATCCCCAGCGCGACAAGGATGCGGACCTGCTGATGCGGTTGGGGATGCGGGCTGCCGAATTGCCAATCCGAAACGATATCGCTGCTGAATGAGGCTTTGCCCATGACCCATGCCATCGTCAAACACGCCATCGTCGTCACCGGCACCGATACCGGGATCGGCAAGACGATCTTTGCCGCCGGGCTGGTGGGCGCGCTGGATGGGATCTACTGGAAACCGGTTCAGGCCGGGATCGAGGGCGGCACCGACAGTCAGGCGGTGGCGCGCCTGTCGGGCCTGCCCGAAGGGCGGATCCTGCGCGAGACATGGCTGCTGCGGACGCCGGCATCGCCCCATCACGCCGCCGAACTCGAGGGGGTCGAGATCAATGCCGAAAAGCTCAATCCTCCGGTGGTGCCGCGCTATCTGGTGATCGAGGGCGCCGGCGGGGTGATGGTGCCGCTGAACCGGCGCCGGACCTTTCTGGACGTGCTGGCGCGCTGGCGGCTGCCGACGGTGCTTTGCGCGCGCACCCGGCTGGGCACCATCAACCATACGCTGCTGTCACTCGCGGCCATGCGCGATCGCGGCGTGCCGGTGCTGGGGGTGGCGCTGATCGGCGATGCCGCGCCCGAGACCCAGCGCATCATCGCCGAGATGGGCCGGGTGCGGGTGCTGGGCCGCCTGCCCCGGCTTGAGCGGCTGAACTCGATCACCCTGAGCGCCGCCTTCCACGAAGGTTTTTCGCGCGACGATTTCCGCGTCTAGCACGGCCGGGACAGCCGCAGCGCATCAATCGCCGCTGCGGGGCGCGTTCTCGTCGGCGGACAGCATGGCGGCCAGTTCGACCGCGTTCCTGACCCCCATCTTGGCCAGCACCCGGCCGCGATGCACCTCGACCGTGCGCATCGAGATCTCCAGCGATGCCGCGATCTGCTTGTTCATCGCCCCGCTGAGCATCAGCCCCATGACCTCGTCCTCGCGCGCCGACAGGGTGGCGCGACGAGCGGCGAGATCGCGGCGGCTGGCGGCCTCGGCCTCGGCGGCGAGATGGGTCTGGATTGCCGCCAGCGCCAGATCGACGATCTGATTGTCGTTGAAGGGCTTTTCCAGAAAGTCATAGGCCCCGGCCTTCAGCGCCTGCACCGCGATGGGCACGTCGGCATGGCCGGTCAGAAAGATCACCGGCGCGGCATTTCCCAGCGCTCGCAGGCGCTGAAAGGTCTCCGGCCCGCTGAGTTCGCCCATGCGCACGTCCAGAATGACGCAGGCGCAATCCTTGAGCGGCTGCGCGGCCAGAAACGCCTCGCCCGAGGGCCAGCCGCGCGAGGGCACGCCGCGCGAGGTAAAGAGAAAGCTCAGCGCGTCGCGGATCGCCTCTTCGTCATCGACGATATGGATCATGCCCGGGCCCGTCATGCCGCCCCCTTCCTGCCACTTCCCCCTATGCCGCCCATGTCGTCCCCTTTTCCGCCCCGTCGCGCAAGGGCAGCTGGATGCGGAACACGGTGCCGCCAGCCTCGCCCGGCCGGTGGGTCAGCGATCCGCCATGAAGTTCCACGATAGAGCGGCAGATTTTCAGCCCCATGCCCATGCCCTGGGGCTTGGTGGTGGCGAAGGCGTCGAACAGCCGTCCTTCCAGTTCCGGGGCGATGCCGGCGCCGCCATCCGCGACCTCGATCACCATGTGGTCCGCCTCGGTCAGCAGCCGCACCTCGAGCTGGTCACTGATGCGGTTTTCGCCCATCGCCTCCATGCCGTTGCGGATCAGGTTGATCAGAACCTGTTCCAGCAGGATGCGGTCGGCCTGAGCCGGCGGGACGGGGGAAATGGCGGTTGCCAGCAGGACCCGGTGCTCGCGCGCATCGGCCTGAAGGAACTCGACCGTTTCGGCGATGACCTCGTCCAGACGGGTCTCGGAGAAACGCGGCTCGCGCTTTTTCACCAGATCCTGAATGCGGCGGATGATCTGTCCGGCGCGCCCGGCCTGCCGGGCCAGTTTCTGATTGGCCTCGCGCATCAGCGCCGGGTCGGCATTGCCGCGCTCCATCAGGTTCTGCATGCCCGCCGCATATGAGGCGATGGCCGCCAGGGGCTGGTTCAGCTCATGCGCCAGCGTCGAGGCCATCTCGCCCAGCGTCACCAGCCGGCCGGTGCGGGCCATGGTCTCGTCCTGCGCCCGCGCCAGCCGGGCCACGCGCTTCTGTTCGGTGATGTCGATGACCGAGCCCATCCAGCCGCGATGCTTGCCGGCCGCGTCGATCAGCGGCGCGTCGAAAACCTGGACCTCGATCGCATGCCCGTCGCGATGCAGGAAGCGGGTCTCGAAGCTGCGCACGGTCCGCCCGCCCCGGGCCAGTTCGCGGTGGCGCTCTTCGGTTTCCGACAGCCGCTCGGGATCCCAATAGGGCATGGGCGGCATGCGCCCGACCAGTTCCGAGACCTCCCATCCGACCAGATTGGCGAAGGCCGAGTTGACGTAAAGGATGCGGCCCGAATGATCCTTGGCGCGCAGTCCGACGGTCAGGCTTTCCTCCATCGAGCGGCGGAACGCGGTTTCATTGCGCAGGCGCAGTTCCGCCAGCCGGCGATGGCCGGCGCTGCGAAACAGGATCACCAGCGCCAGAATGGCAAAGATCGCCAGCCCGCCGATCACCGCCATCAGCAGCGTGGTGCGAAACGAGGTCGGCGCACGATAGGCGTTGATCTGCACCGCCACACCGCGCAGCGGTGGGTCGAAGCTGATCGTATGGCTGGGGCTGTCCTGAGTTGGGGTCAGGCGCTGGCGGGCGGCGATCTCGGCCCCGGCGCTGGACAGGATGCGCACGCCATATTGTTCAGCGATCCACCAGGGCAGGTGGCGGTTGAGCAGCAAGGGCAGAGACAGCGTCGAGGTCACAAAGCCCCGCCCGCCCGGCAGGGCAAGGCCCATGGCGACGCTGCCATCGGGGGCGATGTCGCCATAGCTTGGCCGTGCGGTGCTGACGCCGATCTGCGCCAGCCGGCCTACCAGCACATCATCGCCCGGCGCCTCGCGGCCCGGCAGCGCGCGGATGCGCCGACCTTCGGCATCATACCAGACCACCGACAGGAATTCCGGGCTGCCGGCGATATGGGCGCGGGCGCGGGCGTCGATGGTGGCGGTGGAAATGCCGCTGGCGGTGTCCAGCGACATGCTGACCAGCATATCCTCATCGACCGACATCTGAAAGCGCAGGGTCTGCTCGACCCAAAGCGCGTCAGTGGCCAGCTTGGTGCGCGCCTGCTCGGTCTCGCTGCGATTGGCGATCCAGATCGCCAGCGTCACCAGCGCGACCAGCGCCACGATGGCAAAGAGCGGCACCAGCGACAAAAGGTCGATCCCGTGCCGCGCCGGCACGCCGCCCTCGCCCGACCACGGGTCGCCATAGGGCGCGGGCTTGCCCCCCGCCAGCCGGGCCGGTCTGTCGCCTCGGATCACTTGCATCCCCCCAGCGCACCATCTCGCGACCGCAAGCCCGCGGGTGGGGCTATTGCGGAAACCCACAATAGCGATGTTCACGCGATGGTGACAAGAACGTAACCACCGCTCGGAGGGGCGGACAAGTAATCAGGGAGAGAAAGCCATGCTGACTCGTCGCAGCTTCACCGCCATGGCGGGGGCCGTTGCCATCGCCATGTCCACCGCGCTGCCCGCGCTGGCGCAAGATGCCATCACCATCAAATTCAGCCATGTCGTCGCCCCCGACACGCCCAAGGGCAAGGGTGCGCAGAAATTCAAGGACCTTGCCGAGCAATATACCGAAGGCAAGGTCAAGGTCGAAATCTATCCCAACAGCCAGCTCTACAAGGACAAGGAAGAGCTCGAGGCGCTGCAACTGGGTGCCGTGCAGATGCTGGCCCCGTCGCTGGCCAAGTTCGGCCCGCTGGGCGTCCAGCAGTTCGAGCTGTTCGACCTTCCGATGCTGTTCGCCAATCGCGACGAGCTGCGCAAGATCACCGATGGCGACGTCGGCAAGGGCCTTCTGGCCAAGCTGGAAGACAAGGGCATCAAGGGTCTGGCCTATTGGGATAACGGCTTCAAGATCATGTCCGCCAACAGCCCGGTCATCGTCCCCGACGATTTCCTTGGCCTGAAGATGCGCATCCAGTCCTCGAAGATCCTCGAGGCGCAGATGGAGGCGCTTGGCGCCGTGCCGCAGGTCATGGCCTTCTCGGAAGTGTATCAGGCGCTGCAGACCGGCGTTGTCGACGGTACCGAGAACCCGCCCTCGAACATGTACACCCAGAAGATGCATGAAGTGCAAAAGCACGCCACCATCTCGCGCCATGGCTATCTGGGCTATGCGGTGATCGTGAACAAGGCGTTCTGGGACGGTCTGCCCGAGGATGTGCGCGCCAATCTGGACAAGGCCATGACCGAGGCGACCGTCTATGCCAATGGCATCGCCGCCGAGGAAAACGACAAGTCGCTGGAAGCGATGAAGGCCGCCGGCACCACCGAATTCCACGAAATGACCGACGAAGAGCGCGCCGAATGGCTTGAAGTCCTCAAGCCGGTGCATGAGGAAATGGCCGACCGCATTGGCGCCGACCTGATCCAGCAAGCCTATGAGGCGATCGGAACCAACTGATCCCTGTATAGGCCAACTCGGGGGACGCCCGCGCTGCGTCCCCCCTTTCCCCCATATCGAGGTATGCCATGTTGCTGCGCTTCCTCGACCGCTTCGAAGAGGTTCTGATCTCGGCGCTCATGGCGACTGCCGTGACGCTGATCTTCGTTGCGGTCGTTCATCGCTTCTCGCTCGGTGCTGCTGCGGATCTGGTCGGTTTTGCCCGCTCGCATGATATGCCCGGGCTGCAATCTGCCGCGCGTTCGGTGTTCAAGGCGATCAACTCGATCAAACTGACCTGGGCGCAGGAAGCCTGCATCTATCTCTTCGTCTGGATGGCCAAATTCGGCGCCGCCTATGGCGTCAGGATCGGCATCCATGTCGGCGTCGATGTGCTGGTCGAGCGTCTCAAGGACCCGGCCCGCAAGATCGTCACCGCCATCGCCATGTCGGGCGGCATCATCTTCACCGCCATCGTGGCCTGGATCGGCGCCGATTTCGTCTATCACGTCTATCTGGGTGGGCAGACCTCGCCCGATCTGGAACTGAAGATGTGGGTCATCTACCTGGCGGTGCCGCTGGGTTCGGCGCTGATGTGCTTTCGCTTCATCCAGGCGCTCTATCTGTATCTGACCACCGGCTATATCGCCCATCACGACCTGAGTTCCGTCGAAGGCGTGGATGAAGAGGCCAAGGACGTCGCCACGGGGGGCCACGGATGACCGCGCTTATCATCTTCCTGATCCTGGCGGTCCTGCTGCTGACCGGGATGCCCGTCTCGATCGCGCTGGGTCTGACGGTGTTCACCTTCCTGTTCGGGTTCACCGACATCCCCATGGACAGCATCGCGCTGAAGCTGTTCACCGGCATCGAGAAATTCGAGATCATGGCGATCCCGTTCTTCATCCTCGCCGGCAACTTCCTGACCCATGGCGGCGTGGCACGGCGGATGATCCGCTTTGCGACCTCGATGGTGGGGCATTGGTATGGCGGCATGGGCATGGCCGCAGTCATGGCCTGCGCGCTGTTCGCCGCGATCTCGGGCAGCTCGCCCGCCACCGTGATGGCCGTCGGCTCGATCCTGATCCCGGCCATGGTCAAGCAGGGCTATCCGCCGCAATTCGGCGTGGGCTCGATCGCCACCGCCGGCGGTCTCGGCATCCTGATCCCGCCCTCGATCGTCATGGTCATGTATTCGGTTGCGACCTCGGGCATGGTGGTGACCGGCCCGGACGGGCAGCCGGTGCTGTCCGCATCCATCGGGACGCTGTTCATGGCCGGCGTCGTGCCGGGCCTGATGCTGGCCACCATGCTGGGCGCCACCACCTACTGGCGGGCAAAGAAGAACAACTATCCCCGCATGGCGCGTGCCGACTGGCGCGAACGCTGGCTGGCCTTCCGCGAGTCGGTATGGGGGCTGATGCTGATCGTCATCATCATGGGCGGCATCTATGGCGGCATCTTCACGCCGACCGAGGCCGCGGCCGTCAGCGCCGTCTACGCCTTCGTGATCGCGGTCTGGGTCTACAAGGACATCAAGCTGCGCGATGTGCCCAAGGTGCTGCTGTCTTCGGCGGCGATGTCGGCGATGCTGCTCTATATCATCACCAATGCCGTGATGTTCGCCTTCATCCTGACCTCGGAACAGATCCCGCAGACGCTGTCCGACTGGATCGTCAACCTGGGTCTTGGCAAGATCGGCTTCCTGCTGGTCGTGAACGTCATGCTGCTGTTCATCGGCATGGTGATGGAGCCCTCGGCCATCGTCCTGATCATGGCGCCGATCCTCTACCCGGTTGCCGTCAAGCTGGGCGTCGATCCGGTCCATTTCGGGATCATGATGGTCGTCAACATGGAGATCGGGCTGTGTACGCCACCGGTGGGCCTGAACCTCTATGTCGGCTCGGCGATTTCCAAGCTGGGCCTGACCGAGGTGACCAAGGCCGCCACGCCCTGGATCCTGACGGCGTTGGTGTTCCTGATGCTGATCACCTACGTGCCGGAAATCACCATGTTCCTGCCGCATATGCTGGGCATGAACTGACGACACAAAAAGGGGCCGAAAGGCCCCTTTTTCCTATCTGGCGCCAGAGGGCGCGACCTGTGCCAGCCCCTTGCCCATATCCTCGCGATTGCGGATTTCGCCCGCGTCGGCCACGGGTTCGCCCCGCCCGGCGTCACTCCTCCTCAAAGCTGAACAGCGCCAGGCTGCGCTCGCGCTCATTGACCTTCAGGCGGCGGTTCATCGGGGCATGCGCCCGGGCCGAGCAGTCGGGCCGCTCGCACAGATAGCAGTTCAGCCCGATATCGACCGGTCGCGTCCGTTCCAGATCGATGCCATCGGCATAGATCAGCCGCGGCGCGTAAGCCACGTCGCAGCCCAGCCCGATGGCCAGCCGCTGCGCCGGCGCGCCATGCTGGCCGCCCGCCCGCGTCGTGGTGCGCGCGATCGAGAAATAGCTTGCGCCTTCGGGCATCCGGATGACCTGGGTCTGGATGCGCTCGGGCGTCTCGAAGGCGGCATGGATGTTCCACAAGGGGCAGGTGCCGCCAAAGCGCGAGAACGGAAACCGCCCTGCGCTGAAGCGTTTCGAGATGTTCCCGGCCTGATCGACGCGCACGAAATAGAACGGGATCCCCTTGGCATCCGGGCGTTGCAGCGTCGACATGCGATGCGCGGTCTGCTCGTAGCTGGCGCCGAAACGGTGGCCCAGCAGCTCGACGTCATAACGTTCGGATTCGCAGGCGGCCAGAAAGCGGCCGTAAGGCATCAGCAGCGCCGCACCGAAATAATTCGCCAGACTGACCCGCAGCAGCGATACGGCGGGCGGGTCGGACAGGTCCGAATCCTGGACCAGTTGCGCAATCGTCGCCTCTTGCTCCAGACGCGCCAGCAGGACGCCGATCTGAAAGCGGCGGCTGGCCTGCCCCAGCAGTTCCGACAGCATCAGTTCCTTGCGGTGGAAATCGAACCGCCGCAGCTGGTCGCCCATCACCTCGGCGGGCAGGATGCGCACGATGATCCCGTGCGAGGCCAGCCGGCTGGTCAGCGCCACATGCGGCTCGTGCCGGTGCAGGGCCAGTTCCTCGGCCAGTTCCTCGGCCGGGCGGTCCAGCGCATCGACGTAGTTGCGATGGGCATAGAACCAGTTCCGGACCGCATCGACGGGGCGCGAGTTTTCGGCCAGCACCTCGGCCTTGTCGCGGTCGGTCAGCGGGTTGTCATCGGCCTGCGGGCGCAGGATCGCCTCGCGATATTGCTCATGCAGCCGCACAAAGGCCGAGGCGATGCGCGGCGAGGCTTGCAGCACCGCCTCGATTTCCGAACGTGACAGGCTGCCGGTGCCAAGCGCCGGCTCTTTCAACGCGGCCGAAAAATCGGTGGCCAGTTGCGCATCGGTCGAGGGCGCCAGTTCCGACACGTTCAGGTCATAGACCTCGGCCAGTTTCATCAGGAACCGCGCCGAGGCCGGGCGCTGGTCGGCCTCGATCAGGGTGACATAGCTGGCCGAGACGCCCAGCTCGGTCGCCATCTGCGCCTGCGTCAGGCCCAGCGATTGCCGCAGCACCCGCAGGCGCTGGCCGATGATCAGCTTTTCATTGCGTCCTGTCATGTGACAAACCTTACAATCTTGTCACGGGCGATGTGACAATCCCTACCTCAGCACCCGATCCTTACAGGTTTATGCTGTGCAAAGTCCATTACATTACTAACATGACATTATGAGCTGAATCACAAAACCTTCCCGGAGGCCCCCATGCCACTTGATCGTCCACCACCCGCCTTGCCGCCGATCGTCCTGCGCGCCGTTCCCGGTGCCGACGATGTCCTGACCCCCGAGGCGCTGGCCTTTGTCGCGGAACTGCAAGGCCGGTTCGGTCTGCGGCTGCACGCGCTGATGGTTGCCCGTGCCCGCCGTCAGGAACGCATCGACCGCGGCGAACTGCCTGACTATCTGCCCCAGACCAAGGAAATCCGTCAGGGCATCTGGCGCGCCGCCGAAATCCCCGAAATCCTTGAGGATCGCCGCGTCGAGATCACCGGCCCGGTCGACCGCAAGATGATGATCAACGCGCTGAATTCCGGCGCCAAGGTCTTCATGGCGGATTTCGAGGACGTGACCTCGCCCAGCTTTGCCAATCTGATCGCCGGCCAGAAGAACCTGATCGACTATCGCGACGGCACGCTGGAATATGAGGATCAGGCCAGCGGCAAATCCTATCGCGTCGACGCGGATGCGGCACTGCTGATGATGCGCCCGCGCGGGCTGCACATGTCGGAATCCAACGTGCTGATCAACGCCCAGCCGATCTCGGCGGCGCTGTTCGATTTCGGCCTGTCGCTGTTCCATACCGGCAAGGCCTTTGCCGAAAGCGGGCGCGGCCCGTTCTACTATCTGCCCAAGCTGGAAGCCCATGGCGAGGCGCGTTTCTGGAACGAGGTCTTTACCTATGCCCAGGACCGTCTTGGCCTGCCGCAAGGCACGATCAAGGCCACGGTCCTGATCGAGACCCTGCCCGCCGCCTTCGAGATGGACGAAATCATCTGGGAACTGCGCGACCATATTGCCGGGCTGAACTGCGGCCGCTGGGATTATATCTTCAGCTATATCAAGACCCTGCGCAATCACGACGCCTATGTCCTGCCCGACCGCGCCGAGGTCGTCATGGAGGACGCCTTCCTTGCGACCTATGCCGCGCGCGTGGTCAAGGCGGCGCATCGCCGGGGCATTCACGCCATGGGCGGCATGTCGGCGGCGATCCCTGTCAAGGACGATGCCGAGGCCAACAAGGCCGCCTTTGCCCAGGTCCGCGCCGATAAAAAGCGCGAGGTCGGCATGGGCTTTGACGGCTGCTGGGTCGCGCATCCCGATCTGGTCCCGGTCGCGCAGGAAATCTTTGACGCCGAAATGCCCGGCCCCAACCAGATCCGCAAGCCGCGTCAGGAATGGCGCATCCTGCCTGCGATGCTGCTGAAGCCTCATCAGGGCCAGATCACCGAAGCCGGGGTCAAGACCAACATCTCGGTCGCGATCGAATATCTGGCCAACTGGCTGTCGGGCCGCGGCGCCGTCCCCATCCACAACATGATGGAGGATGCCGCCACCGCCGAGATCTGCCGCGCCCAGCTGTGGCAATGGCTGCGTCACGGCGCCACGGTCACGCTGGAAAACGGCGAAGAGCGGCTCTTTACCGCCGACTGGCTGGGCGAACTGGTTCAGGCCGAGATCGTCTCGATCCTGACCCGGCTGGGCCCGAACGGCTTCCATCGCGGGCATTACGCCTCGGCGGCGCGCATCGTCCAGGAGGCGGTGACGGCGCAGGCGCTTCCCGACTTCATCACCGCGCCGGCCTATGACGTGCTGAACGCGCTGGACTGATTTGAAACATCATTCGGCGGGCCGCCCGCCCGCCATCCCTTCACATGAATACGACGAAAGGAAATACCATGGCCAACCGTAAGACTTACGCAGAGCTGCGCGCCGAGGTCGAGAAACGCTATCCCTCGGGTCAGACCCCCGGCGGCGTCACCGTTGACGACATCGTCCAGCTGCGCATGCAGAACACCTATGACACGCATCTGGACATCGCCCGCGACATGGCAACCGTGATGCGCGCCGACATGGCCGCCTATGACGCCGATTCCAGCAAGTTCACCCAGTCGCTGGGCTGCTGGTCGGGCTTCCACGCCCAGCAGATGATCAAGGCCGTGAAGCGCATGCGCGGCACCGCCAAGGGCACTTATGTCTATCTGTCGGGCTGGATGGTCGCCGGTCTGCGCAACCGCTGGGGCCACCTGCCCGACCAGTCGATGCATGAAAAGACCGCCGTCGCCGACCTGATCCACGAAATCTATGTCTCGCTGCGTCAGGCCGACGAGGTCGCGATCAACGACCTGTTCAAGGAACTGAAAGCCGCCAAGACCGACGCCGACCGCGCGAAGATCATCGAAAAGATCGACAATTTCGAAACCCATGTCGTGCCGATCATCGCCGATATCGATGCCGGTTTCGGCAACGAGCATGCGACCTATCTGCTGGCCAAGGAACTGATCAAGGCCGGTGCCTGCGCGCTGCAAATCGAAAACCAGGTCTCGGACGCCAAGCAATGCGGCCATCAGGACGGCAAGGTCACCGTGCCGCGCGAAGACTTCATCGAAAAGCTGCGCGCCTGCCGCCTTGCGCTTGAGGAACTGGGCGTGGACGATGGCGTCATCGTCGCCCGCACCGACAGCCTTGGCGCCGGCCTGACCCAAAAGATCCCGGTCAGCCAGCACCCCGGCGATCTGGCCTCGGGCTATATCAAATGGCTCAAGACCGAAGCGATCAGCGAC
>RRZT012026000.1_pt1 | contig 18574 bp, 19 predicted proteins | sample 2165551 | NCBI WGS metagenome assembly RRZT01 (sample SAMN10456910, study PRJNA506462) | wastewater metagenome | biome: wastewater; feature: sludge; material: wastewater sludge; isolation source: wastewater sludge with Escherichia coli K12::gfp cells carrying plasmid... | place: USA: Moscow, Idaho...
GTTTTTAGAACAACTTTTATTAAAAAACAATTTCACTTTACTTTTCATCTCTCACGATAGATATTTTATTGACAATATCGCAACAAGCGTTGTTGAAGTTGATGGAGGAACATTAAGAAAGTTTAATGGTGGATACTCTTCTTATTTAGAACAAAAAGCTCAAATTTTAGAAAATATGCAAAAAGAGCATGAAAATCTTTTACGAATGGTAAAACGTGAAGCTCACTGGATGCAACACGGAGTAACAGCTAGAAGAAAAAGAAACGAAAGAAGAAAATCTGAATATTTTGATTTAAAACAAAAAGCAAGATCTAATCCTGCGATGATTAGAAAGATGTCTTTAGAACTTCAAAGAGAACAAAAATCTTTTAATGGTGAAGAGAAACAACAAAATAGAAAAAAAATGCTTTATGAATTGGACAATGTTTATAAATCATTAGGTGAAAAAGAGTTAATCAAAGACTTTACAACTAGAATTTTACAAAAAGATACTATTGCAATAGTTGGACCAAATGGAAGTGGAAAATCAACTTTATTAAAAATTTTTATGGAAAAACTAAAAATTGATAAAGGAACTTTTAAAAAAGGTGATTTCAATATAGGATATTTCGACCAACAAAGAGATATGCTTGATGATAATAAAAATCTAATGGAAACTTTCTGTCCAAATGGTGGAGATAGAGTAATCCTTGATGATGGAAGAAATATGCATGTTTTTGGATATTTGAAAAACTTTTTATTTCCAAGAGAATACCTTGATAAAAAAGTTGGAGTTTTAAGTGGAGGAGAAAAAAATAGAGTTGCTCTTGCCCTACTTTTTACAAAAAAAGTTGATTGTTTGATACTTGATGAACCAACAAATGACTTAGATATTCCTACAATAAATATTTTAGAAGAGTATTTACAGAATTTTCAAGGTGCTTTGATATTTGTATCACATGATAGATATTTTGTAGATAAAATAGCAAAAAAACTCTTTGTATTCCAAGGAAATGGTCATATTATGGAAAGTTTCCAACCTTATAGTGAATACTTAGAGATTGAAAAAGAACTAAAAGAACTCGATTCTTTAGAGTTTGATATAGAAAAAGAAAAAACATCTGTTCAAGTTCCTCAACAAGCTAAGAAACAGACAAAACTATCATACAAAGACCAAAGAGAGTATGATTTATTGCCAAAAGAGATAGAAGAGTTAGAATCAAAACTAGAAGAAATAAATAACTGTTTAGCAAATCCAAAATGTTATGAACAAAAAGGAATTGTTGCTATTTCAAAAGAGTTAGAAGAAACAAAAGAATTATATGAAGTAAAAGTTGAAAGGTTTTTAGAACTTGAAGAGCTAGTTGAGAGCTTTAATTCATAAAAAGATATAATAAAAAATAATTTAATAAGGGAGTTTAAATGAGTTTAAAAGAACAATTAAATGAAGATTTAAAAACAGCAATGAGAGAAAAGAATGTTGTTAAAAGAGACTCTATAAGAGCAATAAACACAATGATAAAACAAATTGAAGTTGATGAAAGAAGAGTTTTAGATGATGCTGAAGTAATCAAACTAATTCAAAGAGGAATAAAACAAAGAGAAGAAGCAATAGCACAATATAGCGCTGCTTCAAGAGATGATTTAGTACAAAAAGAGCAAGAACAAGTTGATGTTTTTATGCTTTATTTGCCAAAACAATTAACAAATGAAGAATTAGAAGCAGGAATGAAAGAAGTAATCAGTGAAGTTGGAGCAACAACAATAAAAGATATGGGAAAAGTTATGGGTGTTGCTTCTAAAAAATTTGCTGGTGTTGCAGATGGAAAAAGAATAAATGAAATGGTGAAGAAGCTTTTAGCATAAAATATTTTTAGGAATGAAATAGTGAAGAGATTTTTAAGTCATCTAAATGAAATAGAAATAAAAGAAGTAGCAGAAAAAAAAGTTGATAGCTTAGAAAAGCTTATCATTCTTTTACTAAAACGTGTTCATCCACAAAATGTAGAGATTTTGGTATCTATTTTAAAACAGGCATTAATTCCTTCTATCTGCGTTGAAGTTGATGATGAAATAGAAAAGTTATTTGTAGAAATTGAAAAAAATCCAAATCTTTTATTTAATAAAGCTATTCAAATTCATATTGAAAAACTAATTTTAAAAAGATTTGAAAAAGATAAGTTAGTTGTTGTTCAAAAAACTTCTGATATTTCAAAACTTGTTTTGATGATGGAAGAGTACTTCAATGAAGCTATTTCAAGTAATGGTTCTGGAACAAAAAATATTTTAAATATCAGAGAAAGAATCGAATCTATAAATATAGCTCAAGATGGAATAGAAGCTCTTACAAAACTACAAGATGAACTTGTAAATGCAGCTTCTATGATAGAAAAAGAGATGAGTTCAGTTACAAATAAACTAGAATCAGGGAAAAGCCAAATTTTAGCTTTGGAAGAAAAGATAAAAAGTTTAGAAGATGAACTTACAAAAACAAAAACAGAAAATATGACAGACCATTTAACTGGTGTTTTAACTAGACGAGCTTTTAGTGATGAGATAAAAAGAATAGAAAGTTCATACAATAGAATAAATACACAATATGCTGTAATATTTTTCGATTTAGACCACTTCAAAATTTTAAATGATAGTTATGGTCACGAATGTGGAGATGTTGTATTATCTACATTTGGAAAGATTTTAAATAAAACTGTAAGAGAGCATGATTTAGTTGGTCGTTATGGTGGAGAAGAGTTTATTGCTATTATTCATTTTAACCTAAATAGAGAGCTTTTACAGTTTTTAAAACGAATAAAAACAATAGTTACAGAAAACAGCTTTTTATATCAAGATAAAAAAATCAGAATCACTTTTTCAGCGGGAGTTGCGATAAGAAATAGCTATCCAACTTACGAAAATGCTTTACAAAAAGCTGATGCGTTATTATATAAAGCAAAAGAATCAGGAAGAAATAAAATATTACTTGAAAATGGAATGGAAATCTAATTTCTATTCCTTCTTATATCAAAGAGATTTTACTTCCTAAATTTGCCATTCCACACGAATACATAGAACTTGTTACGATTGCATCTACTTGAGTTTTTGCATACTCTTCTACATTATTTAGATTTATACCACCTGTTGCGAGAAGTTTAACATCTGCAAAATTTTCATTTTTATAATCTACAATTCTTTTTATAGTTTCTATATCTAGTTTATCAAGCTGTAAAACATCAGCTTTAGCTTCAAGAACTGCTTTTGCATCTTCAAAAGTAGTAACTTCTACAACTATTTTTTTCTCAGGTGCTTTTTGTTTAAATACTTTTAGTTCTTTGTAAAACTCTTCATCATTTTTATAGACAATTCTATGATGAGCAAAAAATAAAATAGTTTCACTCAAATTTAATCTATGAGGGAAAGCTTGACCTACTAAAATAGATTTTATACAAAATTTTTTAGAGAATGGATAAGTTTTTCTAGTTGTTAAAAGTTCACAACTACTATTTACTTTTTCTATTCTTTCTTTCATATTATTTGTATAAGTTGCTATTTTACAACTATATTCAAGTAAAAGTTGTACTGTTCTCCAAATTTTATGAATGGTATTATAATCTCCACTAAAAGCTAAGATTTTATCGCCTGCTTTTAATTTTTGCTTTGAAGGGATAAAATATTCTACTTTACAATTTTGAAGTATTGCTATTCTTGAAGCTTCTTCACTACAAGATACGATAATATCTTCTCTTGTAAAAATCTCCAACTTTGCTTTTTTATCATTTATATTTTGAAGATATGTAGTTAAATCTAAGTAAGGAATATCATCATTTAAATATTCTAAAAGTTCATTGTCACTAAAGTTTATCATTTCATATAACCATATTTTAAAGTTCAAACATTATATACAGAATAATATAATGAAAAACTAAAAGATTTTACCAAAACTATAAATAAAAGTAGTTCCTTCTTGTATCTTTGATATAACTTCTATTTTTATATCATTTTTGTCACAAATATTTTTTACAATACTAAGCCCTATTCCAAAACCACCAGTTATTTTATCACCTCTATAATATCTTTTAAAAATACTAGAAGTATCTTTTATACCAACACCTTCATCTTTAAATGTTAGCTTCAAATCTTCATCTACTATTTCCAAAATTACAGTTATATTAGAGTTTTCTTTTGAGTATTTTATAGCATTTGAAAGGTTATTATCTATTATTCTATAAAGTTCTATTTCATTGAAATTTATTTTGATATTTTTTTCTATAAATTTAGTAAAACTAATATTTTTTGAAATAGCTAAGTCATTGAAAAATTCAACTCGTTTTTCCAAAAATATTGATAGATTTATAGCTCTTTTTTCATCTTTTACAGCATTTTGTTGCATATAATATTCTAAATCTTCATAAATAACTGTCATATTTTTTAGTGCTGATTTTATTCTTAAAATATTTTTATCATTTTTAAGTCTCATTTGAAGCATATCTGCATTTATTCTTGCAACTCCTATTGGAGTTTTTAGTTCATGCATTGCATCTTTTAGAAAATCATCTAAATATTGATTTAGTCTTCTATATGGTTCAATACTTTGTTTTATGATAAAAAATGATGATAAAAATAGAAAAAAACTAATAGTTAGAAGTAAAATTATCGCATTATAAATAACTTGAGAGTTATCTATATCTTTACAAACTATCAAGGTTTTTGCTTTTAAAATATTTTCATTCAAATACTCTTTATAACAAAACTCATCTTTTGTTTTGAAAAATTCACTTTCAAAATGAATTTCATTTTTTAATAAAGAGAAAATTACTTCATTTTTTTCACCAATTATTGCTGATGTAAAAATATTTGAACGAGGATAAAAAAATAGTTCACTATTTTCTTTTTTAAAATTTTCAATTTTTGTCACAACTAAATTTGCATAGTTTTTCAAATCTATTTTATCTTTAATTGTTTGATTTTCAAAAGAGGCATCAAGATAGAAATATATAGGAATAAAAGCGATAAATAGAGTCAAAAATAGCTGTATTATTATATATTTTATCTCATATTTGTTATTTATCAATTTTATATCCTACAAATCTTTTTGTTTTTATAAAATCTTTATGAGTTTTTTCTCTAACTCTTTTTATACACATTCTAATATCAGAATATGAGATATCTTTACTTTCCCAAACTACTTCATGCAAAGTTTCAATTGATACAAAAAAACCTCTATTTTGAATGAGTAAACTTACAAGCTGACTCTCTTTTAAAGTTAAATCAACTATTTGATCATTTGAATATAGAATAAATTTTTTCATATCAAATTTAAAATCAAATGGCAAAACTATCAAATCATCATTTGTTTTAAAACAGTTTTTTATCAACTGCTCTATTCTAAATTTTAACTCTATCATATCAAAAGGTTTTCTAATATAGTCATTACATCCAAGTTCATAACCATGACTTAAATCTTTAATATCTGTTAAAGAAGTCAAAATAATAATAGGAACATCGATTTTCTCTTTTCTTACATATTCAACCAAAGAAAAACCATCCATTCCAGGAACTCTAATATCTAAAAGAAGTAAATCATAATAGTTTTCAAAAATAGCATTTAAAGCATCATCACCATTTTCAAAATCATCAACATAAAAGTCCAACTCTTCTAAAAACTCTTTTATTGATACTTTATATAAATAATCATCTTCTAATAACAAAATTTTTATCATCTTATAATTATCTCTTTTTTTTCTATCTCTTCTTTATTCTTTATATCTGATTTTATATTTATATCACCTTTATATTCATATCTTGGCAAATAACTAAATTTTTGTTTATCTTTATCAAAACGAATCATCAACAAACCAATACTTTGTTTATCTACATCACCTAAAGGTATTTGTGTGATTATTTTATTTTTATTTTCATAATAGAACTTTTTATTTGATAAATACTCTTTATTTGATAAAAGAAAATCAAAAAAGCTTTTATCATATTCATCTTCTATTACAACATAATCATATAAAAATTCACTATTTTGATGTGATTTTGCTATTTGCAAATACTCTTTTTCAAGTAAAGCTATAATATCTATTCCCATATATTTTAGTCTATTTTTTAAATCACTATAATCCATAATAACTTCAATAGTTCCTATATATTCAGCACTTTTATTAAATATAGGAGCAATAGCTTTTATATTAAATCTTTTACCCAATTCATTTGAAACATAAGGTTCTTTTGTCTCTTTTACTTTTACTAATCCTTTTCTAAAACTCTCTAAACTCAATCCACTATCTTTATCTTCCCAACTTCGTACAAATACTTTTAAGTCTTTTGTGTGTATTTGTACTTGTAGGTTATTTTGATTGCTATATGTTTTTATAATTTCTAATAGTTTTAAAATCTCTTTTTTTAACTCTTTTGGTTTATCTTGTTCTAAATTGTCTATTATATTTTGATTTTTTGAAAATAAAATTGCTAATGATAAAGCTTGATTTTTTTGATTTGTAAGTTCTTGTTGTACAAGTTCAACTTGGTTTGAAACGAAAATATCTATTTCGTTTTGTTCTATAATATTATTATATTTATTTAAAAAATAAAGAAGTGTAGATATAACTACAATAAAAAGAAAAATGAAGTTTTTATATGTTTTATTCAAAAGAGTATCCTTTTAGATACTCTTTTTTATTTATTAAGTTTGATAAACTGTCCAAATGGTCCAACTTGTTTTTCAATAGGGTCTTTTCCTTCAATATATGTATCAGGAGCTTTTACAGATGCATCTGGAAAATCTTTTTCTCTATTTGCTTTTTCTGGTCTTTTATGCTCGTTCATATTCATAAAAGCTGCAACGTTATAAGCTTCTTCGTCTGTTAAAATTGGATTTTCATGTGCTGCACCTAAAGGCATATTTGCTTTGATAAAATCCATAGCTTTTAAAGTTCTGTACATTCCAGCACCTTTGTTATAGCTATCTTTTCCCCAAAGTGGTGGATACATATATCCATTTGCCTTACCTTCATTTTTAACACCTTCCCCGTTTGCACCATGACAAGCAGCACATTGTGTATCATACACAACTTTCCCTTTATCTGTATCAGCTTTAGTTGTTTGTATCATTTTTCTATTAACTTCAGCTAAACTTGAACCTTCTACTTTAGCACCTATTGGAATACCTTGGCTTAACCAATACATATAAGCTTCAAAAGCTTTCATCTCTTTACTACCAAGTGGAAGAGATTTTCCATTCATACTTCTTTCCATACAACCATTTATTCTATCTGCTAAAGTTCCAATAGTATTTTCTCTTGGTCTATATTGTGGAAAATTTGCAAATACTCCAATAAACCCAGCTGAATATGCTTTTGTTCCAGCATCTAAGTGACAGCTTTGACAGGCAAGATTATTTCCTGCAAACCTCATCTTTTTATCTTCAACTTCAGGTCCTATGTATTTGTATGTATGAGTTACTAACTCTTTTCCATATTTGATCAAATCACCAAATTGATTATTTGGAATAGTGCTCTCATCTGGAGCTTTCCACTCTATTTTTGGTCCTTCATATTTATATCCGATGTTGTTTCTTTCTTTGATAAGATTTTTATCAAATTTAACAACCTCATCTGCAAATAATGAACTTACAGCTAATGCACCAAATAATGCAACAGTTACAATCTTTTTCATAAATAATTTCCTCCTACTATTTATATGAAAAGACTATATCATTTGTACATAACTTGAAAGTAACAATTCAGTTTTATTTGTTGTTTTACTATCATTTACTTTCAACACCAGTTATAAGTTCTTTGTAACTTAAATAATATTTTATTTTTTTCCTCCTAAGAGTAAAAAATACTCTTCAAGAAATGTTTCATAAGAACATACAATCGTTTTTACATTAGCAAATTCATAACTTAAAATAGTTTTTTCACGAAATTTAGTATCATTAGAAATTAAAAAAGTAGATATATATGCAAAGGAAGCATGTTTCATATCATTTTGGGAAGCATTAAATCTATCATTATTTTTTTTCACTTTAGTAAAATCATCGGGATAATATCCTAGCCAATTCAATTGAGTATAAGCGTAAAAAATTTTACTTTCGATTAAATTATTAAAAGGAGTTTGTTCAAAGAAATGGCTTTCATTTTTCCATCTTCTTTTTAGTTCCATTATTAATTCAGACCTAGTTGGATTTGAATCCATAACTTTTTTTGTACGTTCATCTTTTCTATATTGATTGATACTATAAGGTGAAATAGATACTTGATTAAATATATTAGAAATTGGTAAAGATTTTTTTAATAATTGAGATATATCTTTTTTCATATTAATGATTATACTTCTCACTGGCTCTTCATAATCTTCATCATTAAGATTATCAATTTTGGATATATTATCGTTTAAAATATCAGTAAGAAACATCTTCATCTTTTCCGAAATATCATCAAAGCTCTTATCTACATTGAGTCCAGACACTTTTCTATTAAAATCATCCAAAACTTTTTCTAAATAAAAATATGGAGAATGAGATAAATTCTTTTTGTTATTGAGGTAATTTAAAGCAACTTTATGTGGTTTTTCATCTATAAGTTTTTTACTTAATGGGTCAATAAATTTTGCTTCAAGTTGTTCTAAAACACAATAGTGTTCAGTAAAATGCTTAGCGAAGTTTTCGTCATTCTTTATTTGTCCTATTTCTTCTATTGTTACAGGGGAATAAACAACATCAATGTCAGATTTCATTAGAATATCTTTAAGTATTATTAACTGTTTATTTTTACTTTCAAATAATTTTCTATCTCTGAGTTCGCTAATAATATTTTGATCTAAGTAAACTAAAGTTTTAATGGTTAATTCCTTTTTTAGTAATAATTTTTTAAAGATTTTACTATGTAATAATAATTATTCATTACTTAATATAATTTCTCCTGCCCTATCCTATATAAACTAAAATCGTATTTGATTGGGTCAAGCTTATCAAACTCTTTTAGTTTATCAGTTATCATCAAGGCTGATTTTAAATCATAGTTTTTTCGTGTCAATAATCCTAGCTTTTGACTTACTTTAAAAGTGTGAGTATCAAGAGGAAGTATCAAATCTTTTTTATCTATATTTTTCCAAAGTCCTAAATCAAGATTATCATCTCTTATCATCCATCTAAGATACATATTCCATCTTTTATATGGAGCATTTCCATTCTCTTTTATAATTCCTTGTTTATCTCTTTTTAGTGGACTTGAAACTAAAAAAGTAAAACCTTGAGAGTTATGATTTGCTACTTTAAAAATCTTTTGGATTAAAGTATCAATACCTTCTAAGATTGAGTTCTCTTTTTTGTAAGCTTCATAAAATAAGTTTTGTAAACTATTTTCTTGTTTCATTCGTCTAAAAGTTTTAAATATAGCTATTACATCAGCACTATTTTGAAATCTATAATAGTGATTTTTAAGTTCTTTTTCTATTTTCTCTTCGCTTTCATTTAAAAGTGAAAAGTCCAAACTATCCAAAAACTTAACTATCAACTTTGCATTTCCATAAGCAAATAAAGCACATAAAAGTATGATAAACTCATCATCATATCTTCTTGCAACCAAAAGTGGGTCTGGTTTATCATAACTTATTTCAAGACTACTATTTCTACTATTTACTTCTATATCTAAAAGCTCTTTTATCTCTTTATCTTTTTTTGTCATAAAATCCCTAAAATTTATCAAAAATATATTTGGTTATAATACCATTTCAAAAAAATGATATGGATTAAAAATATGCAAAATATACTAATTACAGGTTGTTCAAGTGGAATTGGACTTGAAACTGCACTTATTTTAAAAAACAATGGAATAAAAGTTTATGCGAGTGCAAGAAAAGACAAAGATATACAAATGTTAAAAGATTTAGGATTTATTACTTTTAAAATTGATGTTAGAAATAAAAAAGAGATAGAATTTGCACTAAAGACTATTTTAGAAAATGATTTAAAACTTGATTGTGTTTTTAATAATGCTGGTTTTGGGCAACCAGGAGCTGTTGAAGATTTGAGCGTAAAAGCTTTAAAAAAACAGTTTAATACAAACTTTTTTGGACTTCATGAAGTAACTATTCAAGCTATGAAAATATTTAGAACTCAAGGTTATGGAAAGATTATACAACATAGCTCTGTTTTAGGAATCATTGCTTTAAAATTTCGAGGTGCTTATAATGCTAGTAAATATGCTATTGAAGGAATAAATGACACATTAAGACAAGAAGTTATGGGCTCAAATATTTTTATAAGTACTATAAATACAGGTCCTGTTACTTCAAATTTTAGAGACAATGCTCTAAAAAATTTCAATAAAAATATAAAAATGAAAGGAAGTTTTTGGGAAGAAACTTATAATTTAGAACTTAAAAAAAGACTTGAATCAAAAGAAGATAAAGCACTTTTTAACCTTCCAGCTTCAAGTGTAGGAAATGTAGTTTTAAAAATAATGAATAGTAAAAAACCAAAACCAAGATATTATGTAACAAAAGCTACTCATATCTTAGGCTTTTTCAAAAGAGTTCTAAGTACCTCTTTACTTGATAAACTGCTAAATAAGATTTAGTAGTTTATTATCTCTTTTCTATTTGCTAAGTTTTGTAAATAATCACTTATTTGAATTAAACAAAAAGTTATTACAAATATCATAAAACCAGGGAAAAAGCTAACCCACCAAGCTATATCAATAACAGCTTTTCCATCACTAAGCAAACTTCCCCAACTCATATTTGGAGGATTGATACCAAGACCTAAAAATGACAATCCAGATTCAGCTAAAATAGCTCCACCAACTCCAAAAGTAAAAGATATAAGAAAGATAGGAGCAAGAAGTGGAGCAAAGTATTTAAAAACTATTTTAAAGTTTGAAATATTTGATATTTTTAAAATCTTGATATATGGTTTATTACTTATAGCAAAACTCTCACTTCTTATCATTCTTGACATTCCCATCCAACTAGTTATTGATATTACAATAATCAAAATAATTGAAGAAGCTTGAATATAAGATACTAATGCTAAAAGTAAAAAGAATGTTGGAAATGTCAAAAATAAATCAATTATTATTGTTATAGCTCTATCAATATTTCCTTTTAAAAATCCTGCAGTTATCCCAATAAACAATCCAACAAGAGAAGAAATAGAAGCAGCTAAAAAGCCAATAATTAAAGATGTTTGCCCACCTTCAAGAACTCTTGCTAAAACATCTCGTCCAAGTCTATCTGTACCAAATAGATGTTCAAAAGATGGTGCTTGTAAAATCTTAGTTGGATTTAATTCAAAAGGAGAAACAGTATAAAAAATAGGAAGGAAGAAGATAGTTAAAACAACTACTATTAAAATTCCTAAAGCTATTTTAAACATATTTTTACTTCGTATAAGTAAAATAAGAAAGTGAACTTTTACCAAATTTTCTTGTTTTATCTAAAGAAAATTTTCCTAAAGTTTGAGGAATTTCTAGTTTTGATACATGTTCAATTATAATCATAAAAATATTATCAGCTTCAATATTTTCTATCATATGAAAAGATTTTTCATAAATATCATCCATTCCTTCTCTATAATCAAATGGTGGATCAACATATAAGATGATTTCATCTTTTGAATTTTTCATAAAGTCTAAAATCAAAGGAGTTTGAACAAAAGCATTTCCTTGAATAGTTTGACACTTTTCTATATCAATAGATTTACAATTTCTTACTAAAATAGAGTAAGAGTTTTTATCAAGTTCTATAAAATAAGATCTTTTAGCTCCTCTACTGATTGCTTCAAGTCCAATAGAACCACTTCCTGCAAAAGATTCAATAAATATTTTATCTATGATATCAAACTGTAAAACATTAAAAACTGACTCTTTTAATGCAGACTTTGAACTTCTAGTAACATCTAAAGATGGTAATTCTAAAACTTTTCCTTTATAAACACCAGCAATTATTTTTGTAGTTGGTTTATTATTTCCCATTATTTCCCCTTTATGAGATTATCTTGCATAACTTTCTGCTCTAGTTTCTCTAATTACATTTACTTTTATTTCACCAGGATATTGAACTTTTTCTTCTATCTCTTTTGCTATTTCAGTTGCTAATAAAACTGCTTCATCATCATTTACAAGTTCTGCTTTTACAATAACTCTTACTTCTCGTCCTGCATTTATTGCATAAGCATTTAAAACACCAAGTTTACTTGTAGAGATATTTTCTACCTCTTCCACTCTTTTTAAGAAGCTTTCTAAAACTTCTCTTCTAGCTCCTGGTCTTGCAGCACTTAATGCATCAGCCGCACAAACAGCTGCACTTTCTACATTTATAGGTTCTTCATGTCCATGATGAGCATAAATTGCATTTATAACTGTATCACATTCATCATATCTTTTACATATTTCTGCACCTAAATCAACATGACTTCCAGGAGCTTCATGTGTTAAAGCTTTTCCTATATCATGTAAAAGTCCTGCTCGTCTAGCAAGTATTGCATCTCCACCCATTTGAGAAGCCAAAAGTCCTGATAAATGAGCAACTTCTAAAGTATGAGCAAGTGCATTTTGTCCATAAGATGCTCTATATCTTAGTCTTCCCACAAGTTTGATAAGTTCTGGATGCATAGTTTTTATTCCTAACTCCATCACAACATCTTCACCCTCTTTTTGGATATTTTTATCAAATTCTGATTTAACTTTTTTATAAATTTCTTCTATTCTAGCAGGTTGGATTCTTCCATCTTCAAGTAGTTCTCTTATTGTTTTTGTAGCAACTGCTCTTCTATATAAGTTAAATGATGAAACAGTTATTGTATTTGGTGTATCATCAATGATAATATCAACACCTAAAAGCATCTCTAATGCTTTTATATTTCTTCCTTCTTTTCCTATAATTTTCCCTTTTGTTTCTTCATCATTTAAAGGAATATTATTTATAAGTCTTTCTGCTGCAAATTCTCCTGCATATCTTGTAACAGCTTGAGATAGCATATTGTTTATTTCATTTTTTGTATTTTGTTCTGCAATTTTATATCTTTTTCTAAATATTGATGAAATCTCAGCTCTTGAATCTTCTTTAACTTTTTTTAACATCAACTCTTTTGCTTCACTTTGAGTTAATCCACAGGCATTTTCAAGAATTTTTATAGCTTCTAAAGTCTTTTCTTCATAAGTTTTCTTTTGTTCTTCAAGTCCATCTTTTAAAGTAGTAATCTTTCTATTTTTTTCAACTATTTGTTCTTTTTCAAGTTTTATGGCTTTTAATTCAGATTCTAAATGTTCATTTAGCTCTCTTTCTTTCCTTTCGATTTTTAGAAGCATTGCTTCATATTCTCTTTTTGCACTTTTAAATTCCCTATCGCATTCTATTTTTGCTTTTAATTGTGCATCTTTTAAAGCCATTTCAGCCTCGTGTTCAATTACTTTCGCTTTTGCTTTTGCCTGCTCAATAAAAACCTCAAACTTTGCCCTATCTAATTTTCTCACAACAAAAATACTAATCGCCGAGCTGAAGGCTCCGACAACTATCGCTACTATCAAATCTTCCATTTTATTTAAACCTTAACTTGTAATAATATAATCTGCTTTTATATCGTAATTATCACTTAAAATACTATTACTTTTACAAAGTACTAATTGTGTAAAAACTATTGTTGGTTTATAATTCAATTTGTCAAAAAATCTATCATACATACCCTTTCCATAACCTATTCTTTTGTTTAAAGCATCAACTCCAACAATTGGAACAATGGCAACATCAATTTTTTTAGGTTTTAAAAAAGAGTTATTTGGTTCTTTTATTCCAAATCTCTTTTTATGCAAAGGAAGTCTATACTTTACTATTTTAAAGCTCTCCAGATGCATAAATGGTACATAAACATTTTTTCTATATTTTCTTAAGTTATTTATTAAAGGTCTAACATCTACTTCCATACCCAAAGGTATGTATAATAAAATATTTTTCGCCTTACTATTTTTTATAAACTTATCAATTTTTTTTACAATAATTTTGTTTTTATAATACTTTGTACAAAAAGAAATAGATTCTATTTTTTTTATACACGATTTTCTAAAATCACTTTTGTGATTCTTCTCCATATTTAAGCCTCACTTAGGTAAAATCTCTACCTAATAAATAATTTTACCTAAAGGAATTGAAATGAAGTTTAAAACTTTAGCATTTTTATCTATTTTAACTATTTTATTTTTTACAGGTTGTGATTCAAAAGATAATAGTCAAAATAAAGCACAAACACAACAAGCAGATAGAGTAACTGAATTTCAACTAGAAACAGCTGATAAACAAACAATTAATATCACTTTATTAAATGATAAAATTTTATTCAAAGATTATCCAAATAAAATAGTTTTATTAAACTTTTTTGCAACATGGTGTCCACCTTGTAAAGCTGAAATTCCAAATTTAATACAACTTCAAAATGATTATAAAAATGACTTTGTAATTGTATCTATCTTACTTGAAGACATGAAAACACACGAAGAACTACAAAAATTCATTACAACTTTTAATATAAATTATCCTATTACTAATGCTTCTGAAAACTTTGATTTAGCAAAAAGTTTAGGTGGAATAAAATCTATTCCAACAATGTTCTTAGTGGATAAAGATGGAAATGTTTTCCAAAAATATGTAGGATTAGTTCCTAGTGAAATGATGGAAATTGATATTAAAAAAGTATTAGCTAAATAGGAGTCAAAATTAATGTTTAGTTTCTTTAAAAAAGATGAAACTTTAGAAGTTGAGAAAAAAATAGAAGAAGATAAATCTTTTTTTTCAAAAGCTTTAGAAAAAACTTTTTCAAGCATAAAAAGTGTTGTTCCCCAAAAAAAGGAAAAAATATCTTTTGATGAAGTTGAAGAGTTACTAATAGAAGCTGATATGGAATATGAAATCATAGAAAAAGCTATGAATGGACTTCCTGATATGATTACAAGAAAACAACTTCGACATAGACTTGTAATGCTTTTTGAACATGCTCCTGAAGTTAATTTAGCAAATACAAAACCATTTGTAAGATTAATAATTGGTGTAAATGGAGCAGGTAAAACTACAACTATTGCAAAATTAGCAAATAAACTAAAAAAAGAAGGAAAATCTGTAATTCTAGGTGCTGGTGATACATTTAGAGCAGCAGCAATAGAACAACTTTCTACTTGGGCAAATAAACTAGAAATTCCTATTATAAAAACTCAACAAGGACACGACGCAAGTGCGGTTGCATTTGATACAATTAGTGCAGCGATTGCAAGAAATATTGATGATGTTATTATAGATACAGCAGGAAGATTACAAACACAAACAAATTTAAATAATGAACTAAAAAAGATTGTTAAAGTTTGTTCAAAAGCTATGAGTGATGCGCCTCATCAAAAATTACTTATTTTAGATGGAACACAAGGGAATAGCGCTATTGCACAAGCTCGTGCATTTCACGAAATAGTTGGAATTGATGGTATAATAGTTACAAAACTTGATGGAACTGCAAAAGGTGGGGCACTATTTTCTATTTCAAATCAATTAGAACTTCCTATTTTTTATGTAGGAATTGGTGAAAAGCAAGATGATTTAGTTGAGTTTTCTCCTGATAATTTTGTAGATAGCCTACTTGATCAAATCTATATTTCAGAATAAATAAAGAAGGAAAATTAATGAGAACAAAAACAAAGAACTTTTTTGAAGATTTATTTGTACTTTTAATAGTTGGATTTATTATATTTTTTGTATATATTTTCTTTTTCTCAGATGATGAAAAAAGTAAAACTTTACTAACAAATAATATTGTTCAAGAAAAGATTGAAGAGACAAAACCAATTATCAATGAAATAAAAGGGCAAATTGAAAATAGAGTTGAAAAAATCGTTTCTACAACAAAACAACAAGAACAAAAGGTTGAAGAAGTATCACAAAATGTTGAAGAAAATCCTATTCATAAACATGAAGTAATAAACAATGAGATAAAAGAAGAAGAGAAAAAAATAGAAGAAACTTCTTTAAATCATACAAATCACCAAGAAAATATGGCTCAAAGTGTTGCTCCAATTGAAGAAATAAAAACAGAAGTTAGTGCTCAAACTTCAAATCCAATTGAAATTTCAAAAAATAATGAAATTGTGATTAGTGAAGAAGCTGGAAAAATCGAAACTAAAACTCCTGATTCTCAAATACAAGATATTCAAACAAATGAAAATGAAAATAGAGATACAAACGATAAAACAAATGTTGATCAATTTTTCAAAAATTTTGAAAGAAAAGTTTATGATAACATAAATAAAAATGTTGATAAATCAGCTTTAAGAAGTGGTCAATTCGTAAATATTAGAGTTACATTTTTAAAAGATGGTGGTTATGAACAACTAATTTATGTAAGTGGAAATATGGGTTATTTTAACTTAATAAAATCTTCAATTGAGGAGTCGTTCCCTGTTGTTATTGAAGATTCTATAAAAGGACATTTTCCAAGATATTACAGAATGAAAATAGAATTCTAATTATAAAAAAAGCTATTAATTTTTCTAAAATATCTTTCAATTCCATCAAAAGAGTGGCTTCCGCCCTCTTCTACAATAAGTTCAGTATCCTCTAATTTTATCGCTGCTTCATTAAAATCTAAAACTTCATCTTCTTCTTGTAATAAAGTTATAAAATTTTGTGGATTTTTTAGATCTTCAACCTTATAATTTTTTAATGAATTTATATGACTTTGAGTAAATTCGAATCGAGAATTATCATAATAATTTGTCACAAATTCAACTCCTTCATATCTATGCAAAGTATTCCAAGGATTAACAGCAGGATTTATTAAAACTGCTTTTAAATCATATTTATTTGCCAAATATAAACTATAAAAACCACCTAAAGAAGAACCAATCAAATATACATTTTCATCTTTATTTAAAGAAAATTCTATTATTTGTTCTAAAGTATCAATAGCCAAATTTGGAATTGTAGGAAGGGAAATAGTAATTATTTCTTCTTCAAAATACTCTTTAAATTTTTGTGCTTTTGAACCAAATCCACAACTAGCAAAACCATGAATATAAATTATCATTTTATTTTTCCTAAATTTTTAAATAATAATACTCAAAAAAGTATTACAGATTGAAATATTTCATAAGATACAAAAGAATTTTAGATAAAATCAACAAAATTTTTAAAGGTTTTTTAGATGGCAAAGAAAAAAATTTCACTTTTTGAGTGTCAACATTGTGGAGAACAATCATCAAAATGGCTTGGTAAATGTCCAAATTGTGACTCTTGGGATAGTTTTATTGAGTTAAACCAAGAACAACAAGAAGTATTAAAACAAACTATAAAAGTTTCAAATTCAACTTCTAAAGCAAAACCAATTACAGAAATTTTACAAGATGATGTTTCAAGATTTTCTTCTTTTAATTATGAATTTGACTTAGTTTTAGGAGGAGGAATAGTTCCTGGAAGTTTAACTTTAATTGGTGGAAGTCCAGGTGTTGGTAAATCTACACTTTTGCTTAAAGTTGCAGGAAGTATTGCCAAAAGCAATAAAAAAGTTTTATATGTTTCAGGAGAAGAAAGTGCTGGACAAATAAAACTAAGAGCAAATAGACTTGAAGCAAATAGCGATAATCTATTTTTATTAAGTGAAATTAAACTTGAAGAGATTATGGATGAACTTTTAAGAGAAGATTATGAAGTTTGTATTATTGACTCTATTCAAACAATTTATTCTTCAAGTTTAACTAGTGCACCAGGAAGTGTTTCACAAGTAAGAGAAATCACTTTTGAACTAATGCGTAAAGCAAAAGAGTCAAATATTGCTATGTTTATAATTGGACATATAACAAAAGATGGAAGTATTGCTGGTCCTAGAGTTTTGGAACATATGGTTGATACAGTTTTATATTTTGAAGGTGAAGCGAGTAGAGAATTACGAATGTTAAGAGGTTTCAAAAATCGATTTGGTTCAACTTCTGAAATTGGTATATTTGAAATGACAGCAGAAGGACTTATAAGTGCAAAAGATATAGCTTCAAAATTCTTCGATAAAAACAAATCACAAAGTGGTTCAGCATTAACAGTATCAATGGAAGGAAGTCGAGCAATAATTTTAGAAGTTCAGGCACTTGTTTGTGAAAGCACTTATCCAAATCCTAAAAGAAGTGCAACAGGATTTGATACAAATAGACTTACGATGCTTTTAGCATTACTTGAAAAAAAGATTGATTTACCACTAAATAATTATGATGTTTTTATAAATATTAGTGGAGGAATTAGAATAAAAGAGAGTTCAGCTGATTTAGCTGTAATTGCCGCAATAATTTCAAGTTTTAGAGATAGACCAATTTCAAAAGAGTCTGTATTTATTGGTGAAGTTTCACTAACTGGCGAAATAAAAGATGTTTATTCTATTGATATTAGACTAAAAGAAGCTCAAGCACAAGGAATAAAAAAAGCTGTAATTGCACAAAAAACAAATCTAAAATTAGATATTAAAACTTTTGCAGTTGATGAAGTATCTAAAATGATTGAATTATTTTAACAAAAAGGAAAACTAATGAAAAAACTATTTTTAGCTTCATCATTCAAAGATGTTGCAAATATTTTTGCA
>RRZT011132132.1_pt1 | contig 18567 bp, 18 predicted proteins | sample 2165551 | NCBI WGS metagenome assembly RRZT01 (sample SAMN10456910, study PRJNA506462) | wastewater metagenome | biome: wastewater; feature: sludge; material: wastewater sludge; isolation source: wastewater sludge with Escherichia coli K12::gfp cells carrying plasmid... | place: USA: Moscow, Idaho...
ACGGTTTGGATTCCCTCGTGCCCCTGGCCAAACTCATGGGTAGCTTCTATCTAACCTGCTTGCTGTTTGTATTTATCGTACTGGGCACCATTGCAAAAATCACCGGTTTTTCACTGGTCAAGTTTATTCGCTACATCAAAGATGAGCTTTTGATTGTGCTGGGCACCTCGTCTTCAGAAAGCGTATTGCCTAAGATGATGGCCAAGTTAGAGCTGATGGGCTGCTCCCGCCCGGTTGTGGGTTTGGTGATTCCAACCGGATACTCTTTTAACTTAGACGGCACCTCCATCTACCTCACCATGGCCGCCATCTTCGTTGCGCAAGCGACCAATACACAGCTCGATCTGACTCAACAGCTTACCATTTTGGGCGTGTTGCTGCTGACTTCCAAAGGCGCCTCTGGCGTCACCGGGTCTGGTTTTATTACACTGGCGGCCACCTTATCGGCTGTGCCCACCATTCCCGTGGCCGGACTGGCGCTGATTTTGGGCATTGACCGCTTTATGTCTGAAGCTCGGGCCTTGACCAATTTAGTGGGCAATGGCGTCGCAACCGTCGTGGTTTCCGCTTGGGAGAAAGAGCTCGATTATGAGCGGATGGGCAAGGTGCTCAATGGCGCTATTCCCCATGAGGATATTCAAAAAGCCCTGATTACTACACCCTCGGACGAAGAGGAAGGTTCCCCCGCTTTAAACCCGGCTTAAATTCGCACATCAAGGGGTTTGTGTATATTTAAACAACGAGCACGCTGGCAGTCGCCTACGTGCTCGTTATTTTATGTAGATGGGTGAACGTGTGTAAAACAGAAGGCGCTTGGTAGGTATTTGTCGGCTGAAGTTCTTAGCAGGGCTTTATGGAACATCGCTAGGCCAGCACTGGGGGAGATCTGCCATAGCGTGTAAAACACAGCATTTATGCAGTGCCCGGTCAAATTGCATGTATGGGGCGCCCAAAAGCTGCTATTACTGCAAATGGGCGGTATTTTACGTTTAGAATAAGAACAGCTACAGCGCTCCGGCCGTTGAGGTGGGGTTGTGATTAGCAGCCCGGGGGGCGAGGGCTCAGATCGAGCAGGGATGTGACGCCGTAGATATCAGCAAGGCTGATGAGGGTGTGAGGTACGTGCGTGAATTTGAGCTGAATTTGCCGTTGTTTTGCTTGGCGGGTAAGTTCAAGTAAGCATGCAAGCCATCACGATAGAAATACCCATTGCCATGATCGTTAACGATACAGATCTTATGATTCATGCGGCCCTTAACGGACTGGGTATCGGTCGAATCGTGACCCCGATCGTAGAAACTTATTTTGCAAGTAAACAGCCTATTCCTTTATTTTCGGAAAAATGGTACAGCTACCCCGGGCTTTACGTCTATTTCCCGCAAAATACCCAAAAAGCCAAACGCGTTAGAGTGCTTATTGACTTTTTGATTGAAAAAGGAATGGTCGATATCCATAACCCCGCTTAATTACAGCTTCATAATTTGCGGTAAGTTAGCTATTTTTTTAATTGAAGCCTGCCGTCACTTCATTTAATTTAATTTAATTTAATTAATAATATTTTCACTTTTACTAAAATAATTTTCATTAATTAGACAATGGGTTCCTCATGTTTTTACATAAGAGGTGTCTCAAGAGCTATAATAAATATGATTTTTAATAAAATAAAACTAGTCAATATAGGCGCCCTTAACTCCGGCGTTAGCTTCAATTTTTTAAAACTTATATTGTAAAATATCGAATTCTGCCCTCCTTACTTTATCTTTATCGCCACATATACGAACCGGAAATAAAAAATGAAAAAAATAATTTTTATTGCTTTAGTGATATTCGTTGGATATAAGTTTTTAACTCTTAAGAAAACAGATGAAATTAAACCTCTATATGAATTGAGTCAAGTAGTGATTTATGGCAGAGATGGTTGCGCCTTCACTCAAAGGACAATAAAAGAACTAAAGTTTGCCAAAATTAATTTTGTCTATGAAAGCGTAGATGATAAAGAAGTGGCCAATATTCTTCATGCAAAGATGAGGTCAAAAGGAATAGATACAAAACATTATTTTCTCCCGGTCATTGAATTAAACAACAATTTCATGATTAGACCCAATACCCAGGATTTACTGAATAAATTAAATCTAAATCCTTCTTTGAAATAACTTTTGTATGCCACATCCCGCACGCGCCATATACCGCACAGCCATATGATTGGCTCTTCTTATCGCAAGACCTATCTAAAACACATCACCTTCTCCACCCACAAACATCTCTCCGAAAGATCTCAACGAAAATCAATATAAATTTCGTCGCAAGACGGATTAACACGATGGGGTACTTCAAAGGAGAGCTTGTCCAACAGAGCAAAAGGCACCTTAAAAAATCGAGTTTCTTTCGGCGGCGTAACCTGATCAAAAAGAACTTGCCCATCAGCTTTCACTAAAAGCGGAACGCCCGGGCTAGAGGGACATAATTTTTTATAGCGTTGCGACAATTCTACGCTAAAGATTGCCATCTGCTGGTCACCATGAGGAATTCCAACCCAATCAGGCCACGACGTGAATTGGATTCGAGCGGAGCCTTCCTCTCCCGCCCGCAAAATAATTCTACCCTCTCCCTGCATAAAGAAAGATCCTTGCTTACCCCCAACGGAAAACTCCGCCATGAGCGCCGCTACCGAATAAGGCGATATACCGCTACGCCACTCTGGATAATATGCAAATATTGCCTCATAAAGGGGCTTTAACTCTGCCTCTTTAAAAGGACGCTCTTTTTTCAGCACTTTAGCCTTGGCTTGAGCTGCAAGCGTATATTCTGAAACTAAACTGTAGGCGCCGCCAATCCCTTGCCCAGAAGCTAACTGCTGCGCAGGAATCGTAACAACACGCTGATCTTCTGGCCGCAAATGAGTCTGTCCAGGCTCCCCTACGATCAAATAATCCGCAAATAACGGTGAGGCTTTAAACGGGTCCTTTGAGTCAACATTAGAAATAGTCAACAAATGACTTACCGTTTGATCATCAAAAAAATTAGTAAAGAGCGAATCATTAAAAGCATTACTTGACGCTAAAACGGCCCATGTCCGCCCTTCTTCTAATCTTGGCTTTAAGCTCTGAGCCAAGGAAAAATATTGATTAAAGTTTTCTATTTTTCTTCTTGGGAATTGATCCCGGGGTAATAAAAGAGAATGCTTTAACTTCTCAGGAATTGAATAAAGAGAAAGAACATGGAATGGGTAGACTATCAGTAACGCAAGCAAAAAAAAAAAAAAAGGAACCTTCAATCTACTATATTGTGAAAAAACCATCCCAATAAAAATCGCTACCAGACTGTAAAGGCAGTAAGCAACCGGAAGATAATGCTGCACGCTAAAACTCTGTGTTCGCGTAAAAAGCAAGAATGCTGCTACCAATGTTATCGCTATAAACACAGCATAGCGAGCCAATACCCTGTTTTTCCAAGACAAAACAAGACCACAACCGGCTAAAAGCGGCACCCCCCAGCCAAAATTATCAAAAAATCTAGGCAGGTGCTGAGAACTATCCACCTGATAAGCTGCATACAAGCGGGCATAATCCGTCTGGAAAATATGCAAAACTAACTTACCCTGCAAAAGTGCCAGCGCCAAAACAACCATTCCCCCCATTAAAAAATAATTACGAATAGCCGCCCCTATTGCCAAGCGATTAAACTGCTGCCGATACAAGTCATAAAAGCAAAAAAGCATTCCCGACAATATCACCGCAACAATAGAATAGGCATACCATTTTCTAAAAAGAAAAGGCAGGTAAAGACAAAGAGCTATCGTCACTAACCGTACAAGAGGCTGTCTTTCTGTCAATTTTGTGAAGCACAAAAACCATATGGCTAAACTCAAGGGTATGATCGAAATAACATCAGGCAAACCTAGGAGTGTACAAGCCCAAAACGGTGCAAAAAGAAAAGTGAATAAAAACAATAAAGTCTGACTTGCTCGCGAAAGCGGAAGCTTTGCCTTTACAAACAAGCGCTGCTTCAAAAAAAAGGCTATTGCCATTGCTGGAAATAGAAAAACAGTGGTCACGCCCTCAATAAACCCCAGCCGGGATCGTTCAAAAAGTATATTGAAAGGTAATAAAAAAACAGAAAAAAGAGGATTATATTCACTCGTAAGAACTTCTCGCCTCACGGCCTTAAGCCATGATAGCGGTGATTCGCGTAACAATTCGTTGTATTGCCCGTACATATCACAATAAAACTTTTGGTCCCATATATAAGCATTATCTTCAAACGCCACAAAAACCGCTGCAAAAGTAATGCACCATAGCAGCGCCAACCAATAGCAGTTGCGACCCAACCAGTCTGAACAAAATAAAAAGAGATTCCGCTCACTATTTTTCATCATCTAGCCATTAATATCAAAAACTTAGCCCAAAATCCCCTTCCAGAGCGGCCCTTTGATAAGTTAAAGCAAAGGGCTGCTCCCATAAAATACTACACAGGGACAGCCATTGTTCGGGGCGTAATTACCTCAACGCCCCCTTAGAACGGCTTACTATAAAGCCAAATGAATAAATAATGAATTCAAACTCTAATATTGTTACACATTAAATTTTTGCCCATGCTCACGCGTTGCGTGAAAACCCACCTTAGGCCATTTTTCCGCTGTGATATCAAGGTTGTAACGTGAGCTGGCTAAATAGACGAGATTGCCATCCACGTCTTTGCCGAGACGTGCCCACTGTTCTCGTTCAAAATTTCGCCGGGTAAGATCATCTTCAAAGGTCAACCAGCGCGCAGTGTAAATATCTGCCGCTTCAAAAATGGCGTCGACTTTGTATTCATCTTTCAGCCGCTGGGCGACAACCTCAAATTGCAGCTGCCCAACCGCACCCAATAACATTTGGCCACCTTCTTGCTCAAAGACCTGAATAGCCCCCTCTTCGCCTAACTCTTGCAGACCTTTTTGAAGTTGTTTGGCTTTGAGCGGATCCCGTAAACGTGCGGCCCGGAATAGCTCCGGGGAGAAGTAAGGGATGCCCTTAAAGTACAAGGTTTCCCCTTCTGTGAGGGTATCGCCAATTTGCAGCTGCCCATGGTTATGAATGCCTATGATGTCGCCTGCAAAAGCCTGCTCCATAAGAACACGCTCATTCGCCATAAAAGTGAGGGCATTTTGCAGCTTCATTTCACGCCCAGCCCTAATATGGCGCACCTTCATACCCGGGCTATAACGCCCAGAACAGACCCTAAAGAAGGCGATACGATCCCGGTGCTTGGGGTCCATGTTAGCTTGAATCTTAAATACAAAACCTGTGAAAGGGGCTTCCGCCGGGGCGACTTGGCGTGCACTGCCATCCCGGCCTTGCGGTGGCGGCGCCCAAGTTGTCAGTGCTTCTAAAATTTCTTGAACGCCGAAATTGTTAATCCCGGAGCCAAAGAAAATGGGAGATTGGCGCCCGGCTAGGAATGCTTCTAAGTCAAACGGGGGGGAAGCTTCTTGAATTAAGGAAACATCTTCGCGAAGCTTGGGCACTTCCATGGGGTAGGATTCATCCAACACAGGATTATTGAGCCCAGCAATGCGTTCGGCCTCACTGCGACGCTCCTCGCCCGGGGCAAACCGCAGCACTTCATCATTTTGCAAATGGTAAACCCCACGGAAAGCTTTACCCATACCCAAAGGCCAAGTCACGGGGGCGCATTCTATTTTAAGAACGGATTCGATTTCTTCCAACAGCTCGAAAGGTTCGCGCACCTCACGGTCCATTTTGTTGATGAAGGTGATGATGGGCGTATTGCGCATGCGGCAAACATCTAAGAGCTTGATGGTTTGCACCTCCACGCCTTTTGCGGCGTCGATGACCATAACCGCCGCGTCAACAGCGGTGAGTACACGGTAGGTGTCTTCAGAAAAATCTTCGTGCCCAGGCGTATCGAGCAAGTTGATGATATGTCCATGATATTCAAACTGCATCACCGAGCTGGTAACGGAAATGCCTCGCTGCTTTTCAACTTCCATCCAGTCTGAAGTAGCGTGACGCGCGCTTTTCCGGGCTTTGACCGTGCCAGCCAACTGAATGGCGCCACCAAAAAGCAATAATTTTTCTGTAAGCGTTGTTTTACCTGCGTCCGGGTGGGAAATAATGGCAAATGTACGCCGTTTGGCGACTTCTTCTACAAGCTGGGACGGATAAGGTGTGGACATACAAGTAGGCTCTACAAAAAGGAGCAATTTTACACGTCTGCGAGAGCTGACTCGATGGCTTTATCAGAAAATTTATCCACGATGTTTTCCGCAACACAGCATAAAAGTTCTACCCCGGCCCCACCACAGCAACATGCACGTCAAAATGCTGCAAAGCCACATCTATAAAAAACTTTTCCAAAGTAAAGCGAACGCTTTCAAATGCAATGTCCTCCCAGGGGACTTCTGCCTCAGAAAACATTGCTAACGCAAGCGTTTCTTCCCCAGGATAAAACTGCTCATGATTGAGCGTTGCGCGATAGATAAGATGGGTTTGCCCAAGATGAGGCACATCAACCAAAGAATAAAGTCTTTGTAATGTCGCCTCTGCCCCGGCCTCTTCCCGCATTTCACGCATGGCGCCTTGAGCCGTTGTTTCATGCATTTCCATAAAGCCCGCCGGCAAGGTCCATTTGCCATACTGAGGCTCAATGGCACGTTGGCACAATAAAACGCGATCTGCAGCATGCACCAACGCACCCACAATCATCTTGGGATTGACGTAAAAAACAGCCTGGCACTGAGTACAAACATGCCGGGGCAGCGAATCGCCGGGCGGTACTTTTTGAATTAAAGGTGCCGCGCAATTAGAGCAAAATTTCATCTTTCACCCAAATATGAGTCATGTGTAAATCATACTCGGTAGCGCAAACATAAGGCAGTTAACTTCACTGATTCAAGTCAAGCAGTCTGTGATTCTCCTCTAAATAACTATGCGAACGCATTTCCTGCAGACGGCTAACTGTACGCGCAAACTCATTCAAATGAGGTCCCTCAAGGTATAAACACTCTGCAGGCACATTTGCACTCACAACCAACTTAACTCGAAAGTCATAAAGCACATCAATAAGCCATGTAAAACGCCTGGCTGCAGCAGCATCGCGCAATTGCATTTGAGGAATATCGGACACAATAAGCGTTTGATAAGTTTGCGCCAAAACAAGGTAATCATTCTGAGACCGAGCCGTTTGGCACAACTGCTCAAAAGTAAACCAAATTGCCCGATCACCTTGGCACTTAGCCTGCACGCTGCGTCCTAGTAGCGAAATCGAAACATCCGCTTGACCGGGCTCCTGATTAAGCTGCTCAAATATTTGCATGAGTTTTATGTCTGCTTGCTCCCCGGCTGGCACCATAAAGACATCCGCAGCCGTCAGCGCTCTCAAACGATAGTCTACGCCCGCATCAATTTCCAATACATCAAACCGTGCTTTGAGCATATCGATCGTCGGCAAAAAATTGATGCGTTGCAATCCATTAGGATAAAGCCCCTCCGGTGGATAGTTAGAGGTCATCACAAAAATCACACCACGATCAAAAAGTGCCTGAAGCAAGCGCCCCAAAATCATGGCATCTGCAATGTCACTTACATGAAACTCATCAAAGCACAGTAAACGCGTAGATTGCGAGATGTTCTGCGCAACTTGCTGCAAAGGATCTTCCGTATGGTTAAGTTTTTGCAAGGCATCCTGCACCTCCTGCATAAACGCATGAAAATGCACCCGACGTTTCCGAACGTACGGAACAGCTGCAAAAAAACAATCCATCAAAAAGCTCTTCCCCCGGCCCACCCCACCCCATAAGTAAACACTCTTCGGCAAAGCAGGTCGAAACAACAGCTTACGCAACTTACCCCGGCGTGCAGCCTTAAAAACAAGTAATTCATCAAATAGCTGCTGCAAGCGCTGCACCGCAACCATTTGGTGAGGGTCTGCCATATAACCACGCTCTGATAGCGCATCCTGATAAGCCAGCAATACCCCCGGGTGGGAAATCTCTAAATTTTTAGGAAGCATCATGAATGCCTTATAGCGGTAGAGATAATTCAGCAAACATTACAGGCCCAAACCTCTCTATTACCCCAATAAATTACGACTCTAAAAAACAAAAACAGCCCGAAAGGCTGTTTTTATTCAAAGCATTTTAAGAAAGAAACCCCACTAATGATGGCCCGCTTTCTTAAGCTTATTAACCGCATGAACCTGCGCTACCGCTTCCGCTAATTCGGCCTGCGCGGTTGCATAATTCATAGAACCTTTCCGCGTTCTTAAGTGTTCTTCCGCACGCTTTTTAGCTTCCAGAACCTTCGCATCATCCATGTCTTCACCACGAATTGCGGTATCCGCTAGAACAGTCACCAAGCCCGGCTGAATTTCCAAGATACCACCAGCCACAAAAATAACCTCTTCCTTTTCTTGGTCCTGCACTTTAATTCGAACCGTGCCGGGGCGAATCCGGGTAATCAATGGCGTATGACCCGGCATCACCCCTAACTCACCTGATTCTCCCGGCAAAACAACAAACTCAGCCAAGCCAGAAAAAATCTTGGCTTCTGCACTTACTACATCTACATGCACGGTCATTGCCATTTGCACTGTCCTTCGCTGTTACATATCCAGAAACTATCTGCACGCAGACCCACTTGCACCATGCCTACTACTGCATTTTCTTCGCTTTTTCAAACGCTTCTTCAATGCCACCCACCATGTAAAAGGCTTGCTCAGGCAAAGCGTCACATTCACCGCTAGTAATCATCTTAAAGCCATTAATGGTGTCTTTTAGACTGACATATTTACCCGGTGAGCCAGTAAAGACTTCCGCCACATGGAACGGCTGAGACAAGAAACGTTGTATCTTACGTGCACGAGACACGGCCAATTTATCTTCCGGAGAAAGTTCATCCATCCCCAAAATAGCAATAATGTCCCGCAGCTCTTTATAGCGCTGTAAAGTCGATTGTACAGCACGCGCCACGCTGTAATGCTCCTGACCCACAACCTGCGGATCCAGCTGACGACTGGTAGAATCTAACGGATCAACTGCCGGATAGATCCCCAAAGCAGCAATATCACGCGATAGCACCACAGTCGAATCCAAGTGCAAGAAGGTAGTTGCCGGTGACGGGTCGGTTAAGTCATCCGCAGGAACGTAAACCGCCTGGATAGAGGTAATTGAGCCTACTTTTGTTGAGGTAATACGCTCTTGCAACACACCCATTTCCTCAGCTAATGTAGGTTGATAACCCACGGCAGAAGGCATACGACCTAGGAGCGCAGACACCTCTGTTCCGGCCAGTGTGTAGCGATAAATATTGTCAACGAAGAACAAAATATCACGGCCTTCATCACGGAAACGTTCCGCCATAGTAAGCCCCGTTAGCGCAACCCGCAAACGGTTACCGGGGGGCTCATTCATCTGGCCAAACACCATAGACACTTTGTCCAACACGTTCGAGTCTTTCATCTCATGATAAAAGTCATTACCCTCACGCGTACGCTCTCCCACGCCAGCAAATACAGATAAACCAGAGTGCTGTTTAGCAATATTATTGATGAGCTCCATCATGTTAACGGTTTTACCCACCCCAGCACCACCAAACAAACCAACCTTACCACCTTTAGCAAACGGGCAAACCAAATCAATAACCTTAATACCCGTTTCAAGCAAATCTACAGAAGGGGAAAGCTCATCAAATTTCGGCGCTTTCTGGTGAATGGCACGACGCTCATCCGTTGCAATCGGCCCGGCTTCATCAATCGGACGTCCTAAAACATCCATAATTCGACCCAAAGTAGCATGCCCTACAGGCACCGAAATGGGGGCGTTAGAATTCATAACCTTCATGCCGCGACGCAAACCATCAGAAGAACCCATAGCAATTGTACGCACGACACCATCACCGATTTGCTGCTGTACTTCAAATGTCAGCTTAGACTCGGCAAAAGAGTTTTCGGTATCTTCCAGCACAAGCGCATCGTAAATTTTAGGCATAGCATCACGCGGAAATTGAATATCAACCACCGCACCGATACACTGAACAATTGTTCCTTGACTCATCGTCCTATCCTCTTGGTTTTGCCAAATTGTGTAATTGAAGGGTACACATTTTCAAATTTCAATTTCATTAAACAGCCGCCGCACCACCAACAATTTCAGAAAGCTCTTTGGTGATAGCCGCTTGACGTGTTTTGTTGTAAACCAACTGCAACTCTGCAATAACATTTTTTGCATTATCGGATGCAGATTTCATTGCAACCATTCGAGCACTCTGCTCAGAGGCCATATTTTCTGCAACAGCTTGAAAAACTAGAGCCTCTACATAGCGAACAAGCAACTCGTCAATGACCGTCTGCGGGTCCGGTTCATAAATATAATCCCAAGAACCTTTTGGCGTACCTAGCGCCTCACCCGCCAACGGTAAAAGCTGCTCTAGCACGGGCTCTTGTTTCATTGTATTAATGAAACGCGAATAAGCGATGTAAACAACATCCAGCTCCCCGGCCTCATAAGCATCCATCATAACCTTGATCGGACCAACAAGCCGCTCTAAATGGGGGGTATCCCCAAGCTGCGTGAGCTCGGAACTAATCTCAGCGCCTAAACGCTGCATAAATCCCAGGCCCTTATTGCCGATAGCGCAAACTTTAACGGTTGCCTTTTGCTCCAAATCCCATGTACGAACCGCATTCAGCGCAACGCGTTGGATATTGGTATTCAAGCCCCCACACAAACCCTTGTCCGTCGTCACTAAAATCAAACCAATCTTTTTAGGAGAGGCGGGTACTTGAGCTAAGAAAGGATGACGGTAATCTGCGCTGGTAGCCTGCGCCAAATTTGCAGCAAGATGACGAATTTTTTCAGCATAAGGCCGGGCAGCTCGCATCCGTTCTTGCGCTTTTCGCATTTTAGATGCGGCTACCATCTCCATAGCCTTGGTAATCTTGCGCGTATTTTGTACGCTCTTGATCTTAGTACGGATTTCCTTCCCGCTAGCCATTCTAGATCTCCGCGTTCGTCACTAGGACCAAGTTTTCTTAAATGCCTCAATTGCTGTAATCAGCTCTTTTTCGGCGCCTTCATCTAACTCTTTTGTAGCCATGATTTTTTCAACAACTGCAGCATGCTGTGTTTTTACATACTGATGCAAAGCCTGCTCAAACGCGAGTAGCCGGGGAACTTCAATATCATCAAAATACCCCTTATTGACAGCAAAAAGCGATACGGCCATCTCTGCAACTGAAAGCGGCTCATATTGAGGCTGTTTCATCAACTCCGTCACACGCCGCCCCCGCTCTAACTGTTTTCGAGTAGCCTCATCAAGATCTGAAGCAAACTGTGCAAAAGCAGCTAACTCACGGTACTGAGCCAAGTCTGTCCGGATACCCCCTGACAATTTTTTAATCACCTTCGTCTGCGCTGCGCCACCTACACGCGAAACAGAGATACCAGCGTTAATAGCAGGACGGATACCGGCATTAAACAAATCCGTTTCCAAAAAGATCTGGCCGTCAGTAATAGAAATAACGTTCGTTGGCACAAAAGCAGAAACGTCACCCGCCTGGGTCTCAATAACAGGCAGTGCAGTCAGGGAACCTGTTTTGTCTTTAATCTCACCGTTTGTAAACTTTTCAACATAAGCCGCACTTACTCGTGCTGCACGCTCTAGCAAGCGAGAATGCAAATAAAACACGTCGCCGGGATAGGCTTCACGGCCTGGAGGACGGCGCAAAAGCAGAGAGATTTGACGGTAAGCCCAAGCTTGTTTGGTTAAATCATCGTATATGATTAGCGCATCCTGACCACGGTCCCGGAAATACTCTCCCATTGTGCAGCCTGAGTACGGCGCTAGATATTGCATAGCAGCAGACTCTGAAGCAGAAGCGGCAACCACAATCGTATAGGCTAAAGCACCTGTTTCTTCTAATTTACGCACAACGTTTGCGATGGTAGAAGCCTTTTGGCCTACTGCCACATAAACGCAAATCATGTCTTTGCCTTTTTGATTGATAATCGCATCAATCGCAACCGCTGTTTTACCCGTTTGCCGGTCACCAATAATTAATTCGCGTTGCCCCCGACCAATTGGCACCATGGAGTCAACTGACTTTAAACCAGTCTGAACAGGCTGAGAAACAGACTGACGCCAAATTACGCCCGGCGCAACCTTTTCAATTTTATCTGTTTGCTTAGCATCTATAGGACCTTTGCCATCAATAGGCTGCCCTAGCGTATTAACAACACGTCCAATTAATTCGGGACCTACAGGAACCTCCAAAATACGCCCTGTCGCCTTAACCGTATCGCCCTCAGATATATGGCCATAATCACCCATAACCACCGCGCCCACCGAGTCTCGCTCTAAGTTAAGAGCCAGCCCAAAGGTATTGCCGGGAAACTCCAGCATTTCACCTTGCATAACGTCGGTTAGACCATGAATACGACAAATACCATCCGTTACCGAAACCACAGATCCTTCATTTCTGGGCGTAGCAGAAAGTTGAAGATTTTGAATTCGGCTCTTAATCAGATCGCTGATTTCAGAGGGGTTTAGTTGCATACCAAATACTCCTAGTTCAATAGCGCTGTAGCCATATGAGCCAATTTGCCACGGACAGAGGCATCAATCACCTCATCACCGATAGCAACCTTCACCCCCCCAATAAGGGAGGGATCTACACTAACGCGCATGTCAAGCCGACAAGCAAAGCGCGCCTCAAGATCCTTCTGGAGACTAGAAAGCGCAGCCTCGTCTAGAGGAAAAGCTGAGGTGATAATCGCCGCTTTTACCCCTTCATGTTTATTCTTTAACAGGATAAATAAGTCACGAATCTCCGGCAGCACCTGCAAACGTGCATTCTCAGCCAAAACCTGCACGAAATTTTGCTGCTCTATATCTAAGCGCGCGTCCACAATCGTAATAAAAAGCTGAACCAACTGCGCAACACTTAACTTAGGGTTAGAGAAGCTTTCCCGCATCTGCGAATCAGCGGCAACAAGTGCCATTCGCTCAAGCGCATCAGACCAAGACTCAAGCGTATTCGATTTGCAGGCTAAGGAAAACACTGCTTCAGCGTAGGGGCGTGCAAGCGTGACGTTCTCGGCCATGATCGATCAAAGTTCCTGTTTAATATTGGCAAGCAGTTCTGCATGCACTTGCGGATTAATTTCCCGACGCAGTATTTTCTCTGCACCGGCAACCGCCAAAAGCCCAACCTGCTCACGCAAAGCCTCTTTTGCTCGCGTAACGGCGGCCTGCGCTTCACCTTCAGCCGCAGTACGAGCCGCCAGTACAATACGAGCCGCCTCTGCACGCGCATCTTCAATAATTTGCGCTGCTTGCTTTTCAGCTACACCACGAAGATCCGTGGCCGACTCACGCGCACGCCGCATCTCCTCCCCAACTTTTTTCTCCGCCAGCGCCAAATCTGTCTTAGCTCGGTCAGCTGCAGCCAAACCGTCTGCAATTTTCTTGGACCGCTCATCCAGCGCTTTCACAATGGGCGGCCACACAAACTTCATTGTGAACGTTGCCAAAATCAAGAAAACGACCAGCTGAGCAAACAGCGTTGCGTTCAAATTCATGGAATGACCCTTCCCGTAAAAAAACCTTAAATAGGGTTACGGCAAGCTTTGATTACTTAGCAGCAACTTGTGCAATTTGTGCCAGGAATGGATTAGCTGTAGCAAACCACAGAGCAATACCCGTTCCGATAATAAATGCAGCGTCAATCAAACCGGCCAACAAAAACATTTTGGTTTGTAGCGCATTCATTAATTCAGGCTGACGTGCAGAGGCTTCTAGATACTTAGAGCCCATAATGCCAATACCAAGACAAGCACCAATTGCACCCAGACCAATAATTAATCCAGCAGCAAGGGCAACAAAGCTGATGACTTCCATGACAACTCCTCTGTTAAGGTAAAAAAACTACAAGCACTACAGAAACATGCGGCACGTTTAAAACAGGCCACACAAAACTTTAAGAAAACTAGTGGCCTTCATGCGCTTGGCCAATATAAACCAAGGCAAGCATCATAAACACAAACGCCTGAAGGGTAATAATCAAGATATGAAAAATAGCCCAAACAGAACCAGCCACAACATTACCTAGAAAGCCGAATATGGTAGCAGATCCACCCAGCAAAGCAATTAGCATAAAAATAAGTTCGCCCGCATACATATTGCCAAAAAGACGCATACCATGAGAAATTGTTTTAGCTGCAAATTCAACCATCTGCATTGCAAAATTCGGAAGCCACAATAAAGGATGCGATCCAAAAGGTGCAGAAAATAGCTCGTGAACCCAACCACCGAGTCCCTTAATTTTAATGTTGTAATACAAACACATCAGCAGCACACCCAAAGAAAGGCCCATGGCGGCAGACAAATCTGCTGTAGGCACTGAGCGCAGGTATGCATGTGGATTACCCGTAGCTTTTTGCCAAATCGTTGGCAATAAATCAACCGGCAAAAGATCCATGGCGTTCATAAAAAACACCCACAGAAAAACGGTTAAAGCCATGGGCGCAACAAATTTTATGGACTCTGCGGAATGGACCGTGCTTTTTGCTTGCTCCTGCACCATCTCAACCAAAAACTCAACAGCCGCCTGAAAACGCCCCGGCACACCAGAAGTTACCTTACGAGCAGCCAACCACAACAAGAACACCACCAAGCAACCCAAGGCCAGCGAGAAAAATGCACTATCCAAATTAATCACAGAAAAATCCAGCACCTTTTCCTGAGCGTGCCCGGTATTGTTCAAACTAGTCAAGTGATGAACAATGTACTCCCCTGCAGAAGGGGCTTGTGCTGCTTCGTGTCCAGTGGCCATATACCTTAACTCTTTAACAAAAAAGCAAATAAATTTGCATGCAAAGTCATGATCACGCCGATCAATACACCCACCCCATCAATACCTGGGGAGCATTTAAAAACGGCTAGCAGTAAAAACAACATGGCAGCTAACTTAAGCAGCTCGCCAAATAAAAATCGAACAGGGGAAACCACTCCCCGGCACTGCGCAAGCTTTAACCTCAAGGCAAAAACTGCACTCGGAACAATGCACGCCAACGCACCAAGCATGGCAGACCAAGCAGCAGAAAAACTGCGAAAAGCCCACACCAATAAAAGCGCCAATATTGCAGCACATGCCTGTAAGCTAATGACTTTCCACATTTCTCCGACCTAGAGATTTTGCGCTATGCACAAAACGGATGAATACTAGTGACTTGACTAGGATAAGTCAATTTCTTTAACACTTCAACAACCCCCTGTCTATCCAAAAGCCAATTCAACCCATACGACGGCTATATACGCCAAGATAAGCCAGACAACAAAATACCTAGTCCCGTAAAAGCGAAAAAAATTAAAATCCCCTGACAGCAACTCAACGACTAAAATTAAAAGTACGCGGAGCCATCATTGACATAAACATTTCAGACTTGCTACATTACCAGATTGATTTTTAAAGAAATATGCTTATAAATCCCCCCCATGAAATCAAACATACAAAAAAAGCAAGTCGGCGTTGGATTAATTGAAGTATTAGTAACTTTAGTGATACTTACTTTAGGTGTCGTGGGGATGCTGCGCATGCAAACAGGCGCCTTACAAACAAACAACAGCGCTATTTTTCACACCACTGCAATTGATTTAGCCTCTAGCTGGATAGAGCAAATGCACAGTTATGCCCCAGCGCTTGCATCCGACCCGTCCGCATGCGTAAACACTACAAAAAACGCGCCACAAAATAGCTGTCAAGCGGCTTTAAACGAATGGCAACAACAAGTTGCCCGCATGCTCCCTGAAGGCGAAGTTCAGGTTCAGCGCAGCAAGCCCAATGGCGCGCATGTCCAAGTTTGGGTACGCTGGCTGGATCAACGCGCATGGGTGCAAACTTCACGCTCCGAAACCCAAAAAAAGCGAGAAATACACTTAATCTCGCAACTCTACTAAGGGGCATTGCTCGTGCTGCGCGTGCATAAAGGCTTTTCACTAATTGAAATAATGATTGCATTGGCCATTGGTCTGATAGTGATCACGATGGTGCTTTGGGTCGTGCAATCGGCCCGGCGTGCCAGTGAACAAAATGCACAAATCAGCACCTTACAAGAGAATGCACGCATTGCACTTGATGTTATGGAGGCCGATTTACGCAACGCAGGCCGTCTTTCTGTGAGAAGTCTTGGTCAAGCTTTTAGCAGCGGCAGCTTACTCAATACCAGTAATAAGACAATATTAAGCAGCTTTTTGCCCATTTGGGGCGTCAAAGGTAACTCAGCGCCCAGCCGGGCTACGATTGACTCAGACTCTTTGAGCATTGCCGCTACCGACCCATGCTGGGCGCGCACGGCTACAGATATGGGCAGTCCACAAGCCCCTGTGTCCGTATTCAACCCCATGCTCTGCGCTTTTGACAACAAGGATTTTATTATTATTGAAGATATGCAAGATGCAACGCTTTTCCGCATTTCAGGCCAAAGGAATGGCACACTCTTGCATGAATCCCCACTCAACCAACTTTCGGGCCTATCACACGCCTACCCTGCGGGCAGCTGGCTAACCAAACTTAATATACCGATCTACCAAATTAAAGAAAACAGCGCCAGCTCACGCTTGGAACTGGTGTCCATCGACCAACTCTCAGGCCGCCAGCTTTACATTGCAGAAGGCGTTATTCGCCTACGTTTTCGCTACGGGTATGATGAAGACAATGACGGCGCCCCAGACGAATTTCGCCTGGCTCACCAAATTGATGCTTTATCCTGGCACAAAGTCAAAAGCGTTGAAATGGTTATCCTTATGCAAGAAATACAACCCTCAGGCATGCTCCCCAACCAAACCGTCTCTTTTCCCAATGCGGTAACCGGCAAAGATGAAGTGCTACAAAACACAAGCGGCCGACTTTGGAAAGTATTCCGCCGCACCGTTGCGCTCCGCCACAGCTAATATGCATTCAAATCCTCCCTCACTTTCTTTTCATCTACCGGCTCACAAGGCGCAAGGCATGGCCCTATTGGTCACGCTCATATTTTTAGGCGTTGTCACACTGTGGGCCATTCTCTCCATGGATGGCGCACTCTTACAAGAAAAGATGGTGACGCACACGGTTGCAGAAAAAAAAGCCTTTCAAGCCGCACAAGCTGCGCGCGCTGACGGTTATCAATGGATCACGGACTCTCTGGCACAAAGTGCCTTACCCTTCTCATTAAAAAGCACCGGGGGAAACGTGTGGGATAGTGACGTGGGCGCGCAAGGCTTTTCTACGCTTCGCACGCTCATTCCCGAACAGTGGGACGCAAAAACCTGGGCAGAAAAAGGCCACCCCGCCCCGGCGGTGGAGTCCACAGAATTATCCGCACACTGGATTTTAGTCGCCTTAGGAGAAGGCCCTGTGCATATCAGCGGGCAAACTTTAAACGCACACTACTACCGCCTTTACACACAAGGCGCTTACAGCCCGGGAAAAATAATGCAACGCAACATGGTCATGTTTGAACTCATCCGCCTCTTATGCTCCCCACAGAATACGCAATGCAGCCTAGGCTAAACCCTTTAATGCATCCAAACCAGACTTAAAATTCTGTGAAAGCGGCATGGCTCCTTTATAATTGTAGTTTTCCCTTTTTACGCTGCCATGCAAGACAAATACTCCCCTGCTCAAATTGAAGCCGCCGCACAGGCCCACTGGAATGACTCTCACGCGTTTGAGGTCACAGAAGACACCACCAAGCCCAAATATTACTGCCTCTCCATGTTCCCCTACCCCTCGGGCAAACTGCACATGGGCCACGTTCGCAACTACACAATCGGCGATGTACTCACCCGGCATCACAAAATGCGCGGCTTTAATGTGCTCCAACCCATGGGGTGGGACGCCTTTGGCTTACCAGCAGAAAATGCCGCCATCCAAAACAAAGTACCCCCGGCCAAATGGACCTACGACAACATTGCCTACATGCGCTCGCAACTCAAGTCCCTAGGCTTGGCGATTGACTGGACACGCGAACTGGCCACCTGCCAACCGGCCTACTACCGCTGGAACCAGTGGCTTTTCTTACGCATGCTTGAAAAAGGCATCGCCTACAAAAAAACGCAAACCGTCAATTGGGACCCGGTCGACCAAACCGTGCTGGCCAATGAGCAAGTCATCGACGGCAAAGGCTGGCGCACCGGTGCCGTAGTTGAAAAGCGGGAAATCCCCGGCTATTACCTTGCCATTACACAACAAGCGCAAGAACTGCTTGAAGACTTAGACCACCTCCAAGACTGGCCAGAACAAGTCCGCCTCATGCAAGCCAACTGGATTGGCAAAAGCACCGGCGTGCGCTTTGCCTTCCCCTACACCCTTGACGGCCAAGCCGGGCAACTCTGGGTCTTTACCACCCGGGCCGATACCCTCATGGGCGTCACCTTTTGCGCCGTGGCGGCAGAACACCCCTTGGCGCAGCACGCCGCCAAAACCCGGCCCGATGTCGCCGCCTTCATTGAAAAATGCAAACACACTTCCGTCATGGAAGCCGACATGGCCACCATGGAAAAAGAAGGCGTACCCACGGGCTTATTC
>RRZT011253095.1_pt1 | contig 18560 bp, 13 predicted proteins | sample 2165551 | NCBI WGS metagenome assembly RRZT01 (sample SAMN10456910, study PRJNA506462) | wastewater metagenome | biome: wastewater; feature: sludge; material: wastewater sludge; isolation source: wastewater sludge with Escherichia coli K12::gfp cells carrying plasmid... | place: USA: Moscow, Idaho...
GCCGGCAGGAGCGCCGGCCAGTTCATGTTGCCCTGGCCGACCTCGGCGAACTGCACGATGTCGTTGAACAGCCGACCGAAGGTCTCCCGGTCGCCAGAGGCCAACGCGTCGATGGCCTCCTGCGGGAGCGGCTTCACGCGGAAGTCCTTGACGTGGATGATCTTGCACACGCCCGTGTACTGCTCGAGCATGTCCAGCGGAGCCATGCCGCCGCGCTGCACCCAGTGCAGGTCGACTTCGAAGCCGACGCTCGGGGCGACCCGGCGGACGAGATCGAAGATCCGCTCGCCGTCGAACTGCGCCAGATCCACATGGTGGTTGTGGTAGCACAGGGTGATGCCCTCGGCGGCCAGCCGCTGAGCGGCCGCCTCGCACTCCGCGGCCCACGACTCGCAGGCCTCCTTGGACGCCATCGCGGCGAGCGGCATCATGCCGATGCGCACGTAGGTGGTGCCCAGGCGACGACAGTCGGAGACGATCTTGTCGAAGTGCTCCTCCAGGTTGTCGCCCGTGGCGGTCGGGCCCGGCTTGAGCGCCACCGACAGCGCGCCGACCTTCATGCCCAGCTCGGAGATGGCCCGCTCCAGGTCGGCGGTGTTCTCCTCCGACATCGGGATCTGGCTCACCTCCACCGCGTTGATGTCCAGATCCTTGATCTTCTTCAGCACCGCGAACATTCCCTGCTCCGCGACCTGGTCCTTCACCATCATCATCATGACGCCGAGTTCGGCCATGGTTCTTCCTTTCCGGTTCGTGTGGTCGCTCAGGAGCGGGTTTCGTAGGTGCCTTCGGCGACGATGCGCTTGTTCAGCTCTTCGAGGTAGGACTCCTCGTCGAAGTTCTCGATCGAGACCTCCTTGCCCAGCCACGCGGACAGGTACATGGCATCCGCGAGCCGGACGCCGTGGATGCCGTCGCCACCAGGGGCCAGGAGCTCCTCGGTGCCGTTGACGGCCGCGGCGTAGTTGCGCAGGACCTCGATGTGCTGCTGGCCCCACACGGAGCCGTAGTCCTTGGTCTCGACGCTCATGAGCTCGTCGCGATCCAGCTCGCCGCGGAACAGCTTGCGCACGGCCTCGACGTCCATGTTCTTCGACATGGTCTGCTCGTCCTCGACCAGGCGGGTGATGGTCACCTTGGAGGACTCGTCGACGACGATCTTGCCCTTGTCGCAGAGGATCTCCAGGCGGTCGGTGCCGACGATGTCGTGGGTGGAGGTCATGAAGGAGCCGGTCGCCCCGTCGCCGAAGTCGACGAGCGCGTTGACCTCGTCCTCGACGACGATGTCGCGCTTGAACCCGAAGGCCAGCTTCGCGAACACCGACTTCGGGACGCCGCACAGCCACTGCCACAGGTCGAGCTGGTGGGGGGCCTGGTTGACCAGGACGCCGCCGCCCTCGCCGCCCCACGTGGCGCGCCAGGAGGACTGGGCGTAGTAGGGCTGCGGACGCCACCAGTTGGTGATGATCCAGGAGGTGTGACGCAGTGCGCCGAGCTCACCGGAGTCCAGCAGGGCCTTGAGGTCCTTGTAGAGCGGGTTGGTGCGCTGGTTGAAGAACACGCCGAACGTGAGCTCGGGGTGCTGGGCGGCCACGTCGATCAGCTCGCGGGCCTGCTTGGTGTAGACGCCGACCGGCTTCTCCACGAGGGTGTGGATGCCGTGCTCGAGCGCGTAGATGCCCATCTCCGGGTGGAGGTAGTGGGGAACCGTCGTCACGACGGCGTCGACGTCACCGGAGTTGATGAGCTCCTGGTAGTCGGTGTAGAACGGCACGCCCAGCTTCTCGGCTGCCGCGCGCTTGCTTTCGTCGATGTCGGCGATCGCGCCGATCGTCATGTTCGGCACCTTGCCCTCGGAGAGGAACGTGGCGTACATGCCGCCCTCGGCGCCCAATCCGATGATGCCCAGACGGACCTGATCCGTTGCCATGGAATGCTCCCTTGCTCGTCCTGGTGGTGCCACTCTAGGAAAGGGGGCGGGGCCAATGACACCAAGTTGCACGATTAAGCGATGGTTGGCTCCTCACTGGGGGCAACACCGTGGCAACATTGCAACATGGTGGACTTCACAGGGGTCGTCGAGGCCGAATCGCGCCGGTTCGTCGCCACATTGGACGGCGTCGACGCCGCCACTCCCGTCCCGACCTGCCCCGGCTGGACGGCCGCAGACCTCGCCTGGCACCTGACCGAGGTCCACGGCTTCTGGGCCCGCATCCTCGCCTCCCGCGCCGTCTCCGACGCAGAGGCCGAGGCGCAGGAGGCGAACGGCCCCACCCGCCCCGCCGACCCTGCCGCGACCCGGCTCCTGTTCGAGCAGGCCACCCGCGCGCTGCTGGACGCGCTCGCCGCACGCGACGACACCGAGGCGGCCTGGTTCTGGCTCCCGACCGCCCGCACCGTCGGCTCGACGCGCCGCATGCAAGCCCACGAAGCCACCATGCACCGGGTGGACGCCGAAGCCGCCGCAGGCGTGGCCTCGGCCCCGATCGACGCCGAGCTCGCCGCCGACGGCATCGGGCACGCCGTCGAGGTGATGTGGGCCTGGTGGGGCACCAACCCGGGCTTCACGTTCACCCCATGCGACGGGGTCGTCGCGCTCACCGCGACCGACCTGGACCGCACGTGGCTGCTGCAGCCGGGACGCTGGCGAGGCGTCGGCGCGTCCGGCACTTCCTACGACGTGCCCGGCGTCCGGACGGTGGCCGCGGGCGAGCCCGTCGCCCGGGTCGAGGCACACGCCGAGACGCTGATGCGCTGGCTGTGGGGACGCGGGCCCGAGCCGACGGCGTCCGGGGACGGCGCAGCCCTGGCCGCGCTGCGCGAGGCGCGCGACCAGGGCATGCAATAGGCCGGGCGGTTCAGTCGAGGGTGGCAGCCCCCGCGCCCGCGCTCCCGGCCAGAGCGGACGACTGATAGGTCTGCTTCAGCATCCGCAGCGACTTCACGGCCTCGGCGGGGCCGATCCAGAACGGCTCCGGATCGTCGACGGCGGCATAGAAGTCGCGGATCAGCAGTTCGTGAGAGACCCCCCAGTAGGCCCGCCCGCCGGAGGCGGCCCGGCGCTCGTCCACGTGATCGACGCGGCCGTCCTTCCAGGTGACGGTCAGGCCGTCACGCAACGTCACGTATGCGTTCTCGCAGTCCAGTTCGAGCTCGACCGGCCGGTTCTGCGGCGCCGTCAGCGTCGCGTAGAAGGTGGTCTCGACGCCGCTGGCGTGCGTGAACAGGATCTCCGCGGTGTCCTCGACCTCGGTGACGTCGCCGAACTTGTGGGCCGCGACCCGGCCCTCCACATCGGTGACCTCGCCCAGCATCCACTGCACCAGATCGAGGGTGTGGATCGCCTGGTTGATGAGCAGCCCGCCCCCCGAGTGTTCCTGGCTGGCCCGCCACGGCTTGGCGCGGTAGTAGTCGGCGGTCCGCGTCCAGACCACGGAGGCGTAGGCGCCCCGGATCGCTCCCAGTTCGCCCGAGTCGAGCAGGCGGCGCAGCTCGACCGAGCTGACGTTGTAGCGGTTCTGGAAGCAGATGCCGACCTTCACCCCGGCGGGCAGGTCGGCGTCGAGGAGGCGCTGCGCATCGTCGAGGTGCGCGGCCAACGGCTTCTCCTGGATCACGTGGACGCCCAGATGCGCTGCCTCCAACGTCGCGCTGATGTGCTGGTCGTGCGGGGTGGTGATGTGCACCACGTCGGGAGCGACGGCTGCCACCAGTTCGGTGACGGTGGCGAACGCGGGCACCCCCAACTCGGCGGTGGCCGCGGCACGACGGTCCGGGTCGGTGTCGACGACCCCGACGAGGTCGACCCCCTCGATGGCATGGATGGCTTCCCGGTGGACGGTGGCGACATCGCCCCAGCCCACGATCGCTGCCCGCTTCACTGACATGTCGGCTCCTGCTCCTGATTCATGCCCGCGTGCGGGCTTCGATGACCGCGGCCCGGTGCAGCGTCTGCGACCCGGGTTGCACGAGTCACTCTAGGCGCGATTGCTCTGTTGCCAGCCTCCGCTTGCGGTGGTTGCCATCGGTGAACCGCCAGGCGGCGACGAGACTGCCCAGGGTCAGCACCACCAATCCCAGGTTGCGGGCCGTCAGCACCAGCAGCGCCGCGTCGGTGGTGGAACGTTGCTCCAGCAAGGACGTGTACGCGACGGGATAGATGATCGTCGTCAGAACGCACAGCACGGCCAGCAGCCCCGCGGTGGCCAGCGCGAGCCCCCACGGCGGCGCCTGCGGGCCTCCCGCGGCGGCCTGCCCCAGGAGCACCGCGACGAAGGGGGCCAACCACAGGAGGTACTGGGGGCTGAGAGCCGGCGATGTCACCACGAAGGCACCCACCAGGCTGAGCGCCAGCCAGGCCACAGGCCGCGTCGGCGTCCCCTTCAGGACCCAGCGCACCACCACGGCCACGCACACCAGCGCCGCCGCGACCTGGGCAACGCGGGTGGCGTCCAGGGCCTCCTGAACGCCCGGTCCACCGACCTCGTAGGCGTGGAAGCTGCTGTAGTAGACGTGCGTGCCCAACCCTCGCCCCCAGTCCCACATGGGACCCAGCGCGGCGACGGCCTCGATCTGCAGGCCACGCTCGCCCTGGTAGGTCAGCGGGGAGAACAGCCGCTCCCACCCGCCGGCCGCGACGCTGGCCAGCGCGAGCAGCATCCCGGACACCCCCAGCGCGAGGAACCCTCGCACCCGGGACCGACCCGCCAGCAGGAGGGGCGCGAGGATCAGCGGCCACACCTTCCACGCGGTCCCCAGCGCGATCGCGACGCCCGCGCGTCCGCCTCGGCGACGCACCAGCAGCAACACGGCGGCCCCGGCGGCGACCGCGGGCAGCATGTCCAGGCGCAGCAGCGGCAACCCGCCCAGCGCCGCGGTGAAGGCGACCCAGGCAAGCACGCCGGCCGGTCCGCCGTTGCGGGCCAGCAGGAAGGCGAACCAGGCGTCGGCCACGATCGTGATCGCGATGATGACGTTGCGGTAGGAGGTCGGGTCGTCGGCGCCCAGGAGGTACGGCGCCAGAAGCAACCAGGCCGCCGGGGTGGGGTACTCGGGCATGGCCTGCGCCAGCACGGCGACGGCAGAGGAGCCTGGGGAGGCCGCTAGCGTCGCCACCGCCTCGCGCGCCTCAAGGAAGTAGTAGTAGGTGTCGCTGTACTCGCCGGTCCGGAACACCCACCACCAGCACGACAGCGCCTTGGCGCCCAGCCACGCGACCGCCACGACCACCACCGCGCCCAGGCTCCACCCGAGGCGTCCAGCGGGAGGCGTCCGGTCTCGTCGCGGGTCCGCCTCGCGCCGGGCATCCGCCGGGGACGCGGCCCGCCGGGGCCCGACCTGGCGGCCCGCCGCAGCGACGGCTCCTGCCCGGACACCGGGCCTCGCCCCGTCCGACTGACCTGCGACTTCGGCCCGCGGTGATGACGACACGCCCCCATCATCCCAGACCCCGCCCCGCCGAGGACTTGCGCTCCGCCCGCCGAGGACTGAGGCCCCACCCGCCGAGGACTGAGGATCCTGCCACCCAGGACTCAGAACCGGCGCGTCCCAGCGCCCGGCGTCCGCGAGGCACCGGTAGCCGTTGGTTGTGGCGGCAACTAGCCTTGGTCCCCAGGACGCGCTGCCGCAGCCGGGCGAAAGGGCTACAACGATGACGGATTTCGTCGAAGACGCAAAGATCTGGCCGACCCTTCGGGATGAGGCCCAACGCGACGCCGAGCGCGAACCCTGCCTGGCCGGCTTCCTGTACGAGTCGGTGCTGCGCCACCCGACGTTGATGGACGCCCTGGGTGGGCTGCTCTCCCACAAGCTGGCCAGCGAGACCATGTCGTCGATGACCCTGCTGTCGTTGGCGCAGGAAGCCTTCACGAACGAGCCGCAGGTCGAGTGCTCGGTGATCGCCGATCTGCAGGCGATCATCCACCGCGACCCGGCGACGCGCGGCTACTCCCAGCCGTTGCTGTACTCGAAGGGGTTCCACGCGGTGCAGTCCTACCGGATCGCCCACCATTTCTGGATCACCGAACGGCACGCGTTGGCGCTGTTCCTCCAAAGCCGCATCTCCGAGGTGTTCGCCGTCGACATCCATCCCGGGGCCCGCATCGGGCGGGGCGTCATGTTCGACCACGCCACCTCGGTCGTCATCGGCGAGACAGCGGTCGTCGAGGACGACTTCTCCATGCTCCACGAGGTCACGCTGGGCGGCACGGGCAAGGTCGGTGGCGACCGGCATCCCAAGGTCAAGCGCGGCGTCATGATCGGGGCAGGGGCGAAGGTGCTGGGCAACATCACCGTGGGTGAGGGCGCCAAGATCGGGGCCGGGTCCGTCGTCTTGGAGGACGTCCCCGCGCATGCGACGGTCGCGGGCGTGCCGGCCAAGCTGGTGTCGTTCCCGGCCGAGTCCTTCCCTGCCTTGGAGATGGATCAGCGCTTCGAGTGTGACGAAGCCCTGGAGGCCGCCGCCTTGCGGATCACCGAGCAGAACCTGGGCTGATCGGGCGTGTTCACTGCCGCGGACGCGGGCGCCGTTGTCCTCCGTGTACGCGCACCCGGGCCCCCTCGGCTCCTCGGACACGGGACGCGTCCCGGCCCGAAGTCCTCGGCGGGGTGGGCCTCAGTCCTCGGCGGGGTGGGCCTCAGTCCTCGGCCGGCGCAGGAGGGTTCGGGCGTGACGCGCGGGTAGCCTACGGGCGTGCCGATCCCCGATCCTCGCCCCGCCGACGTCGCCGCATTGGCTGACGTTCTCTCCGGACGTCGCTGGGTGGCGCTGACCGGCGCCGGCATCTCGACGGACTCCGGCATCCCCGACTACCGCGGTCCGGACGCCCGACCGACCAACCCGATCACCTACGGCGACTTCGTCAGACGCCCCGAGGCGCGCCGCCGTTACTGGTTTCGCTCGATGATGGGGTTTCGGAGCTTCGGCGTCGCCCAACCCAACGCCGGGCATCGGGCACTGGCTCAGCTCGGTGCACCGATCATCACCCAGAACGTGGACGCGCTGCACGAGCGCGCGGGCAGCCGGGAGGTGATCGACCTGCACGGGCTGATCGACCGGGTGATCTGTCTGGCCTGCGGCGACCTGTCCACCCGCACCGATCTGCAGATCCGCCTCGAGGATGCCAACCCGGGCATCACCGGCACCATCCCCGCCGGTGCCGCCGAACTCCGTCCGGACGGGGACGCCGACATCGCCGACCCCGACGACTTCGTGGTTCCCGCCTGCCGGGTGTGTGGCGGCGTCCTGAAGCCCGACGTGGTCTTCTTCGGGGAGTCCGTGCCGAAGCCTCGCGTGGAGGCCTCCTTCGCGCTCGTCGACGCGGCGCAGGCCCTGCTGGTGGCGGGCTCCTCGCTCACGGTGATGTCGGGCCTGCGGTTCGCCCGGCATGCCGCCAAAGCAGGCGTCCCCCTCCTGATCGTCAACCACGGCGCCACGCGCGCGGACGATCTGGCCACGGTCAGGGTGGATGCCGGCACCTCCACCACGCTGGTTGCCCTCGCGGATTCCCTGTCCCCCGCCGCGCACTGAACGGTGCACGCTCGTCGGGACGGTCACGCTGGGCGGTGAGCCGCGGACCAGGCGTCCCTCGGGTCGCAGTGCCACGACGCGATCCTCCGCGCTGGCGTCATCTCCGGTCGGCGCCCTCGGGGTGAGTGCACCCGAGTTCTCCGTTCTCCTGACAGGCTGACGATTTGCATGATTGTATGACAATCACCACATCGTCTGACATCAAGGGAGAGGGACGACGCTCATGTCCACCATGGAACCGGCCGATCGGCGCGCCGACGGCCCGGCGGTCGATCCGCACGACGAGAACCACCACGAGGAGCACTACCGCAGCGAGCACCCCGACCGGTTCGCCGCCTACCTCAAACGCAGGATGATCGTCTTCGCGGTCGCCTACGTGGGCTACGTGTGCGCCTACCTGGTACGGAACAACTTCAAGCTGACCAGCAAGCTCCTGCGCGATCAGAACGGCTGGGACAACGTCCAGATCGGTCTGATCCTCACCGCCTTCACGCTCACCTACGGGTTCGCGAAGTTCTTCATGGGCATGGTCGCGGACCGGCTCTCCCTACGACGCGTGTTCGCCGGGGCCCTGGCGATCAGCGCGGTCATCTGCATCGCCCTCGGGTTCGTGCACGTCTTCTGGGTGCTGTTCGCCTTGATGCTGCTGCTGGGCACCGTCCAGGGAGCGCTCGCCCCCGGCTCCATGGCGATGATCGCGAACTGGTACCCGAACAAGACGCGCGGCTCCGGCATCGCCATCTGGAACACCTCGCAGAACCTGGGCGGTGCGGGACTGCCCATCATCATCTCCGGCCTCCTCGGCGTGGCCGGCCCGAGCAACGTCGCGTACGCGTTCTGGGTGCCTGGCGTCGTCGTGCTCGCCTTCAGCTTCGTCGCCTGGAAGTTCGGCGGGGACACCCCGCAGAGCGAAGGACTGGACAGCCTGCGCACCATGTACGGCAAGGGCGGGGAGCCCCAGGTCGAGGATGACCTGACGGACTCCTACTGGATGACTCTGCGCCGGCACATTTTCACCAGCCCGGTCATCCTCACCGTCGCCTTGGTGAACGCGATCCTCTACTTCCTGCGCTTCGGCATCCTCAACTGGATGCCGATCTTCCTCGGCGACGAGATGGGCTTCAACGAGACCCAATACACGATGGCCTTCTCAGTGCTGGAGTGGGTCGCGATCCCCGGCTGCTTCTTCTTCGCCTGGGTCGCGGTGAAGTTGCCCAACAAGCAGTCCCTGGTGGGGGCTGCCGGGCTCGTTCTGCTGGCCGGCTTGATCTGGGTCTACATGGGCACCCGTGACTACACCGTCTTGCTGATCGTCTCGGGGCTGATGGGCACCTTCATCTACGGGCCGCAGCTCATCATCAACATCCTCACCCTGAACGTGGTGCCGTTGCGGACGGCCGGGGTCGCGGTCGGGTTCGTGGGGTTGTTCGGCTACATCGTCGGGGAGATGGCCGCCAACCTGGTCATGCCGATCCTCGCCGACGTGCTCGACTGGGGCGCCTCGTTCACGTTGCTCAGCGCGTTCGGGCTCATCGGGGCAGTCCTCTACCTGTCCCTGCGCAAGCGGGAGCAGAAGATCGTCCAGGCCTGACGCGTCCCCGCCACCGGAAGTCCTCGACGCCCGCAACCTCAGTCCTCGGCAACCGCAGCCTCAGCCCTCGGCGACCGCGGCCTCAGTCCTCGGTGACCGCGGCCTCAGCCCGCCGAGGACTGAGGGTTGAGGCACCGAGGACTGGGGGGTGAGGCGCCGAGGACTGAGGGTTTGGGTAGCGAGGACTGAGGTTGCGGCGCCGAGGACTGGGGGACGTGGAGCGGGATGCGTGGGGCGGTCATCGGGACGGGACCACGCGACGCTCGACGCGCCGCAGTTCCCAATAGACCAGCGCGGCCACCAGCGCGATGCCGCCCAGGACGGCGAAGGCGCCACCCCAGCCGAGCCGTTCCGCGAGCGTGGGCATGCCCAGGTTGGCCACGACCTCACCGACGAGGTACCCGCCCAACCCCACGAAACCGACGGCCACGCCCATCGCGCGCGGGGAGATGAAGTTCAGGGTCAGGATGTTGATGACGACCTGAGGCCCGTACGTCAGAGCCCCGAGCAGCGCCGCCACGGTCAGCACCTCGCCCAGGTTCCCGGCGGTCGCGTAGACCATCAACCCCACCGCCAGCACCACGAGCCCGGCGGCTCCGGCCGTCGCCATCCGGTTCGGCCAGCGGTGCGCCACCAACGCGAACGCGAGGGCCCCGGGCACCGCCGCCCACTCGTAAGTGGCCATCACCCAGGCGGCGTGGGTCACGCTGAATCCCAGCTCCCCGATCGTGTAGAGCGGGATCCAGTTGAGGACGCCGAAGCGCAGCAGGTACAACAAGGCGTTGAGCCCGGCCAGCGCCCACAGGGGTCGGTTCCCCAGCACGTGGAGCCGCACCAGCCGCCAGTAGGGCGCGTCGGTCGAGCCGCGCACCTCCGGGAGGGCATCCGCTCCATAGCGTTCCGGCAAGGTGGCATACCCCTCGCGCCACGGCCGGTCGCCGCCCCGGCGCAGCACCCACACCCCGGCGGCCAGGGCGAACACACCGGGCACCCAGTAGGCCAGCGACCAGTGCTGGACTCCGGCGATCAGCATCGCCCCGCTGGCCAGCAGCGGTAGCAGTGCCGCGCCGACGTTCTGGGAGGTGTTCCACACGGCAACGCGGGCGCTCCGTTGCCATGGCGGATACCAGGCCCCCAGCGTCGCCAGGGACGCCGGTGCGCACACTCCCTGGGCCAGCCCGATGACCGCCATGGCGGCCGTCATGGCGAACACGTCGGGGATGAACCCCATCGCGAGGCACACCACGGCGGACGCGATCAGCGCCAGGCCGTAGCCGACGCGGAGACTGCTGCGGTCCACGACGACGCCCATGACGAGCTTGGCCAACCCGTAGGTGACGGTGAAACCGGTGAGGACCACGCCGACGTCGAGCGGCGTCCAGCCCTCCTCGAGGACGAGCAGGCCACTGGCGACGGCGGTGTTGTTGCGGACGAAATAGCACGCGACGTACCCGACGAACGTCAGCCAGAAGACCTCGGTGCGTCGACGTTCGTAGGACGCGGGAGAGGCGAGCGCGCGCGGCGCGAAGTCGTCGTGCACTGCGTGAGCCTCCGTCCCCCGATCCCAGGCCCGCCTCCGCGCCGCTAAAATCCCTGGTACCGCGCCACATTGCCCGCATCGGAGGACGCCATGAGTGTAGCCAGTCCGCTGGTCGCCGACCTGGCCAAACACCTGCGCTCGCGCATCCTGGCCGGGGAGTATGCGCCGGAGGCGAAGGTCACCGAGTCCGGACTGGCGGCCGAGTACGGGGTGGCCCGCCCGACGGTGCGGTCAGCGATCGAGTTGCTGGCGGGCGAGGGATTGTTGGTGCGTTCCCCGTTCGCGGCGGTGCGGGTGCCTGCGATTCCGTTGTCGGAGCGTGACGAGCTTGTCACGGTGCTGCGGTTCACCGAGGATCTGGCGCTCGACCGCATCCGCAGCCAGCAGCCGGACGTGCGCGAGTTGCGCCAGGCGGCCTCAGGCAGCCTTCACGGGATGCTCGCCACGCTGGTCCGGGTGAGCGGGTCGCCTCGACTGGAGCCGATCCACCGGCGCACGACGTTCGAACTCATGCTGCTGACTCAGCAGCACCCTGGCGAACTCGCCTCCCCTGACGATGCCGCCGCCCATGCGACGATGCGGTCGTTCGCGGACGCCGTCGCCACGGAGCGGTTCCCCGAGGCCAGCGCCTTGCTCGAGCAGTTGCAGGATCTGCGCGATGGGGGCGTCCGGGCCGGGCGGCGCGCCGCGTCCTCCCGCTCTCGACGCTGAGGCGTCCCCGCACTGCAGGACGGCGGCGTCAGGGCAGGAAAGTGGCGGGCCGTCCGTCTCTGATTGGGGCGATCAGAGGGGGTGTGTGACGAATGGCCCGCCGTGACTTCAACGTTGCCTCATCCCCGGTCAAAGCGATAGCCCTCGAGGCGAAGACGGCACCTAAGTACGAGGGGGGACCTCGGCCGAAAGTACGAATCCGAACGGTGTAATCCGGCGATCGACGGCAGCCGCGTCCTGGGGCCGCACCAGCGCCCACGGAAAGATATTTGCAGTCCTGCAAACTTGCAGTACTGTTGCGAAGCACCAGGCGTTCGGCGGGTGCGCAGCACGCAGGGAGTACGCATGACAGCAGTCGCCACCCAGGCCGGTTCGGGAGTTGAATCGGACGGGGAACGTTCGGCGGCCTCGGCCCCGTTGATGGATCACCGGCAGATCATGCTGGTCATCTACGGGCTGATGGCCGCGATGTTCCTCAGTTCCATGGAGCAGACCGTGTTCGGCACGGCCATCCGCACCATCGGCGACGACCTCCACGGCCTCGACCAGCAGGCGTGGGTCACCACCGCCTACCTGATCACCTCGACGGTCACCACCCCGCTGTACGGCAAGCTGTCCGACCTGTTCGGACGCCGTCCGCTCATCATCCTCAGCATCTCGATCTTCATCGCCGGGTCGGTGCTGTCCAGCTTCTCCACGTCCATGCTGATGCTCGCCGGGTTCCGCGCGGTGCAGGGCATCGGCGCGGGCGGCCTGATGTCGCTCCCGCTGGCGATCATGGGCGACATCCTCGCCCCGCGCGAGCGCGCCAAGTACCAGGGGTTCTTCCTCGCGATCTTCGGCGTCGCCGCGGTCGTCGGACCGCTGGTCGGCGGCGTGTTCGCGAGCGCCCCCAGCATCCTCGGCATCGACGGCTGGCGGTGGGTGTTCCTGATCAACATCCCGATCGGAGCCCTCGCCCTGGGCGCCGTCATGGCGTTCCTCCACATCCCCCACTTCGCCCAGGGGCGCGCCCGGATCGACTGGTGGGGCGCCACGCTGGCAACCACCTCGCTCGTGCCGCTGCTGCTGGTCGCCGAGCAGGGCCGCGAATGGGGTTGGACGTCCCCGCTGTCGCTGGCCTGCTACGGCGTCGGCGCCGCCTCCCTGGTCGGGTTCATCCTCGTCGAGCGGGCGCTGGGGCCGGACGCGATCCTGCCGCTGCGGCTGTTCAACCAGAAGTTCTCCCTGGCCGTCGTGCTGAGCGTCCTGGTGGGGTTCGGCATGTTCGGCGCCATGATGACGATCCCGCTGTACCTGCAGATCGTGCTCGGCTTCAACCCGACGCAGTCCGGTTTCGGGAGCCTGCCGATGATGCTCGGCGTCATGATCGCGTCGGTCGTCACCGGTCAGGTGGTGGCCCGCACCGGCAAGTACGGGGTCTTCCCCATTTCCGGGTCGGCGACGACCGCGGCCGGGTTCGGCATCCTCACGTTCATGACGCCGGAGCGCGGCTACCCGTTCCTGGCGCTCGCCATGGCCGTCATCGGGTTGGGGCTCGGCCAGCTCATGCAGACGCTGACCTTGGCCGCACAAGCGGCGACTCCCGCCCAGGACATGGGGGTGGCGTCCAGTTCGGCGACGTTCTTCCGGCAGATCGGCGGGACGCTCGGCACCGCGATCATGCTGTCGATGCTGTTCGGCTCCCTGCCCGGCAACGTGACGCTGGCCATGTCGGACGTCGACAAGGCGACCGTGACCTTGGATGCGGCCCTCGATCCCGCCGTCGCCAGCGCCCCGCAGAACCAGGGCGTCATGGACGCCATGTGGACGCCGATCACCGACAAAATCAAGTCCGAGGTCGACACCAAGATGGCCGATGCCACCCAGCAGGTGAAGGACCAGGTGGACGCCAAGGTGCGCGAGGAGGTCTCCAAGGCCGCCCACGAGGCCGCCGCCACGGGCGCGGGCCAGCTCGCCGACGGCGCCGGACAGCTCACCTCCGGCCTGGGGAAGCTCAGCACCGGGACGGGCGCGTTCGTCGACGGCGTCGGCCAGATCGGGACGGGGGCCTCCGGGCTCGCCACGGGCACCTCGAAGCTCGCCTCGGCGTCCGGCCAGATCGCCGACGGCGCCGGACAGCTCAGCTCCGGGCTGAAGAAGCTCAGTGGCGCCACCCAGACGGCGGCGGGCACCGCCAAGGACGCCACGACCGAGTTCGCCACGCTGCAGCAGGCGATGACGACCCTGGCCACCGACCAGAAGACGTGTGCCGCCGACACGGCCGCCGCCGGCGAGGGTGCCGCCACTCCCGCGGCATGCGCTCAGCTGACGTCGGACCAAAGCGCGGTCAGCGCGGCGATGAAGGCGCTGGGCACCAGCGTCTACACCACGAGCGGCTACCTGAACGGCTCGGGCGAGCAGACGGGGATCGCGTCCGGGATGACGCAGCTCAGCGGCGGCGCCGATCAACTCGCCGCGGGCACCACCCAGGTGAGCGCGGGCATGGGGCAGGTCGCCGACGGGGCGGGCAAGCTCGCCACCGGCGCCACCACGGCCGCCGAGAAGGGCAGCGCGCTGACCACGGGCGTCGAGGGGGCGGCTTCCGGCAGCGCCAAGATCGGGGAGGGTGCCACGCAGCTCTCCCAGGTGGAGCAGACCATCAACGACAAGGTCGCCGAACTGATCCCCGAGGCCGAGCAGAAGGCCCTGGAGACGGTCGCCAGCGAGCAACACCTGAGCGTCCGTGACGGCCAACTCGCCGTTGACTACGCTGACCCCGTACAGCGGCGCGCCATCGTCGACCAGTTGGTGCCGACGCTGATCGATCAGGTCAAGAACGGCACCAGTGACACGCAGATGAACGTGAGCACGAGCGATACCTCGTTCCTCAACGGGGCGGACGCCCGGCTGACGGCCCCGTTCATGACCGGGTTCAACACCTCGGTGGTGACGATCTACTGGGTGGGCTTCGGCGTCATGCTGGCGGCGTTCGCGATCACCTTGTTCTACCGGGTGCCGCCGCTGCGCACGCGGTCGGCGCTGGAGGAGAAGAACGAGCTGGCGCTGGCCGAACAGGAGGGCGCGGAGGTATGAGCGCCTCAAGTAAGGAAGGGATGAGGGCATGAGTGGGGAGTCGCTCCGCGAGCGCAAGAAGCGAGCAACCCGCAACGCGATCCACGAGGTCGCGCTGCGGTTGATCGGCGAGCGCGGGGCGGCCGGGGTGACCGTGGAGGAGATCTGCGAGGAGGTCGGCGTCGCGCCGCGCACCTTCTTCAACTACTACCCCACCAAGCTGGACGCGGCCTTCGACATGCCCCAGACCGAGCTCGCCCCCGAGCGCGCCCAGGCGTTCCTGGACGCCGACGGCGACCTGCTCACCGACGCCCTCGCCCTGGTGGCGTCCAGCACCGAGTTGCCGGGCGACTTCCTGCGCATCAAGGAACTGCTACATGACCACCCGGACCTGGCGTTCAACTTCTGGAAGCAGCTCATCGGACGCCTCAAGCCGGTGCACGCCCTGATGCGCCAACGCACCGGCGACCCGGCCACCACCCGGCTCACGTTCGGGCTGATGGTGCTGGCCGCCCTGAGTTCGATGGTGCGTCCCGGCGACCACGCCGACCCCGACGGCTCCCTGGATCGGCTCCTGGCCGAAGTCGCCGCGATGCAGGAACTGCTGGGCGGCATCGACCTCCCCGGGCCACCACCTTCTGAGGGCCGGTCGCGCGACGAAGCCTGACGCCGCCGCGGGGTCCCCGGGCCGGTGATCCCCGAGACGACGGGATGGCGCCCTCGGGGCTCCGCGACGCAGCGCCGTGTCGAGGCCGGATCAAGACGCCCCTAAGCTGCGGGGGTGGTGTGGTTGCGCAGTGTCGACGCGTCCATGGACGCGGCCGTCGTGGCGGCGATCGACGACCGGCTCGGCGGGGTCGCGGCCGAGCACGGCGTCCGGATTCCGTGGGCGATCGAGTCCGGGTCGCGCGCGTGGGGGTTCCCCTCTCCCGACAGCGACTACGACTGCCGGTTCTTCTACGTCCGCAGCGCGGAGGACTACCTGTCGCCGTGGCGCCCGCGCGACGTGATCGAGACGCCCCTGGACGCCGTCTTCGACGTGAACGGCTGGGACCTCATCAAGGCCGTCCGGCTGGCCGTCCGCGGCAATGCGACCGTCGGCGAATGGCTGCGGTCCCCGCTGGTCTACGGCGGCGACAAGGCGTTCCGGGATGAACTCCTCGCCCTGGTGGACGCCGTCACCACCCGCCCCCGGCTCCGGCGGCATTACCTCTACCTCGGACGGCGCCAGCGCGCCCTGGCCGGGCTGGAGGGTGAGCAGGTGCGCCTCAAGCGGCTGTTCTACGCGGTGCGTCCCGCCGCCGCCCTGCACTGGCTCGACACCCACCCGCACGGCACCCCGCCCATGCGGCTGCAGGAACTCCTGGCAGAGATCGACGTCCCGCCCACGCTGCGCGCCACCGTGGCCGACCTGGTCGCGGTGAAGTCGGTCACCCGGGAACTCGGGCAGGGCACGGTTCCGCGCGGCATCGCCGACTACGTCGCCGCCCACCTGGATCAGCCGGTCCCCGTCGACGTCCCGCTCGCGCCGGACGCCCACGCGCGCGCCACCGACACCTTCCGCTCACTGGTGGCCCGCTTCGCCCCGTAGACGTACGGCACCGCGTGCCTACGCATAACGGCCACGAGAACCCTGCCCACCCGTGCCGGGATGAAGTCCAGCGTTCCGCGGGCGCGCGTGTTCAGGACACGCGCCCGTAACACCCGCCTCCTCAGATGAGCGCATCGGTGAGGTGGTTGGGGGTCCCGAAGCGGTGCGCGGTGATCGAGACGGCCTGCTCGCGCAGGAACGGCAGGATCTCCAGGCGTCCGGACTCGGTGACCTCGCCCGCGTAGACGGCCAGGTCGGGGCGTCCCTGGGTCGCCTCAGCCACCGTGGTCGCCGACCCGCCGATCAGGCGGACCCTTCCGGCGCCGTGGCGCACCACCCGGGCACCCCAGGCGGCCTCGTCCTCGACGACGACCTCCTGCGCACAGCCGCGGAGGGCGGCCTCCACCGCGGGCGGCAGGTCACGACCCGACGACGCGACGATCGCGGTGTCTGTCAGCGCGCCCGCTGCGACGACGCGCACCAGGTCGGCGACCGGGGCCGCGGCGTCCAGGCGCACCAGGACCGGCCGGTCCAGCGGCAGGTAGCGAAACACGTTGCGTTCGACCGGAAGCTGGGACACGTCCTCGGCGACGCCGAACTGCAGCCGCCACGCCTCACCGTCGCTGCGGGCCGCCCGCTCGACGCGCGCCGCCTCCTGCTGCGTCAGATCCTTCCGTGCCGCCGCGACCAGCGCGCCGACGGCCGGGGTGGTCACGGCGGTCGAGGCCGTCGCCTCCCGGCTGCGCCACGAACCCAGGCCGACGAGGTAGTTGGGTCCGCCGGCCTTGGCTCCCGCACCCACCGCGGACCGCTTCCAGCCGCCGAACGGCTGCCGCTGCACGATCGCCCCGGTGATCCCCCGGTTGACGTACAGGTTGCCCGCGGCGATCGTGCCCAGCCACTCGCCGATCTCGGCGGCGTCCAGCGAATGCAGCCCTGAGGTCAGGCCGTAGTCGACGTCGTTGACGAGCGCGATGGCCTCGGTGAGCGTCGCCGCCGTCATGATCCCGAGGATCGGGCCGAAGTACTCGGTGCGGTGGTAGGCCGACCCGCGCCGGACGCCGCCGCGCACGCCGGGGCTCCACAGCCGTCCGCTGTCGTCGAGGGCGCGCGGCTCGATCAGCCACCGCTCCCCCGCCCCCAGCGTCGTCAGGCCGTCCCGCAGCTTGCCGGACGCCGGTTCGATGATCGGACCCATCTGGGTCGCCGCCTCGGTCGGATACCCGACGGTCAGCGAGGACACCGCGTCCAGCAATTGGGTGCGGAACCGCCGCGAGGTCGCCACGGAGCCGACCAGCACCACCAGGGAGGCCGCCGAGCACTTCTGACCCGCATGCCCGAAAGCGGACGCCACCACGTCTTTGACGGCCAGATCCAGGTCGGCGGACGGCGTGACGATGATCGCGTTCTTGCCGCTGGTCTCCGCCAGCAGCGGCAGGTCGGTCCGGAAGGAGCGGAACAGCTCCGCGGTCTCGAAGGCGCCGGTCAGGATCACCCGATCCAGGCGCGGATCGCCGACCAGCGCCGCGCCCAGTTCGTCCTCGCCCACCTGGATCAGTCGCAGCACCTCGCGTGGCACCCCGGCCTCCCACAGGCATTCGGCGATCACCGCGCCGCAGCGCTCGGTGAGGGCGGCGGGCTTCAGCAGGACGGCCGACCCGGCGGCGAGCGCCGCGAGCGCCCCTCCGGCGGGGATCGCAACCGGGAAGTTCCACGGCGGCGTCACCAGCGTCAGCGCCGAGGGCACGAACGTCGCCCCGTCGACGGAGTCGAGCCGCAGCGCCTGTTCGGCGTAGTAGTGCGCGAAGTCGATGGCTTCGGACACCTCAGGGTCGGCCTGGTCGATCGTCTTGCCCGCCTCGGAGGCCATCACCTCCAGGAAGTCGGCCCGACGGCTCTCCAGAACCTCGCCCGCCCGGTGCAGGATCGCGGCGCGTTCTTCGGCGGGACGCGTCCCCCAGGCCTGGCCTGCGGAGCGCGCATCCTCCAACACGGCGTCGAGCGCGTCCGGCGTCGCCAGCCGCGCGGCGGCGATGGTGTCGACGCCCAGCCGGGAGTCGCGGGCCCGGGCGAGGGCCGCGGCGGCGGCGTCCCGGTTGGCGGCCACCGACGGGTCCGTGTCCGGGGTGTTGCGGAAGGCGCCCAGCCCGCTCGGCGGGACGGCGGCATACCGGTCGGCCACCTTGTGCGTCGGGGGCACCAGCCCGTCGAGACCGGCGACGGCCGCCCGGAACCGGCCGACCTCCCGGGCGAACAGTTCCTCGTTGGCGGCCAGTTCGAAGACGGCCGACATGAAGTTCTCGCTGGAGGCTCCCTCCTCCAGCCGTCGGATCAGGTAGGCGATGGCCACGTCGAACTCCGCGGGGGCGACGACGGGGGTGTACAGCAGCAGCCCGCCGACCTCGCGGCGCACCGCCTCTGCTTGGCCCTGCGCCATCCCCAGCAGCATCTCGTACTCGATGCCCGACCGGACGCCGCGGCGTCCAGCCAGCAGCCACGAGTAGGCGACATCGAACAGGTTGTGTCCGGCGACGCCGACCCGGAC
>RRZT011271888.1_pt1 | contig 18553 bp, 15 predicted proteins | sample 2165551 | NCBI WGS metagenome assembly RRZT01 (sample SAMN10456910, study PRJNA506462) | wastewater metagenome | biome: wastewater; feature: sludge; material: wastewater sludge; isolation source: wastewater sludge with Escherichia coli K12::gfp cells carrying plasmid... | place: USA: Moscow, Idaho...
CCTGTCTGTCTTTACTAAAGGGTGCCACAGCAAGAAAGCCTTAAAACAGCTTCTCTCTCATTTCAATTTTGGGAAAAGAAACGGCTCCAAATTCAGAAAGAGCTCTGCGAAGCATTTTAAAAGGTTGGCCACCTATTCAGCGGGCGGGCACGTGTCGCCTGTTGTTCTGCTATTTTTCTAGGAGTATCGGCTATATTTTGGCAATTTTAGCGTATGTTATCCACAATTCAAAGCGTAGGACAAGAGACTTTCATATATCTGCTGCCGTTCTCTGATTTCCACGCATTCCCATTCGCAAAAATTCAATCACGCCAGCAGGCGTTCCATCACACTTTACAAATCACTATCGTGTCCCAAATAAAAAAAGGGGGGAGGGGCCCTCTCCCTCTGCATCTGTCAAGTAAAAGTAGACACCATAAAAACGCAAGTTTTTGGTGGTGTCTACTTTTATTTTACAGATGCACTCCATAGGGCGAATACCGCCTTTTCTTATTATTCAGTCCCAGCTATATCGATCTGAGCAAAAGTCAACATGGGATTGGTATGGTATCTTTAACTTTTGGAAGCCCCATTTTCCCTACAGGTAACATACACTTTTGCGGCCAGTTCTTCCTGCGATAACCCTTTGGCGGTACGCAGCTGCAAAATAACTTGCCTAGTTTCCATGGCATTGCCTCCTTTATCTTTTATCGGTAGGATAGCATAGCGGGCTGCGTTTGCCAAGCAACGGGAAGTTGCATTTTGGACTTTGTTTTTTCAGGACGATTCAACCCAGCATGGCACCCAGGGCGTCCAGCGCCGTGCGCAGGGCGGGGGCGGCGGGCTGGCCCGGTGCGCTGGAAACACCTGCCGTGGCAAAGCCTGCACAGCTGCCAAACGCTGCGCCGCAGATGCGGCTGACCATCCCCTGCTGGCCCATGGACATGGTGATGAGCGGGGTATCGTTCCCTGTGGCTTGGGCTGCCTGGGCGGTGGCTTCCAGCAGGCGGGCGGTATCCGCCGGGGTGTGGGGCATTACGGCCAGCTTGGCGATATCTGCCCCGCGGCGGACCATATCAGTCAGGGTGTTGACCATCGTTTCGGTGGGCGGAGTCTCGGCAAAGTTATGGCTGCTGAACACGGTTTTTACGCCGCTTTCCCGCGCCTGCTGCTGGATGGCAGCAATGACCGCCGGAGCCGTGCTGGCTTCGACATCCAGCAGATCCGCCAGGCCACTGTGGCAGATAGCAGTGCCGAGTTCGCCGTATGCGGCATCGGTGAGATCGGCCAGACCGCCCTCTTTTTTGGTTCGGATGGTGGCCAGTAGGGGAACGCCCTGCCCAATGGCGGCACGGGCGGCGCACAGCACGTTTTGCACGTTAGGAGCATCCAATATCGAAAGGGCATCCAAACGCAGCTCTACCACGTCCCCAGCCGCCCCAGCGGCGGCAGCGTTGGAAAGGTCGTTGGCCATAACGGGTACCAGGATCTTAAAGTTGGTCGGGGCAGTGTCCCGCGGGGGCAGCAGCGTTACGCCGCGCACAGTAATGGCAGGCATGGGGTTTCCTCCTTCAATGTTCCACGGGCAGCGGGCAATGCCGCTGCAAAATATACCAGTATTGTAGCACAAGGCGGCAGCTGGCACAAGAAAAAGCCCCCGCGCACAGCACGGGGCTTTGGCAGCCGCCGGGGGCGTACATTGCACCGTCAGCCAGGGGACCGGACGGGATTTTGCCAACCTGACCTTGATCGTATACCACATTCCGGTTGCGGCACAGTTCGTGATCAAGGGGCCGGGCGGCTGATTGACCTGCTGCAAATCGTGGTCAGCATTGTGTTCACCCGGTTCATGGCGTTGTTCCAGCACACCATTACCTGCCAGAGCGTCCTTTTGCCTGCCCGCAACACGGAACAAAGCGAGAAATGGCGCACTGTGGGGGTTGGACAGCTTTTGTCCGATCGTTTCCTGCAATCTCTCCAGCGTTTTTATCTGTACAAAAAGAGCAGCGTTTCTTCTGCCGCATGGCAAAAACGCTGCTCTTTTTCAAATGCTGATTTTGCGCTGGATCTTACAGTTCGATCTTGCCGAACATGTCAAAATCATCCCCATCATGGATGCGCGCGGTGCGGGCCGGGGCCTGCGGGCGGGCGTTGGGATCACGCGGGGCGCTGGCAAATTCGCGCTCCGGCACGCTGGACGGGCGGCCATAGCCGCGGCCGCCATTGCGGCTGCCACCGCGGTTATCACGCGGGGGACGGCTGCTGTTGCCGCGGTAACCACCGCCGCGGCGGTTATCGTTGCGGGGGCCGCGGTTGCCGTTAAAGCTGCGGCCATTGCGATTGCCGCGGTTGGGGCCGCTGCGGTGGCCGCGCGGTGCATCACGATCCGGCAGGTTGCTGGCGTTGGGGTCGGTGGAATAAATCACCACGCGGCGGTCGGGGCCTTCGCCCTTGCTCTCGCTGCGTACGCCCTCGATCTCGGCCACAGCGGTATGGATGATGTGGCGCTCGTAGGGGTTCATCGGCTCCATCTCGTAATAGCAGCCGGTGCGGATCACACGGTTGGCAATGCGCACAGCCAAGGCCGTCAGGTCGTCTTCGCGCTTATTGCGGTAGCCGCCCACATCGATGCCCAGCTTGACGTAAGGGCCTTCCATCCGGTTGACCACCAGGCTTGCCAGATAGGAAAGGCTCTCCATCGTTTCGCCGCGGCGGCCAATGAGTGCGCCCAGGTGGGCACCCTCAACATGCAGAATGGTAGCTTCTCCCTTTTTGCCTGCGGTAAAGGTGAACTCCTCCACGCCCATCAGGTGGAAGATGGGGGTCAGGTAATCCACCGCAGCCTGCAGGCGGGGGTCAGCGGCAATATCCAGCGGGGTCTCGGCTTCCGCCGGGGCAGCATCCTCTGCCGCGGGTTGTTCGGCCGCTTCTTCTGCCGGGGCGGGTTCGGGTTCAGCGGCGGCCACCGGGGCAGCAGGCGTGGTTTCCGGCTCGGTATCGGCAGTTTCCACGGTAACTTTTACTTTTGCAGGGGTCACTTTCAGGCCCAGGAAGCCGGTTTTCTGCGGCATTTCCAGGATCTCATAGCTCACACCCAGGTCGTCACGGTCAACGCTGAGCGCTTCGCAGCCCAGCTGAATGGCTTCTTCCACCGTTTTGGCGGTTGCAACATATTCACGCATGATTACTACCTCCTTCTTTATGGGGCGGTCTTACTTCTTCTTTTTGCCTTTCTGGGCCTTCTGGGCTTCCATCTCGGCGCGCTGCTCGTCCGTCAGGGGGACGGTACGGTCATTGGCGTACTTTTCGGCATCCAGCTTGCGGGCGTATTCAAGGCGCATCTGGTCCAGCTGACGCTTGTTGACGTTCTTTTCGACCTTTTTGCCGCCTTCTTCGACGGTAACGGTCTTGATCTCTTTCTTGGCGGCGCGCTTGGCGGCAACTTCGGCTTCGTACTGAGCCTTGAACTTTTCGGGGTTATACACCTTGTAGGTCAGCACGGTCTGCAGCATCATGAAGATGTTGGAGGTGCCGTAGTACAGGGAGAAGCCGACAGGCATCTGGAAGCACATGAAGACGAACATGATGTTCATGCCCCACATCATGACCTTCATGCTGCCCTGCATCTGGGCCTGCTGGCCGGACATCTTGGTGCTGAGCACCTGGGAGATGCACATGGTAACCGCAGCGATGATGGGGAAGATCATGATCAGGCTGAAGCTGAAGCCGGGGATGGTGCACATATCCATGCCAAGGAAACTGGTGTTAAAGTTGGCAATGGAGCTGAGCTGCTCGGTAGCCAGGCCGGTATCCACACCACTGGCAAGGCCGGCGTGGATTGCTTCGATCAGGCCGGTCTGGGACGCTGCGCCGTTGTTGGCAATGCCAAGTGCGGTGCAGGCGGCGCTGATGGCTTCCTTGGGGATGCCGAGAATGTACTGCACAGGGCGGTAAACAACCTCCACCATGCCGAACAGGACCAGCATATTGACAAGCATCGGCAGGCAGCCTGCAGTGGGGGAGTAGCCATACTCCTGCTGGAACTTGACCATTTCCTCCTGCATTTTTTCCTGGTTGTTCTTGTACTTCTGCTGGATTTCATTGATCATCGGTGTAAACACCGACATCTTGGCCATGGACTTCTGCTGTTTGATCATCAGCGGAAGCATGAGCAGTTTGATGATCACGGTGAAAACAATCATCGTGACGGCGAAGTTCGGGATCATCTGATACAGCATACGCATCAGCGGTCCCAGGATCATTGCGAGGAATCCCATATTCTATCCTTCCGCCCTGCCCGCACGCAGGGCATTTATTTTATAAAGAAGGTCTTCGCCGTGCGGTGAGAAGACATGAGAGGCGAGAGTAATAGAGAATAATTAAGAAAGAATAATGAATCATGGTGGTTGGCACCTGCGGTGCCTTTATTTTGGAATATTAGGGATAGGGTCATCCTAAAAGTTCTGCTGCGGGTTTTGGCTCGGCAGAACCCTAATTTTTTGAGCTGTGCCGTTCCGGCGCAGCGGTCCACCAACATTATTCTCTATTCTTTATTCTTTTTTAATTTAGTTTAATTTAGTTTAATTCAGCCTTATCGCTTTTCTCTGAACAGCTTCCGCTCTGGGTTCATCCAGCGCCCCTTTTCCGGCACGGGGTCATAGCCGTACTTGCCAAAGGGGTTGCAGCGCAGAATGCGCCACAGGCCCAGCAGCAGGCCTTTGGCCGGGCCATGCACCTGGATAGCCTGGATCATATACTGGCTGCAGGTTGGGGTAAACCGGCAGTTATGCCCCAGCAGCGGACTAATGACCTTCTGGTAGCCGCGCACCAGGGCAATCAGCACCCGGCTGATCACTCCGGTGCACCGTTCGGCTGCGGTTTGGCCGCGGGCTGCTGCGGCACCGCGGCAGCTTTATCCGGCAGGCCGGCTTTGCGCATCAGGCCCGCCAGTGTTTTGCTCAGTTGGGTGCTTTTCAGGTAGGGCGTGCGGGCACGCGCTACTAAGATTATATCATATCCGCCGATATTTTGCGAGAGGTGTTCCGAAAGTGCTGCGCGCATAATGCGCCGCGCACGGTTGCGCTGCACGGCATGGCCCACCTTTTTAGTGGCGGTCAGTCCGATGCGGGTATAGCCCAGCCGGTTTTTGGCCACATACAGCACCAGATTGGGGTGAACATAGCTTTTGCCGCGGGCATAAATGCGGGAAAATTCCTTATTTTTGGTCAGGGTTCGATAGCGCATGGCGGGGTTCCTCCGGCATGGTAGGATTGTATGGCCTGCACGGCTTAATACGTGCAGGGAGTGGGAATGGATGGTGCACCGGAACTGTTATAGGCCAAGGCAAAACGCCGAAAAAACGGGTTTGCCTTTGTGAAAATGCTCCAAATTTTGGCTTTTTTCCAGTACATCCTAGCAAAAAAGGCCGCTGACAAGAAATCAGCAGCCTTTGTTTGCATGTGTTTGCGAAACCTGTGCCTGAAAAATCAGACGGTCAGGTTCTTGCGGCCCTTAGCACGGCGGCGGGCCAGCACCTTACGGCCGTTCTTAGAAGCCATGCGCTTCAAAAAGCCATGAACGCGGCTGCGCTGACGCTTCTTCGGCTGGAAAGTCTGCTTCATTTCGTATTCCCTCCTTCAAAGTTTCCCCAATACTGGGCATTTTTTGGCGATTTACGCTTGGCAAATGCCCGTAGATACAGGGGCAGCCTTGCAGACTTTGATTATAGCGCAAGGACGGCAAGTTTGTCAATAGCAAACCGCGAAAAAATCCACGCGGCGATCCAATGCCAGGCGCAAAGGATTGGATTTTGCGCTCTGCGCGGGCGGGCCCAGCGGACAAATAGATGCAAACGAGCCCGCTGTGAGGTGTGGATTTGGTGGAATGTTGGTTCAAAACCTGCATTTTTTGCCATATTTTCAACTTTTATTGCCCATATCGTGGAAAATTGTACCCTATTATAATTGTATTGGGGGTAAATTTATGCTATACTATATCTGTATCTCTGTGTCTAAAAATCGGCAGAGCGGGCTTTCGGGCCTGCTTTCCGCGGGTTGACACAGCGGTTTTGGCGGACCGGGAAAGGCAACATCTTCCCCGCAGCCGCCGGCTGCTGCATGCTCCGCCCGCCTGCCCAAGAATTTTAGGCCGTGCAGCAATACCCTGCCGGATGCAGCCGGAATTTTGTGGAACGATGCGGCGCTCTTACTTTATAATGGGGGGCGGCTTGTGTTTTGTTTGCAAAAATTGGGCGGCAGCCTGCGGGGCGGCAGTGCATTGCCTTGACTAACACAAAAGTGGGGAGTATCCATGGATTCATTCAACGACGTACTGGACGCGGCCAAAGCCTATTGCCGCGAACATACTGCCGACGCGACGTACCAGTATTACATCAGCGGGCTGAAAGCGGTCAGCTTTGAAAATTCCAACTGCATCACGCTGGAAGTCCGCAATGATTTTATCTGTAAGATCGTGTCTGACCGTTATACGGGTCTGCTGAAGGATGCGTTTAAGGCTGTACTTGGCTTTGATGTTGAGGTCAAGTTCACTGTGCCGCAGCCTGAACCAGAGGCTGCCAAAGAAAAACGCCCAATGGATGAAGCCAGCCTGCCCTCGGGCCGGTATGATTTCACCTTTGAAAACTTCATCCGCGGCCCGTCCAACCAATTTGCCTTTGCGGCGGCGCAGGCGGTTGCGGCAAACCCGTCCGGCGCTTACAATCCGCTGTTCATTTACGGACCGTCCGGTCTGGGCAAAACGCATCTGCTGAACGCGATTCAGATCGAGATCCACAAAAACCATCCGGACTACAATATCGTCTATGTGGACTGCGAAAAGTTTACCAACGAGATCATCACCGCGGTCAAAATGGCAACGACCGAACAGTTCCGCCAGAAATACCGCGAAGCCGATGTGTTGCTGATCGACGATATCCAGTTTTTGGCGGGCAAGGAATCAACGCAGGAAGAGTTTTTCCATACTTTTAATACGCTGCATAATGCCGGCAAGCAGATCGTGCTGGCATCCGACCGGCCGGCCAAGGAGATCAAGAGCCTGGAAGAGCGTCTGCGCACCCGGTTCGAGTGGGGCCTGACGGCGGATATCCAGCCGCCTGATTTCGAAACCCGTGTGGCGATCGTCAAGCGCAAGGCCGAATTGCTGAATCTGGATCTGCCTGATGACGTTGCGGAATACATCGCCAACCATCTGAAGCAGAACATCCGCCAGCTGGAGGGCGCAGTGAAAAAGCTGAACGCCTACTATATGTTGGAGGGTATTGCCCCCTGCATCGGCGTGACGACGACCGCCATCAAGGATACACTGAATGATACCCAGCCCATCCCCGTTACGATTGAAAAGATCATCAACGAAGTGGCGCGCACCTATAATGTGATTCCCTCCGACATCCGCGGGAAAAAGCGCAGCGCCAATGTGAGTGCCGCCCGCCAGATGTCGATGTATATCATCCGCGAGATCACCGGTATGAGCATGGAAGCCATCGGTTCCGAATTCCAGCGTGACCATTCCACCGTTGTGTACTCCATCAATACGATGGAGAAGAACATCGGCAAGGACCGCCACCTGAAGGAGACCGTGGACGACATCATGAAGAACATCCGTGCCTGATGCATGCTGCAGGTTGACAATGAAACGCCCGGCGTTCTGCATGTTTATGCATGAATATGCAGAACATGCCATGCCTTTTCCGGGTTTTCAAAACGGATATTCCGGGTTCCGACAGCAGTTTTAGACTTTCAACATTTTCAACTGATTTTTCAACAATTAACACGGATTTTCCACAGAGCAGGTTGAAAGGTCAGGTTTTCCACATTTGAGATTTTTCTTTCCACGAGGTTTTGCGGAAAGCCAGGTCCTCAAAAATTGCTTCGGAATCGGAGGTTTCAGGCTTTTCCACAGATTCAACGTAGCCTACTACTATGACTATCAAAGTATCTAGTTTACCCTGACATTTTACGTGTTCTGCACCGTCAGGCCCATCAGCAAATAGGGATTATACAAAACGGATATTTCAGATTTCTGAACCGTCTGCCAGGCTACAACACTTCACGGTTTTCTGTAAGTTTAGTGATTATATACGAGGTGACAACATTGAAGTTTGAATGTGACAAGTCGCTGCTGTCTGCTGCGATCGACGGCGTTTCCCGCGCCATCACCAACCGCGCGGCGATCCCCGTGCTGGAGGGCATTTACCTGAAAGCCGAAGGGTTCCAGCTGACGCTGACCGGCTATGATATGGAAATGGGCATCACCACCAACATTGAGTGCAATGTTCAGGTACCCGGCGAGACGGTTTTGGAAGCAAAGCTGTTTGGCTCCATGGTCAGCCGTATGCCGTCCGGCACCGTATCGGTGGAGCTGAATAACGAAGGTATGGCAATTATTTCTGGCGGCGTGGCAGAGTTTGAGATCCCCGCCATGAACGCGAGCGATTACCCCAGCCTGCCCAACACGGCAGCCGAAAATACCATGACCATTCCGACTTCGATGATGCGCGAGCTGATCGAAAAGACCATCTATGCGGTCGCTGTGGAAGATAAGAAGCCCGCACACACCGGTGAATTGTTCGTGATCGAGCCGGGCCGCCTGACGGTTGTGGCTCTGGACGGTTACCGCCTGGCCATCATTAAGCGGAATGTGGAATGCACCCGCGATATCCGCATTATCATTCCGGCAAAAACGCTGCAGGAGCTGCTGAAAATCATCGGCGGGCCGGACGAACCGGTCAAAATTGATGCAAACCGCCGCTATGTGGTGTTCACTACCAACGGCTACACCATCATGAGCCGGTTGATCGAGGGCGAGTTCCTGAATTATGAGAGCGTGATTCCCAAAGAGAGCCGCACCAAGGTCGTGATCGACTGCAAGAGCTTTATTGATACGCTGGAACGTGCTTCTTTGATTATTACCGATCGTTTGAAGAACCCGCTGCGCATCAATTTTGCACCGGATAAAGTAACTGTGCGCTGCCAGACCCCGCTGGGCAAGGTGGTGGATGAGTTTACGCCGGAAAGCATGGAAGGCGATTCCATGGAAATCGGGTTCAACAACCGCTACCTGCTGGATGCGCTGCGCTATTCCAAGTGCGAAAAGCTGCGCCTGGAGATCAACGGCCCCTTGAGCCCGGTAAAGGTCCTGCCGGTGGAGGGCGAAGACTTTATTTACCTGGTGCTGCCGGTACGCTTTAAGAATGAAGGCTGATACGATGGAAAAAGTACGAATCCACACGGAATTTATCAAATTGGATGCTCTGCTGAAATTTGCCGGCCTGTGTGAAACGGGCGGCGAAGCCAAGGAGCTGATCCAGGGCGGAGAAGTGAAGCTGAACGGGGAACCCTGCACCATGCGCGGTAAAAAATGCGTGCCGGGCGATGTGGTGGAGCTGGAAGGCCGCCAGGTTCAGATCGCGGAGGGCTGCTGATGCGGCTGAACCGCCTTGCGGTGACGGATTATCGCAATTTATCCGCCGCTGTTTTGGAACCCGCCCCGCAGTTGACGGTTCTGTGCGGGGCAAACGGGCAGGGCAAAACCAACCTGTTGGAAGCCGTCTGGCTGCTGACCGGGGGCAAAAGCTTCCGTGGGGCAAAGGACGCCGAGCTGATCCGGCGCGGCGCTGACTTTGCCGTGCTGGAGGCCGCATTTGAAGCGGGAGACCGCCCCCAGGAAATACGGTTGACCGTTGGCGCCAAAGGAACCCAGCGCCCCGGCCGGACGGTACGTCTGAACGGAGCCGACCGCGGAAGAGCTGCTTCGATCGCAGGAACTTTTACGGCGGTGGCGTTTGACCCCAACCATCTGAGCCTGGTCAAAGGCGGGCCGGAAGGGCGGCGGCATTTCCTGGATGCCGCGCTCTGCCAGCTGTACCCCGGCTACCTGGCGGCGGAACGGCGGTATTTACGCGTGGTAGCGCAGAAAAATGCGTTGCTGAAAGCGTATGACATCACCCCCGGCGGAGATGTTCTGCTGGAAACCTACAACGAAGCGCTTGTGACCTATGGCTGCGAAGTCATGCGGCGGCGTGCGGGGTATCTGGACCAGCTGGCCCCGGCGGCAGCGGCGAACTACCGTGATATTTCCAGCGGGGCAGAAAAGTTGGAGATCCAATACTGCCCCTGCTGCGATCCGGGCAGCCCGGAAGCGCTGGCGGCCAAGCTGCGCGAGGTGAAAAACACCGAGCTGCGGGCAGGCTTTTGCCTGACGGGGCCCCACCGCGAGGACCTGGAAATTTTAATTGACGGCCAGCCGGGAAAAATTTATGGCAGCCAGGGCCAGCAGCGCAGTGCGGTGCTGAGCATGAAGCTGGCGGAAGCCAGCGTGGCGGGCGAGGTGCTGGGCGAACATCCGGTGATGCTGCTGGATGATGTGCTCAGTGAATTGGATGACGCACGCCAGACGTATCTATTGACCCGCATTGAGGACAAGCAGACATTTGTGACCACCTGCGATTCCGCCGCCTTTGCCCGAACCAACGGCAAGCTGGTCTTTGTGGACCACGGAACCGTGCGGGAGGGTTGAGGTTTTGCTTTACGGGGGATTTTGTTCCCTTTTTTGAAAAAAAGGGAACCGGAAAAAACTTTTAATCATCTTTATAATAATAGAAAACTAAAAGTAAAACGCAGTCTTAAAATAAGCGCTGATGAATGCAAAGCTCAAAATGAAAACATTGCAAAAATTGACGCGATGCGGAAATAAAATTTCTGAATTTTGAGACGACCAAAGGGCGGCGCAGAGTGCCATCCCATTCCTGAACCGTGATCCCCAAAAGACAAACCCGGCAGTTTGTTCTGCCTCCAATTCCTAATTGCTAATTTCTCATTACTAATTATCATGTATCTTCACTTAGGTCAGGATTTTATCGTAAATACGCGGGACGTCATCGGGGTGTTTGACCTGGATACCGCAACCGATGCGGGCCAGAAGGCAAAGATCACCGATGAATTCCTGCGGCATGCCCAGCAGGAAGGGGCTGTTGTGGATGTGAGCGGCAGTATGCCAAAAAGCTTTGTCCTGACAGATTTCCCCGATGATACGGTTTATATTACCCAGATATCCACCGCCGCCATCCGCAACCGCGCGGCAAAGTTTGATATGGGGCAGTAAAACTGCAGAAAAACGTTAGGCGGACAAAAAAGCGTCTATAATTTTTACAGATACAAAAATGCACCCCAGATATACCAAAGGGCAGGTTTTACCCTGATAACGGCAGAAATGCCGGTTTAAGTTTTTGAAAAAAAGCTGCCGAAATCCCCGCACCTCGTAAGAAATGGGAGGAAAGTTCATGTCAGAAGAAATCATCACCGAAACCAACCGCGAAACGGCGACCGACCATGAGTACGGCGGCGCGCAGATCCAGGTCCTGGAAGGGCTGGAAGCTGTGCGCAAGCGCCCCGGCATGTATATCGGTTCCACAGGCCCTTCCGGTCTGCATCACCTGGTTTATGAAATCGTGGATAACTCCATCGATGAAGCTCTGGCCGGGTACTGCACCCATATTGAAGTGACCATCAAGCCGGGCAATATCATTGAAGTCAGTGATAACGGCCGCGGTATCCCGGTGGATATCCAGCCCAAACTGGGCATCCCGGCTGTCACGGTCGTGTATACCGTGTTGCATGCCGGCGGCAAGTTTGGCGGCGAGGATTCCGGCTACAAAGTGGCTGGCGGTCTGCACGGCGTCGGCGCCAGCGTTGTAAACGCGCTGAGCGAATGGCTGGTTGTGCATGTGCGCCGTGACGGCGCCGAGTACGAGCAGAGTTTCAAGCGCGGAAAACCGGATGGAGACCTGAAAAAGATCGGTGTGGCGGCATCTACGGGTACCACCGTTACTTTTAAGCCAGACCCGGAAATGTTCACCGAAACCACCGAATACGATTATGAGATCCTGCTCAAGCGCCTGCGGGAAGAAAGCTTCCTGAACGCCGGTGTGCGCATTACCCTGACGGATGAGCGCCCCGAAAGCATTGAGAAAAACGACGGTGTACCGCCGCAGGAATCCATGTGCTATGAGGGCGGCGTGCGCAGCTTTGTGCAGTATCTGCATGAAAAGCGCGACCTGACCCCGCTGCACCCGCAGGTCATCTATATGAAAGGCGAAGCCAACGGCGCTGTGGCCGAAGTTGCTTTGCAGTACTGCGACAGCTACAACGAGCTGATCCTTTCTTTTGCCAACAACGTGCACACCCCGGAGGGCGGCACCCACGAGGAAGGCCTGAAAACCGCGCTGACCCGCGTGTTTAACGAATTTGGCCGTGCCAAGGGCTACCTGAAGGAAAAGGATGAAAACTGGCAGGGCAGCGATGTGCGCGAAGGCATGATCGCCGTTGTTTCCGTCAAGCTGCAGGAAGCGCAGTTTGAGGGCCAGACCAAAGCCAAGCTGGGCAACACCTACATCAAGACGCTGGTTTCCAACATTGTGTACAACAAGCTCAGCGAATTTTTGGAAGAAAACCCTGCTGTTGCCAAGGCTGTGTTTGAAAAGGTGACCCAGGCAGCCCGCGCCCGTGCCGCAGCCAAAAAGGCCCGCGACCTGGTGCGCCGCAAGAGTGCGCTGGAAAGCAACCGTATGCCGGGCAAACTGGCAGACTGCCACGAGAATGACCCCGCCAAGACTGAAATCTTCATCGTCGAGGGTGACTCTGCTGGCGGCTCTGCCAAGCAGGGGCGTGATTCCAACATCCAGGCAATCCTGCCGCTGTGGGGCAAGATGCTGAACGTGGAAAAAGCCCGCGCCGACCGCATTTACGGCAACGACAAGCTGATGCCGGTTGTGACGGCACTGGGCACGGGAATTGGCGATGAATTTGACATCAACAAGGTGCGGTACCACAAAATCTTTATCATGGCTGATGCTGACGTTGACGGCTCCCACATCTGCACCCTGATGCTGACCTTCTTCTTCCGTTACATGCGGCCGCTGATTGAACACGGGTATGTGTATGTGGCACAGCCGCCGCTGTTCAAGCTGCAAAAGGGCAGCACCGTCAAGTATGCGTACAACGAAGACGAAATGAAGCAGCTTTCGGCTGAGATGCCGGGCGCCAAGGTGAACCGCTACAAAGGCCTTGGTGAGATGAACCCCGACCAGCTGTGGGAAACCACCATGAACCCTGATAACCGCGTGATTGTGCAGATCAAGATCGAAGATGCCGAGCGCGCCGACGAGGCGTTCAGCATCCTGATGGGCGAGCAGGTGGAACCCCGCAAGGAGTTCATTGAGCGCAACGCCAAGTATGCACGTCTGGACGTTTGATTCGCGGCTTTTTTGAAAAAAAGCCTGGCAAAAAACTTTAATCATTTGGGTTAAAGAAAAGGCGGCAGGGGAGAGGGAGCAAAAAGCCCGCAGGTTTTGGAACGGTCAAGACCGTTCCCTACGGGGCAGGGCGAATGGCGGCCCCTGTAGGGGCGCACATTGTGCGCCCGCTGCGTGTGGGCAATCTATTACCACCCCGGATTACGGTGGAAATTTCCGCTGCCGCCAGACGCTGATGAATTTTGTTTTTGATATTTTGATGATAGAGTGAAGATTTTCGGTGAAGCTTTTGCAAAAGGGCTTTGAAACAATCCGAAAGGTGAGTTGAATGGAAGAAAATGTTATCATGGTGCCCGGTTCGGGCACGAAGGTCATTGTGCGCGATGTCAAGCAGGAGATCGAAACGGCATTTTTGGATTATTCCATGTCCGTTATCGTATCCCGTGCCTTGCCGGATGTGCGCGATGGCCTGAAGCCCGTACACCGCCGCATCCTGTACACGATGCACGAGCGCGGCAACGACCCCAGCCACCCGTACCGCAAGTCTGCGGATACGGTTGGTGCTGTGCTGGGTGCTTACCACCCCCACGGCGACGCCAGTGTGTATGACGCGATGGTGCGTCTGGCACAGGATTTCAGCCTGCGTTATCCGCTGGTTGACGGCCAGGGCAACTTTGGTTCCGTGGATGGTGACCCCCCGGCTGCTTACCGTTATACCGAAGCCCGCATGTCCAAAATTGCATGCGAAATGCTGACGGATATTGATAAGGATACCATTGACTGGGACCCGAACTTTGACGAAACCAAGAAGGAACCCCACATGCTGCCCAGCCGGTTCCCCAACCTGCTGGTCAACGGCAGCCAGGGCATTGCGGTCGGCATGGCCACCAACATCCCGCCGCACAATCTGCGCGAAGTCGTCAGCGGCATGATTGCCCTGATTGATGACCCGGAAATTGATCTGGCGGGCCTGATGGAGCACATCAAGGGACCCGATTTCCCCACCGGCGGCGTGATTATGGGACGCAGCGGCATCCGTGCGGCATATGCCACAGGCCGCGGCAAGATCACCCTGCGTGGCCGTGCCGAGATCGTGGAGAAGAAGAACGGCCGGTATGAGATTGTGATCACCGAGATCCCCTACATGGTCAACAAGACCCGCCTGCTGGAATCCATCGGCGACCTGGTCAAAGATAAGCGCATTGAGGGCATCAGCGACCTGAACGACCTGTCCTCCAGCCGCACCGGCATGAAGATCCTGGTCGAGATCAAGAAGGACGCCAACCCGCAGGTAGTGCTGAACCAGCTCTACCGCTACACCCAGCTGCAGGACACCGTGGGTGTAATCATGCTGGCGCTGGATGACGGCGTGCCCAAGATCATGAGCCTGAAGACCATGATGCAGCGCTATCTGGACTTCCAGTTCCAGGTCATCCGCCGCCGCACGGCGTATGAGCTGAAAAAAGCCCAGGACCGCGAGCACATCCTGGAAGGTCTGCGCAAGGCTGTGGATATTGTGGATGAGATCATCGCCACCATCCGCGCCTGCAAGGGCGGCTTTGCAGAGGCAAAGGCGGCCATTATGGAGCGTTTCGGCTTCGATGACCCGCAGGCCGATGCTATCGTAAAACTGCAGCTGGGACGTCTCGCAGGCCTGGAAATCCTCAAGATCGACGAGGAGTTGGGCCAGCTGCGCGCCAGCATTGAAAATTACAAGGATATCCTGTCCAACGACGCCCACACCATGGAGATCGTCAAGACCGACCTGACGGCTCTGGCCGACAAGTACGGTGACGATCGCCGCACCTCCATTGAGGCGGTTTCCGGCGAAGTGGACATTGAGGACCTGATCCCCGAAGAGACCTGCGTCTTTACCCTGACCCATGAAGGTTACATCAAGCGCACGGCGGTGGACACCTACAGTGCCCAGAACCGCGGTGGCCGCGGTGTGGCCGGCATGACCCAGAAAGACAATGACTTTACCGAGGAACTGTTTGTTGGCTCCACGCATGACTACATGCTGTTCATGACGGACAAGGGCCGTGTGTACCGCCTGAAAGGCTACCAGGTAGCCGAGGGCAGCCGCACCGCCAAGGGCAGCCACATTGCCAACCTGCTGCAGCTGCAGGAGGGCGAGAAAGTTACCATCATGATGCGCCAGCCCGCCAACATGGACGAGGATGCCAGCTACATCACGATGGTAACGCGGCAGGGCCTGATCAAGCGCACGCCGCTTTCCCAGTTCCGCAACATCCGCAAGGGCGGCCTGAACGCCATTGCGCTGAACGAGGACGATGCCCTTGTCTGGTGCCACCTGACAGGCGGCGAGGACGAGCTGATCGTGGCCACTCATGATGGTGCCGCCATCCATTTCAGCGAGGCTGGAGCGCGCGCTATGGGCCGCACAGGCCATGGTGTGCGCGTCATCAAGCTGCGTGATGGTGACTATGTTGTGGGCGTGGGCGTCTGCCGCCCCGGCGCAACCGTGCTGACCGTCACCGAGGACGGCAAAGGCCGCCGCAGCCTGATTGATGACTACCGCATTACCAAGCGCGGTGGTCTGGGCATCCGCAACTACACCCGCGGCGGTGTGGCAGGCATCAAGATTGTGGATGACACCGATGACCTGATCCTCATCAGCCAGGACGGTATTCTGATCCGCATGCACGCCAATGACATCAACGTGCAGTCCCGCTATGGCAGCGGCGTGCGCGTGATGCGCCTGATTGGCGAGGACAAGGTAGCCGTGCTGGCCCGCGTGGACCGCGATGCCACCGCCGAAACAGCCAAGCCGGAGGATGATGGCGAGACTGACCCGACCCCTGAAGAACTGGAAGCCATTGCCGCAGCCGAAGCCGCCGAAGAGGCTGCTGAGGACGCCGCACCGGACACTGAGGGCGAGGACGAAGAATAATTGGAGTGACGAGGTTCCTTCTTTGAAAAGAAGAAACCGAAGAAACTTTAATACAGGATAAGATAAACAAAAAGGGCACAGCGCCGGGTGAAGAACCGGGGGCTGTGCCTTTTTATTGGGTTTATTTACAGGGAGAAAGCGAAGAGGAAGAGATAACAAAACCCCGCCCCGCGCAAACCGTATCGGATGCGCGGGGCGGGGTCTTATATTACTGGTTTAGCGGCAGCGCCGCGGACCGGACAAATTACTTGTACAGGTCAACCAGCTTGGTCAGGTGGGTGTAACGAGCTTCAGCAGCTTCCTGGTTCTTCTCGAACAGGGCCTTAGCGCGATCCGGGAATGCGCGGCTCAGGCGGCTGTAACGGGTCTCGTTAGCCAGGAACTCCTGATACTTGTCCATCTTGCCAGCCTTGGAGGTGAGGGTGAACGGATTCTTGCCCTCGGCCTTCAGTGCCGGGTTGAAGGTGAACAGGTTCCAGTAGCCAGCCTCAACGGCCTTCTTCATCTCGTTCTGGCAGTTGGTCATGCCGCCCTTAACACCGTGCAGCTCGCAGGGAGCGTAGCCGATGATGATGGACGGGCCGGGGTAAGCCTCAGCCTCAGCAATGGCCTTGACAGCCTGAGCCATGTTAGCGCCCAGAGCGATCTGAGCAACATAGATGTAGCCATAGGTCATGCAGATCTCGGCCAGGCTCTTCTTGCTGATTTCCTTACCGGCAGCAGCAAACTGGCAAACCTCACCGATGTTGGAGGCCTTGGAAGCCTGTCCGCCGGTGTTGGAGTACATCTCGGTATCGAAGACCATAACATTGACGTCGTGGCCGGAAGCCAGAACGTGATCCAGGCCGCCGTAACCGATGTCATATGCCCAGCCGTCGCCGCCGAAGATCCAGAAGCTCTTCTTGGCCAGGTACTGCTTATCCTTCAGGATCTCTTTAGATTCATCGCAGCCGCAGGCTTCCAGAGCAGCGATCAGGGCCTTGGCAGGAGCGTCGTTGGCCTTGGTGTTGTTCTTGGTTTCCAGGTACTTGTCGATGACAGCATCCAGATCAGCATTCTTGCCCTTCAGAGCTTCAACCTTGGTGATCAGGTTGGCACGAACGGTCTCGTAACCAATCTGCATGCCCAGGCCGTGCTCAGCGTTATCCTCGAACAGGGAGTTGATCCAAGCGGGGCCGAAGCCAGACTCCTTGTTGGTGGTGTACGGGCTGATGGAAGCGGTGCCGCCCCAGATGGAGGAGCAGCCGGTGGCGTTGGAGATGAACATCTTCTCGCCGAACAGCTGGGTGATCAGGCGGGCGTAAGAAGTCTCGGCGCAGCCTGCGCAGGAGCCAGAGAACTCAAGCAGCGGCTGGTTGAACTGAGAACCCTTGACGGAAATATCGGAAACAACACCAGGGATGTTGTCCTTCTTGCGGATGTTCTCGACGCAGTAATCGAAAGCAGCCTGCTGTGCAGCCTGGCTCTCCTGCGGCTTCATCTCGATCGCCTTGGTCGGGCAGACGGTGACACATTCGCCGCAGCCCATGCAGTCCAGCGGAGAGACAGCCATGGTGAACTTGTACTCGCTAGCCTTGGGCTTGGTGTCAGCCAGCTTGGTGCTTTCGGGAGCATTAGCAGCTTCGTCAGCAGTCAGGCAGAACGGACGGATGGTAGCATGAGAGCAGACGAATGCACACTGGTTACACTGAATGCACTTCTCAGCATCCCACTCGGGAACCATAACAGCGGTGCCGCGCTTCTCGTAAGCAGAAGCACCCTGCTCCCACTCGCCGTTGACGTTGCCTTCAAAGGCAGAAACAGGCAGGCTGTCGCCGTCCATACGGCTGATGGGCTCCATGACGTCGCGGATCTGCTTGACCAGTGCATCGGGTCCCTTCAGGGCCTTCGGGGCAGCATCGGGAGCCGGGTTGTGCCAGCTCTCGGGGACGTTGACCTTATGGACAGCGTCAACACCGGCATCGATAGCCTTCCAGTTCATCTGGACAACAGCGTCGCCCTTCTTGCCGTAGCTCTTCTTGGCAGCGGCCTTCATGAACTCAACAGCTTCGTCGATGGGCATAACGTCAGCCAGCTTGAAGAAAGCAGACTGCAGGATGGTGTTGGTGCGCTTGCCCATGCCGATCTCGATAGCCTTATCGATAGCGTTGATGGTGTACAGCTGAATGTTGTTATCAGCAATGTACTTCTTAGCAGCAGCGTTCAGATGCTCGTCCAGCTCCTCATCGGTCCACTGGCAGTTGATCATGAACACGCCGCCCGGCTTGACATCCTGGACCATCTTCATGCCCATGTGGATGTAAGCGGGGTTATGGCAGGCAACGAAGTCAGCCTGGTTGATGTAGTAGGGGCTGCGGATGGGCTTATCGCCAAAGCGCAGATGGCTGATGGTA
>RRZT011834992.1_pt1 | contig 18536 bp, 17 predicted proteins | sample 2165551 | NCBI WGS metagenome assembly RRZT01 (sample SAMN10456910, study PRJNA506462) | wastewater metagenome | biome: wastewater; feature: sludge; material: wastewater sludge; isolation source: wastewater sludge with Escherichia coli K12::gfp cells carrying plasmid... | place: USA: Moscow, Idaho...
CGGTCGCGCTCGAAGCACGTCCGCTCGATGTCGGGCTCCTCAGGGCGGGCCCGGTTGCCCGCACCGAACGCAAAGGACGCTTCCGGGACGAGGATCTGACGCTCCCGCGCCTCGCGCGCTTCCCGCCCGATGGGTGCACCGAGGCGGACGCGCGCGGATGAGTCCGCGTGCGCGACGACGACGTCACCGGTTTGATGCCCGCGCATGGTCGTCGCCCAGGCCACCGTGCGGGGGTTCAAGGCATCGCTCATGCAGCCATTGTGGCCGGTTCCCTATGCTGGTTTCACCGACGTGAGGAATGGACACCATGAGCGATCCCAACCCGAGCCCCAAGAATCCCCTGCCGCCGGAGCCGGGCGCACAGCAGTGGCCTGCCTCCTCCGAGGGAACGGGAACCCAGCCCGACTACGGCCAGTCGCCCTACGCCCCCCAGGCGACCCCCGAGTCACAGCAGCCCTACGGAGCGCCGCCGCAGGGTTACCCCGACCCCAACCAGCCTTACGGGACGCCCACGCAGAGCTACCCCGATCAGCCCTATGGCAGCCAGCCCTATGGCGGGCCCGCCCAGGGCTACTCCTACGGATATGGAGCACAGGAACCGCAGTCGGGCTACCCCGGACAAAGCTACGACGGGGGGTACGCGCCGCAGACCTATCCGCAGCAGAGCTACGCCCCGACCTATCCCGGGCAGGGCTACCCGCCCGTCGGGTCAACGCATCCTGAGAACAAGCCGACGCTGGGCATCATCGGGTTCGCGGGAGTCGCCGTGTTCACCGTCGTGCTGGTCGTGACCAGCGCGCTCATGGGGCATGCCATCGGCGCTTTCGTGCAGACCAACGGCATCGAAGTTTTGGAGAATGCCGACTCCACCAACCCCCTGTTCGTGGCATTGGCCCAAAGCATCCAAGGGGTCAGCTACCTCGCGACCTTCTCGGTCTTCGCCGGGATCGCGGCCTGGATCACGAGCATCGTGGCCTTCGCCCGCCGGGCAGGCCGCAAGTACGCCGTCGGCGGCATCCTGCTGGGCATCGCGGCACCGATCATCGCCATCCTCACGATCGGGTTCGTGCTCGCGCCCTACATCCAGCCCTAAGGCAACACACGGCAGCCAAATCCCCGGTGCCGAGCTAGCCCCCCGACACGTCGGACTCGGCGTCGGAGAGGTCCGCGTCGCCCACCTCGCGGCTATCGAGCCAGCCGTAGGGAAGGGTGACGTGGGCCCGCGGCGTCCCCTGTCGCCCACGCGGCTTACCCAACTCGTCGGCCGGCAGCGTGGCCTCGGGATCCAAGCGCCCCAGCAAGTCGTCGAGTTCGGCAAAGCTGGAGACCGTCGACAAGCCGCGACGCACTTCCCCGCCGACGGGGAACCCCTTGAAGTACCACGCCATGTGCTTGCGCAGGTCAATCAGCCCCCACCGCTCGCCATGAAGGCCCGCCAGGAGTTCGGCGTGACGCCGCAGCATCGCGGCCACCTCACCCAACGTGGGATACGGCCGCGGATCGAGCCCGGCGAAGGCGCGCGCCAGGTCGGCGAACAGCCACGGACGCCCCAGGCATCCGCGGCCCACCACGACCCCGGCGGCGCCAGTCTGGGCGATCATGTCCGTCGCGTCGCTGGCCTCCCAGATGTCACCGTTGCCGAGAACGGGAATGTCCACCGCCTCCACCAGTTCGGCGATCCTGTCCCAATGCGCGTGGCCCGCGTAGGCCTCTTGTACGGTGCGGGCATGCAGCGCGATCGCGGCGACACCTGCGTCTTGGGCGATGCGTCCGGCGTCGCGGAAGGTCTCGTGGTCAGCGTCGATGCCGATCCTCGTCTTGATGGTCACCGGAACCCCGTAGGCGTCCGCTGCAGCCACGGTGGCGCGCAGGATCGCCGCGAGCCGGTCCGTCTTCCAGGGCAGGACGCCACCGCCGCCCTTGCGAGTCACCTTCGGAACCGGGCAGCCCAGGTTCAGGTCAATGTGGTGGACCCCCAGTTCTTCGCACACGATCCGCGTGCCGCGCGCCAGCACCTCCGGATCGACGCCGTACAACTGCACCGAGCGGACGGTCTCCCCTGGCGCGAACGCCAGCATGTCGAAGGTCTTGGGGTTGCGCTCGACGATCCCCCGCGACGTAATCATCTCGCAGACGTACAACCCGGCGCCCTGCTCAAGGCACAACTGGCGATAGGCGGGGTTGGTGATGCCAGCCATCGGGGCCAACACCACCGGGGTGGCAACCTCGACGGTTCCCCCCGAAGGGGCGCGAAGACTCAGCGGCGGATAAAGGGGCACGTCGGCGGATTCTACCTTCGGGGTCGTGTCGCATGCGCCGCGCGGGTCCGCTAGCGTCGTCAGGCAAGCAACAACGAGCGTCCGCACACAACGTCAGGAGGAGCGAATGGGCCTGGTGGATCACGCGATCTGGTGGCAGGTCTATCCCCTTGGAGCGCTCGGCGCCCCAGTCCTGGAGCGAGAGGACGGGCTCCATCACCGGCTTGAGCGGCTGGAGCCATGGCTGGACTACGTCGTCGAGATGGGCTGCTCGGGCCTGCTCCTGGGCCCCATCTTCGCCTCCACCGCACACGGCTACGACACCATCGACCATGGGCGCATCGATCCGCGTTTGGGCGACGACGCAGACTTCGACCGTCTCGTGCAGGCCTGCCGGGAGCGGGGCCTAGCGCTCATGTTGGATGGCGTGTTCAACCATGTGGGCGTGGAGCACCCCCTCGTGGCGGCGAACAGCCCCATGCTCAAACATCAAGGCGACGCCCTGGCGGTGTGGGAGGGGCACGACGGCCTGGTCGAACTCGACCACACCCGCCCCGACGTTGCCGACTTCGTCACCGACATCATGCTGCACTGGCTGCGACGCGGGATCAGCGGCTGGCGTCTCGACGTCGCCTACGCCGTCCCGCCAGCGTTTTGGGCGGAGGTCACGACGCGGGTGCGTGGCGAGTTCCCCGAGGCCACCTTCCTCGGTGAGGTCATCCACGGCGACTACGCGACCCTGGCACGGGAGGGTCACCTGGACTCGATCACCGCCTACGAGTTGTGGAAGGGGATCTGGAGTTCCCTGCAGGCCGAGAACTTCTGGGAGTTGGCCCACGCGCTGACCCGCCACGCGGAGTTCAGCGCCTCGGTCGTGCTCAACACCTTCGTCGGGAACCACGACGTGGACCGCATCGCCTCCCTCGTCGGGGAGGAGCGGGCTCCGCTGGCCGCAGCGATCCTCTTCACCGTTCCCGGCATGCCCAGCGTGTACTACGGCGACGAGCAAGGATTCACGGGGGTTCGCGGGGAGGGCTATCACGCGGACTTCCCCATCCGGCCGCCGCTGCCCGCCACACCAGGCGATCTCGCTCCTCAGGGTGCATGGCTGAAGGAGATCTACACCGCCCTGATCGGCCTTCGTCGTCGGCACCCGTGGCTCACCCGAGCCGCCGTGCAGGTGACGGGCAAGGACAACACGTGGATCACCTACCGCGCCACGAGTGGGGACGCCTGGCTTGAGGCACGCCTCGTTCTTTCCCCCACAGCCCAGGTCACGATTACCTGCTCCGACCAGGAACGGTGGTCCTGGCCGAACACCTAGGTCGGCGCTCGCCGTGATACGGCGCTGCCCCCGGCCGATGACGACCGGGGGCAGCGCTGGACGCCAGGTTTAGGCGCCGAGCAGGCGCGCAGCCAGGTAGGACGCCACCTGATCCAGTGCGACGCGCTCTTGCGCCATGGTGTCGCGCTCGCGGATCGTGACGGCATCATCCTCAAGCGTGTCGAAATCGACGGTGACGCAGAACGGGGTGCCGATCTCGTCTTGGCGACGGTAGCGGCGACCGATGGCCTGGGCGTCGTCGAACTCAATGTTCCAGTGCTTGCGCAGTTCGGCAGCCAGATCCCGGGCCTTCGGGGAGAGGGCCTCGTTGCGCGAGAGCGGCAAGACAGCAGCCTTGACCGGCGCGAGTCGCCGATCGAGCTTGAGCACCGTGCGCTTGTCGACGCCGCCCTTCGCGTTGGGGGCTTCGTCCTCGGTGTAGGCCTCGACCAGGAAGGCCATCAGCGAGCGCGTCAGGCCCGCGGCGGGCTCGATCACGTACGGCAGGTAGCGTTCGCCCTTGGCCTGGTCGAAGTAGGACAGGTCCTCCCCGGAGTGCTTGCTGTGCGTTCCCAGGTCGAAGTCGGTGCGGTTGGCCACACCCTCCAACTCGCCCCAGCCGTCCCCGCCCGCGAATCCGAAGTCGTATTCGATGTCGACGGTCCGCTTGGAGTAGTGCGACAGCTTTTCCTTCGGGTGCTCGTACAAGCGCAGGTGCTCGGGGTCGATGCCCAGGTCGACGTACCAGTCGTGGCGCTGGTCGATCCAGTGCTGGTGCCATTCCTCATCGGTGCCCGGCTCGACGAAGAACTCCATCTCCATCTGCTCGAACTCGCGGGTACGGAAGATGAAGTTGCCCGGTGTGATCTCGTTGCGGAAGCTCTTGCCCACCTGGCCGATGCCGAAGGGGACCTTCATCCGTGACGTCTGCTGGACGTGCTCGAAGTTCACGAAGATGCCTTGGGCCGTTTCCGGGCGCAGGTAATGCAGCCCCGACTCGTCCTTGATGACGCCCAGGTGCGTCTCCAGCATCATGTTGAAGTCGCGCGGCTCGGTGAACTGGCCCAGCGTCCCGCACTCGGGGCAGTTGATCTCTTCCAAACCGGTGGGTTTGCGGCCCTTCTTGAACTCGAAGGCCTCTTCGAGTTGATCCGCGCGGAATCGCTTGTGGCAGTGCAGGCATTCGGTGAGCGGGTCCGAGAAGACGCCGACGTGACCCGAGGCCACCCACACCTGCCGGGGCAAGATGATGGAGGAATCCAGGCCGACCACATCGGGGCGCTGCTGGACGACGGCCTTCCACCATTGACGCTTGATGTTCTCTTTCAGTTCCACGCCGTAGGGGCCGTAGTCCCACGCCGCCCGGGTGCCGCCATAGATGTCGCCTGAGGGGTAGACGAAGCCGCGGCGCTTCGTGAGGCTGATGACGTTGTCGAGCTTGCTGGCCATGTGACCTGGTGCCTCCTAGTCGGCGGGGGGTGCCCGGCCGGCATCCCCTGTGAATCTGTCGGCCAATCGTATCGGCTCCCCGCCCTGCCTCCGCACCGTCGTCCCGACCCCACGCCCCGCCATCCTGAGAACACTCGCCATTTTCTCAGGGTTCATTTAGGATCGGGGTATGCCCGTCACCCCCCTGCGCGACACCGACCTCCCCCGCCTCGAACGCTGCCTGAGCCTGGCCGAAGAAGCCCTCGCCGCTGGCGATCAGCCGTTCGGCTCCGTGCTGGTGGACGCTGACGGCAAGGAGGTCTACGCCGAGCGGAACCGGATCGCGAACGGCGACGACACGCAGCACCCCGAACTCAACCTGGCCCGGTGGGCCGCGCACCACATGGCACCCGCCGAGCGAGCGCGCGCCACGGTCTACACCTCCAGCGAGCATTGCCCCATGTGTGCCGCCGCCCACGGTTGGGTCGGCCTGGGACGAATCGTCTACGCCTCCTCCTCCGAGCAGTTGCACGGCTGGCTCCGTGGGTTCGGCCTCGCCGCCGGACGCGTAGCGCCGCTGCCCATCGAGACGGTGGTGCCGGACGCGCTGGTGTGCGGGCCCGCTCCCCAGCTAGCCGACCGCGTGCGTAGCCTGCACGCCCGCTACTACGACGCGCACGCCTGAGCGGCGCTCCCCCACGGCGTCAGCGCGAAGGGAGGTCTCATCGCCCACCCGGCACGGTGAAGCCGACCTCGTCTGGCCTTGCCCAGGCGCTGGGTTCGTCCAGCGCCCGGTTGAGGACGGGCATCAGGAGCATTTTCGCTTCGTAGCCGTGGAACGCCCGGCGGTAGGAGCCAACGTCCTCCCAGCCTGACGCCAGGGCAAGCAGTTCGGGTTCGTCCAGGTTGACCACCACCTCGGCGAAGCGGCATCCGCGGCACGCAGCGAACCAGGCAGCGGCCTGCTCGGCTTGGGCCACGAAGGCCTCCTGCTCGGGTACCGGGACACGAAACCTGCTGAAGGCGAGCATGCGCCTCACCCTAACGGCACCCAGGTACGCTGGCGGTTCAAGGAGGACCCATGACCAGCACACCCCAGCGGCGGACCCGGCAGGGGGCCACGATCGCTGCCACGCTGGCGGACCTGGACGAGTTCAAGACCGCTCAAGACATCCACGATCTGCTGCGTTCCCGCGGGGAGAAGATCGGCCTCGCGACCGTGTACCGACACCTGCAGTCCATGACGGATGCCGGCGAGGTGGACGTCATCCGCACCCCCGACGGGCAGGCGTCCTATCGCGGCTGCGGAGAAGCCACCCACGATCATCACCATCATCTGATCTGCCGCCAGTGTGGCCGCACCGTCGAACTCGAACTCGACGGCATCGAAGATCTACTCAGCCGGGTGGCGGGCGAGCATGGCTACTCCGAGGTGGAGCATTCCATCGAGTTGCGTGGGCTGTGTCCTGCGTGCAGCCTGGTCTGATGCCTACTTACCGTGACGAGGGGGTGGTCCTGCGCACCCACAAGCTGGGCGAAGCAGATCGCATCGTCACGCTCTTGTCGCGACGCCACGGCAAGGTGCGGGCCGTCGCCCGCGGCGTCCGCCGTACCTCGTCGAAGTTCGGGGCCCGTCTGGAGCTGTTCAGCCATGTCGACCTGCAGTTCGCCACGGGCAAAACCTTGGATGTGATCACCGAGGCGGTCACCCTCCATGCCTGGTCGGAGCCGCTGTGCACCGACTATGCCCGCTACACGGTCGGTCAGGTGATGCTGGAGACCGCTGATCGTCTGGTCAGTATCGAGAACGAACCCGCCCCGCCGCAGTTCCGGCTGCTCGCCGGGGGGTTGCACGCCCTGACCCGGGGCACCAACGACGGGGAGCGCCCCGCGACGATGGTGATGGACTCCTACCTGCTGCGGGCCCTCGCCACGGCGGGGTTCGCCCCCAGCCTGAGCGAATGCACCACCTGTGGGGAGCCGGGCCCGCACTCGGCCTTCTCGCCCGCTGCCGGTGGCGCCGTGTGCCGCCACTGCCGCCCACCGGGAACCCCGCTGGTGAGCCCGGAGACGTTGACGTACCTGGCTGCCTTGCTGGCCGGGGATTGGCCCGCCACGCGCGAGATCGACTCCGCGACGCAGCGCCGTGCCTCCGGGCTGATCGCCGCATTCGCCAGTTGGCATCTGGAGCGCGGCCTGCGCACGCTCGAACACGTCGCCCGCTGACGTAGCAGGGCGGCCTCCGGCATCACCCGCGCGGTGCCGCGATCTGCGCCGCCAAGTGCCCGGCCCCGTACCCGTTATCGATGTTCACCACACCGACGCCCGGGGCGCACGCATTGAGCATCGTCAGCAGCGGCGCCAGACCCGAGAACGCGGCCCCGTAGCCCACCGAGGTGGGCACGGCGATCACGGGACACGACACCAGCCCGGCAATCAGCCCGGGCAGCGCCCCATCCATGCCCGCGACGACGACGATGACGCCCGCCGCGCGAAAGGCGTCGAGTTTGGCAAGCGTGCGATGCAGGCCCGCGATCCCCACGTCGACGACCAACTCGGCTCGCCGCCCCAAATGGCGGGCGGTGACCAGCGCCTCGCGGGCCACCGGGAGGTCCGAGGTTCCCGCGCACGCGATGAGGACCGATTCGCCGCTCGGTGCTGGCATACGAGGCGGCCACACCAGGGCACGCGCCACCGGGTCATGAAAGGCGTCGGGCAAGACAGCGAGCACCGCGGCGGCCTTGGCTTCGTCGGCTCGTGTGAAGATCGTCGTCACGTCAGGGCGTCGGGCGATGCGCTCGGCGATGGCGGCTACCTGGTCGACCGACTTGCCCTCGCAATAGATCGCCTCGGGGTATCCGCGGCGCGCCCCCCGGTCGAGGTCGAGTTCGGCGATGTCGTCGTCAGCCACGTCGCGTCAGCACCTGCAGCGTGAAGGCCCCCGATTGCAGCCCGGCGAGGTCGAGGGTCACGTAGGCGAACCCTGCCGCCTTGATTGCCCGCACCACGTCCTCCCGGACGCTGTCCGACACGAGGGTGCCCAGATCGGATGGGGCGACCTCGATGCGCGCGATGTCCCCATGGTGACGGACGCGTGAATCCTCAATACCGACCGCCCGTAGCGCCTTCTCCGCTGCTTCGACCTGGGCGAGCTTCTCGGGAGTGACCTGCTGGCCGTGCGGGATCCGGGAGGCCAGGCACGGGGCAGCGGGCTTGTCGGCGGAGCGCAACCCCAACGCGCGCGCGAGCATCCGCACGCGAGCCTTGGTCAGCCCCGCTTGGGCCAAGGGACGCAGGACCTGGTGCTGGGTTGCCGCCACAGCACCGGGACGATCGATCCGGATCGCATCGTCGGCGTTCTCGCCGTAGGCGACGTGCGTGAGTCCCTCCCGCTGGGCGATGTCGTCGCCGATGCGCGTGAACAGTTCGTCCTTGCAGTGGAAGCAGCGATCCGCGCCGTTCTCCCGGTATTCGGGCTTGTCACCCTCACGTGTGGGGAACTCGACGAGCCGTGACCCGATCATGGCGGCCCCCTCGCGAGCCTCCTGGGCTTCGTCGGCTGCCAGGGACGGTGAGACACCCATCAGCGCGACGACGCGATCAGGACCCAGCGCACGGACGGCCACCGCCAGGAGGGTCGCGGAGTCCACACCGCCGGAATAGGCGACGCCGAGGCGTCCCGTCGCTGGCAGACAGGCCGCCACCGCGAGAGCGTCCGCGCGTGCCTGGCCGCCGAGGTCTTCCCACACGTCGGCCGCCTCGATGGATGACGTCGTCACGGCACTCCTCTCCTCGTGCGCCACCTTAGTCGCGGACCATCACCCCATCACGGCGTGTTGCCACCGGGTGTTGCCACCCGTTGCCAGGTGCGGGGTCACTCCTCAGCGTCGAGGCCTGCAGGCAGGGGCTGCCCGTGGAGCAGTCCCGCGGCAGCGATCGCGGCTACCGCTCGCTGCGCGAGGTCGTACTCGGTGTACTGCAGTCGGGCGGCTGCCGCAGCGAGGGAGTCGAACTCGGGTTCGGCGTGCAGTATGACGCCGTCGAGGGATCCGACTTTGACCGTGATCTGCTCCCCCACGACCTCCACTCGCGTCCAGTGCCGCTGCGCGACCGTCCGAGAGACGGGCGTGGCGCGCACGCCCAGCGAGCTCGTGCGGGTCAGTATCGCGCTCGTGACGGCCTGCAGGAGCGACTCCGGGGCAAGGGCATGCAGGGTGAAGCCGGGGCGTCCCTTCTTCATCAAGATCGGAACCAGCCAGGCGTCCACCGCGCCCGCATCGATCAGCGCGTCCAGCACCCCGGGCCACAGCCGCGGATCGAAATCATCGACGTTGGCACGCAGCTCACTCAGGTCCCTCCCGGGGTGATCGCCCGCCGCAATCCTGCCCCGATCAGCGATCGGCGCACGGCCAGGCGCGGCCGACGGGTGGGCGGCGGCGGGCTCGGGATGCCCGTCCTCGAGGGGCTGGCCCACGACGACCCGGACGACGTTGGGCCACCCGACGAAGTCCTTCCCCCCGGCGCCCACGCCAACTCCGGTGACGGTGAACGCCGGCAACGGACCGCAGGTGCCCGCCAGGGCGCGCACGAGGGCCAGGCCCGTCGGAGTGGCAAGTTCCCCCACGCTCCCCTGCGTCGTCACCACTGCCGGGGTGTCGTGGTCGCTTCCATGTCCGTGGTGGTGGTGCTCGCCGTGGTGGTGCTCGCCGTGCTCGTGCTCGTGCTCGTGCTCGTGCTCGTGCTCGTGACCACCATCGTGGGTGTGTCCATGGCTGTGGTCAGCGTCACGTTCGGGGGTGGCATAGACCTGCCAGCCGATCGCCAACTCGGCGACGGCGGGGACGGGAACGGGAATGTCGCCGTGCGCGGCACGCACCCGGCCCGCGCCCAGGCGCACTGGCGAGGCGGTGACTGCCGTGACGCCGAGGGTCCGCAACGCTTCGCACGTTCCGACGACGTCGGCCAGGGAATCGAGCGCCCCGACTTCGTGGAAGTGGACGTCGTCTGGGCTGATGCCGTGGGCCCGGGCCTCGGCGTCGGCGAGCAGGCCGAACGCGCGCAGGGCACGCTCGCGCGTCGGTTCGGCGAGGTTCGCCGTGGTGAGGGTTGCGCGGATCGTCGCCCAACGACGGTGCGGCGGATCCTCGACCAGAACCCGCACCCGTGCCATGGTGGCCCGCTGGCCACCTCGGACCACAGCCTCAGTCTCCAAGCGCACCGATCCGGGGGCCACGGCCTCAATGGCGGCCTCGACTGCGGCGGCGTCCGCGCCCGCGTCGAGCAGCGAACCCAAGAGCATGTCACCGGCAACGCCGGCGGAAATGTCGAACCATGCGTGCATGCCCGCCATTGTCACCCAGAGCATGCGCCGCTCTCCCCCTGATCTGGCCGGTCTCCGCCAGTTGCCTCGCGCTACCCTTCATGCGTGACTCCCACGCCGCCCCGGCCCCATCCCAGCGGCGCCACTGCGCCGCGCATTCCGGCCAAGTTCCTGCCCCGCCACGTCGCCATCGTGATGGACGGCAACGGTCGCTGGGCGAAAGAACGGGGCCTGCCCCGCACCGATGGGCACGCGCGTGGCGAGGCCGCCCTGCTCGACACCATCCACGGGGCGGTCGAGTCGGGGGTGCGCTATCTCTCGGCCTACGCGTTCTCCACCGAAAACTGGAAGCGATCCCCCGATGAGGTCCGCTGGCTCATGGGGTTCAACCGTGATGTCATCCACCGCCGGCGCGACGAACTCAACGACCTGGGCGTCAAGATCGTGTGGGCTGGCCGCGCTCCCCGGTTGTGGAAGAGCGTCATCAACGAACTGAAAGTCGCCGAGAAGATGAGCGCCCACAACACGACGCTCACCTTGCAGTTCTGCGTCAACTACGGCGGTCGCGCAGAGATCGTCGACGCCGTTCGCGCGCTCGCCCGCGACGCTGCCGCCGGGCGCATCGATCCGGACCGGATCAGCGAGAAATCCCTCGCCTCCCACCTGTATGCCCCCGAGGTCCCCGACGTCGACCTGTTCATCCGTAGTTCCGGTGAACAACGCACCTCCAACTTCCTTTTGTGGCAGATGGCCTACGCCGAGATGGTGTTCTTGGACCGGCTGTGGCCCGACTTCGACCGCCGCGACCTATGGCAAGCCTTGGAGATGTACGCCCGCCGGGACCGCCGCTACGGCGGTGCGGTCCCCAATGAGGTGACCCCCTGATGCCCACCGGGCTTGAGACGTTCGTGGCCGACCTCGCCCGTGTTCTGCGGCGACTTACGCAACGACGATCTCACCCTCGACGCCTTCGTCGGGCAGGTCTACGACGCCATCGCTGAGGAATCCTGGGGCCGGGACGTCCGTCCGTGTCCCGGGCACATCCACCCCAGTTGGCCGTCGGTGCGCGACGGTGAGCTGACGTGGTCGTGTCCCCTCAGCGACCCACTGTGCCCGGCGGACGCCGCGCCACCGGGTCAGTGCAGGGAGGCGTCCGGCGAGGTGAGGGACCACCGGTGGAACCGGACTCTGAGCCCCGACCGCGTTGGCGCGCACAGGTAGGGCCCAGCCACCAGGGCACGGGTCGCCTCAAGGGGGCACAGCCGAACAAAGCGGAAAGGCTCCTCGCCCACGCGGGCGCGCACGGTGAGCGCGTCCTCGCTGCGACTGGCACGGATCGTCACGCGGCGCCCCCTCCACTCGGGCACCGGGGCCGACGACCAATCGGACCGCCCCTGGGTGACCACCGCCCCCAGGTTTGGGGTGCCGTCGGCGAACTCGACGCCCGCCTTCACCCAGTTCTCCGCGTCCGCGCGCACAAAGACGCCCGCCTGGTCGAACTGTTCCTCCAGCGTCAACGTGAACTCGACCTCGACCGCGCTGTCGGGCGGGAACGGCGCCACCAGCGCGTGTTCGCTGTCATGGATGAACCCATACGAGGTGATCCGCCAGGCGTCGGATCCCGCCACGGCCTCAACCACGAGGTCGTCGCCCTCCACGATCACTGCGCCAGGATCATGCGTCCAGGTGCCTTCGCTCCACTGCATGACACCACCTTAGGAGTGGCACGCGGGAGCGATTGTCCCACCACTCGGACGCCCCGCGTACCACCCAGAGCTAGGCCCGCGCCGGGGCGCGCGTGACGATGACGGGGCAGGCCGCGTCGCGTAGCACTTCCTTGCTCGTCGAGCCCAGCAGCAGGCCGGTGAACCCACCGAGCCCGCGCGATCCGACCACGACCAGGGAGGCACCCTCGCTGGCCTCCACCAAGGCCGCCGACGGCCGTGCCTCGACGACATCAACGGTGATGGTCAATGCCGGGTACTGCTCCCGGTACGGGGCGACGATGTCGTCGATCCGTGCGGCCAACTTCTCGGTGTCGGGCAACGCCATCAGCGAGGAGACTCCCATGGGACCCACCATCCAGGGAGTGAGATCCCAGGCGTGGACCGCCTTGACGGGGACTTCCAGCCGAAGAGCCTCCGTCACCGCGATCCGTAGCGCCGCCTCAGCCTCAGGCGAGTCGTCCAGGCCCACCACGACCGGACCACCCACGGTGGGCGCACCGTGATCGGTCACCACCGCGATCGGGCCATGACCGTAGGCGACGACGGCGTCGGCGGTGCCACCCAAGGCCCGCACCTTCACCGGCGCATTGGCACCCCGTGCACCGACGACCACCAGATCAGCAACCTTCGAGGACTGCGCCAGCACGTAGGACGCCAGCCCCTTGTCCAGCACCGTCTCGACGGTCAGGTCGGGGTATTGGGAGTGAACCCGGTCAGCGACGGCCTGGAGACGCTCCTGTGCCTGAGTGCGTAAGTGCTCGGGGTAATCGCCGCGTCCCATGGCCTCAAAAAGCCGCGAACGGCTGGGGATCGGAACCTCGGGCAAGGCCAGCACCACGATCAGGCGCCGGTGGAGGCCAGCGGCCCGCTCAGCAGCCCAGTCAACGGCCCGGGTGGCTCGATCAGACAGGTCGGTACCCACGACGATGGCGCCCGTGGCATCGAATGAGATGGTCATCCTACGATCCCTTCTCCCAGGCGTCCGGCCGCCTCGTCGGGACCGGGCGCTTTCGGTTCATTCTACGTTGTCGCCACTGGAATCGTGCCGGTTCCGCGTCAGGAAAGGCTCGCGACGCTTCACACGTCAGCGTGAGCCCAGGAGTCTCCCCGCGTCCGCAGCCACAGCAGGAGGCAGCGCGCGACAAGCCAAGCGCCGTAGGCGGCCCAGAGCCATGAGAGGCCGGCATGGTGCGTCCACACCGCGGCGACGAACGGCACGTACGCCAGTGTTGCCGCTGTCCCGGCCAGCGCGAGGAATCGTGCGTCGCCTGCACCGATGAGAACCCCGTCGAGTTGGAACGCCACTGCCCCGATGGGGGCCAGCACGGCCAACACGAGAATGGTCTCTTGGACCAGCGCTTGCACGGCGACGTCGGGGCTGAAGGCGCCCGACAGCGGAACCCGCACCAGCAGCAGGAGGCCGCCCACCAGCACGCTGAACCCCACTCCCCACACGAGCACACGACCCAGGACACGTCGTGCCCCGGCAGTGTCGCCGGCACCGACGCGGACGCCAACGAGGGCCTGCGCGGCGATCGCGAAGGCGTCCAGGGCGAACGCGACGGTGGTCCACAACGTGTTGATGATCTGATGTGCGGCCAGCGCCACGGTGCCGAGGCTGGTCGCGGTGAGGGTGGTCATCAGCAGCGCCAGGTTGAGTGCGGCGTTGCGGATCACCAGCCAGCCACCCAGCTTGGCAGCGACCATCACACCGCGTGGGCGCAACCGCAGCGGCACCCCCGCGGAGCGCGCACTCCGCAGGACCGCCGAGGAGAGCAGCGCAGCACCGACCCACTGGGAGGCCGCCGTCCCTGCGGCGGCTCCGCCAATCCCCAGGTTGAGGCCATAGACAAGGAGGACGTTGAGCGCGACGTTGAGCACATTGATCGTGACGACGACGCGCAGGGGGGTGCGCGTGTCTTGCAGGCCACGCAGGACGCCGGTGGAGGCAAGGATCACGAGTTGAGCGGGCAAACCGAGCGCCACGATCCGCAAGTACGTGACGCCCAAAGCGGTCACATCCTGGGCTGCCCCGTACAACCCGAGCAGGGCCGGGGCCGTCGGGATCAGGACGGCCGCATACAGGAGGCCGAGGACGATCCCCAATACGATGCCGTCGATCCCGCCAGACAGGGCACCCGACCGGTCTCCTGCACCCAGCCGTCGCGACACGACCGACGTGGTGCCATAAGCCAGAAAGACCGACAGCCCCACCAGCAATCCCAAGACACTGGACGCCAGCGTGAGCCCGCCCAGGTCGGCGGTGCCCAGGTGACCGATGATGAACGTATCGGCCAGGATCAGCAGCGGCTCGGCGATCAGCGTGGCGAACGCGGGGACGGCCAGCGCCAGAATCTCCCGGTTGAGAGACGGAGAGGGTTGCGGCACCCGCTCAGCATGCCCCACGACGCTGCCACGTCGGGAACGAGTCCACCCTGACGCGAGCCCACCCGCGCGCAGAAGCGCATGGGTGGGCTCGGGTGACGTGCGGAGTGACGAGACCTAGTCGGTGCCGCCCTCCATGCCTGCAATGAACTGGGCGTCGTCGATTTCCTCGGACGCGCCCGTCGCCCCTGCGGTGATTGCCGAGGCCTCGCCTGAGCTGAGTTCCCCGACCAACTCGGAGATCGCTCCACCGACCAGCCCGAGGGTGGAGTACTGCTCCAGCCGTGTCCGGGTGTCGGCGATGTCGAGGTTGCGCATGGTCAGCTGCCCGATCCGGTCGACGGGGCCGAACGCCGCGTCCTCGACGCGCTCCATCGACAGCTTCTCGGGGTGGTAGGACAGCGCCGGCCCCGTGGTGTCGAGGATCGTGTAATCCCAGCCGCGACGCAGCCGCAGCGTGACCTCGCCGGTGATCGCCGAAGCGACCCACTGCTGTAGCGAAGTGCGCACCATCAGCGACTGCGGATCGAGCCAGCGGCCCTCGTACAGCAGCCGGCCGAGCTTGCGGCCCTCGTTGTGGTAGCTCGCGACGGTGTCCTCATTGTGGATCGCGTTGACGAGCCGCTCATAGGCAATGTGCAGCAAAGCCATGCCCGGCGCTTCGTAGATCCCGCGGCTCTTCGCCTCGATGATGCGGTTCTCGATCTGGTCGCTCATGCCCAGCCCGTGGCGGCCGCCGATCGTGTTGGCTTCGCGGACCAGATCGACTGCGGAGGAGAACGTCTTGCCGTTGATGGAGACCGGAACACCCTGCTCGAAGGCCACCGAGACGACCTCAGGTGCGATCTCAACATCGTCACGCCAGAACGCGACGCCCATGATCGGGTCGACGATCTCCATGCCCGTGCCGAGGTATTCCAGCGTCTTCGCCTCGTGCGTGGCACCCCAGATGTTGGCGTCGGTGGAGTAGGCCTTCTCCTGGCTGTCGCGGTAGGGCAGCTTGCGGTCGGTGAGCCACTGGCTCATCTCGTCACGACCGCCAAGTTCACCGACGAAGTCCTCGTCCAGCCAGGGCTTGTAGATCCGCAGCTGCGGGTTGGCCAGCAGACCGTAACGGTAGAAGCGCTCGATGTCGTTGCCCTTGTAGGTGGACCCGTCACCCCACACGTGCACGTCGTCCTCGCGCATGGCGCGCACCAGCATCGTGCCCGTGACGGCCCGCCCCAGCGGTGTGGTGTTGAAGTACGGCACCCCGGCGGTACGAATGTGGAAGGCGCCACACATCAGGGCCACGAGCCCCTCGTTGACGAGTTCCACCGTGCAATCGACCAGACGTGAACCCTCCGCACCGTAGGCGGCGGCACGCCCGGGGACCGACGCAATGTCGGGCTCGTCGTACTGACCGATGTCGGCGGTGTAGGTGTAAGGGATAGCACCCTTCTCTCGCATCCAGGCGACCGCCACAGACGTATCGAGACCACCGGAGAAGGCCAGCCCGACCTTCTCCCCCACCGGGAGCTTCATCAGCACTTTGGACATGCCTCCCATCCTAGGGCGAACAGGTCCGTACCTGCCGTCGATCTCGGGCGCGGCGGCACCGACGCGTCTCTCGACCAGGACGATCAGCGACTGAGGACGAACGCGGTGAGGTAGGTCTCGGTGAGACCGTCATCGAGATGACCGACCACCTGCGGCAGCGCCGCGATCGCCTTCGCGCGGTCGGCCAGGGCGGCATACATCAGGCAGTAGTCCCCATAGGTGCGCGCAAACCCACCCTCTCCCACGGCTTCGGCCACGGTGGCGGCGATCTGCTCAGGAGCGTGGGCTAGGTACGTCAGCCCTGGTCCTGCAGGGATCACCTGGATCATGAGCAGCGCAGCCGGGTCGGGAGAGAACCACGTGGCATAGTCACGCTTGGCGCCCCAGCCGATGCCGACGATGCGATGCCGGTAGCCCGCAAAGTCAGTGAGGTCGGGTTGAAGCCAGTAGGCCAGGGCGGTCTGTGCCTCCAGGGCATGCATCCACTGCGCCTGCGCCTCCAAGGCGGCGTCTCCGCGGGCACGAGCCCACAGCGTCAGCCCTGCCCAGGCATTCACCGCCTCGGAACTGGACTCTTGGTTGTTCCCATCGGCGAACGGAGCTGTTCCCGAGGCCCAGGAGTGACCGGCGTAGACGTCGAACCCACGCAGCCCCGGGAAGACGTCCGTGCCGGAGGGCATCGCGATGTCGGCGGCCAACAGGTCGAAAACCGGCGCCAGGCGCTCAGCGAGGCCCGCGTCTCCCAGGGCGAGGGTTCCCGCCGCGTGGAGGAAGTACCCGTAGTGGAAGTGGTGATCGTTGAACAGTTCCGAGCCGAAAGAGGGTTCCAGGCCAACGATCCCCCGAGCCGCATCGTCGTAGACGAAGCACCGCGTCCCGCGCCGAGTTGCCGCGTCCGGCTGAGCCCAGGCTTCGATCTCGCTCGTGACCTGGGCGCGACGTTGCGTCGCATCCACCCCGAGCGCGTCCGCGATACCGATGAGTTGCGCTTCACGATGCAGCGCTTTACCTCCGAAATACGTGTCGGTGGGCGCAGGACGCGTGGCGGCCATGTCGCGGGCCGCCACATCGGCGACGCGGCGCCGATCAGTGTCATTCAGTCCGGACAGGTCGAGTGTCGCCGCCACAGGCCAGCGAGGCGCCGACCAGGTGAGCGTGGACCCCTGCCTCAGGGTCAACGGCCCATAGACGCTGGGGTACCGTCCCAGGATCTCCCCCGTGGCGGTGATCGACGCCTCGTGGTGCGGCATGGTGACGTACAGGGTCGGGGCTCCGTAGTCGAGAGTGGTCGACACGGTGTCGCCGCGTGTCTCCCAGGTGTGTGTCGTCCCCGTCGTGGGCGCGACGCGCCCCAGCAGTCCTGCGGGGTCGACGCCGGGTGGCGCCGCGAAGACGACGGCCTGCTGGCCAGCGCCCAGGCGGACGCTCTGGCCGTCGGCCTGTCCTCCGCTGAGACCGAAGGTGCTGCTCCCCACGGTCGCCACCGCGCCCGCAGCCGACGTCGCCCAAGGGACGTGGGCCAGCAGTGACGTAGCGCGGGGGGCCGTCAGCGTCACCCCAGGAACGCCTTGAACCAGCCGGACCGCGACCACGTTTGCCCCGGTAGGGTCGCGGAGTTCGATGACGACTGAGGCGACGTCGAAGCCGGTGACCACGGCGGTGACTGACCCCGGCGTGGTGAGCCGCAACCCGGCCGTCCGCTGCCCGAGAATCGCCTTCTCGGTGGCGCTCACCTGAGGCAGCCAGATCTCCATCCCGTTCTCCAGCAGGGCAAACCCCAGCGGCAAGGGGAAGACCGGCTGGGGCTGCTCCCCGAACACCAACCCCGAGAACCAGCGGTTGGTGGGCGGGGTCAGGCCTGGCGCCAGACGAGTCATCGGCAGCGTTCCCGGTGCCCGGGTGGGGAGTGCCTTCACCAAAGTCGCGATGCGATCCGAGTCCAGCACGGTGCTGGCCGACCCCGCCGAACCGGTCGGCACGGCAGGGCTGGGGGTGGGGCTCGGCCCCATCGTGCAACCAGGGAGGGCAGCGACGGCCGCCGCCGCTCCCACGAACGCGAGCAGATCACGTCTTGGCACAACCATGTCTCTCCCTCACAGGCCGATCTTGTGGATGAGTCCCTTCAGCGCGTCCGAGGGGCCAGCGAGCAGCCCTTCGTCGCGTAACTGCACCACGGCTTGAACCGGGGCACCGTCCGCAGCGACGAGGTTGAGATCCCCGGTGTTGAGTTCCTCGCTCGTGACGCGCACCGTGACGACGGCAGCCGTGTTCACGGTGGTCACCAAGGCGGTCGCGACCTGGCCGTTGACGCTCGAGTCGTTCGGGAGCCTCAGTGTCACGGCTGCTCCGCGCTCGATCAGCCCGTACTGGATGGGGGTCAGCACAAACTGGGCCTCGACAATCCGATCGGTGCTCCCGGTGATGACGGCGAGCGGCTCCCCTGCTGTCAAGTAGCTGCCTTCTGCCGCATGCAGTTCAGTGATGGTTCCCGGGGTGGTGGCGCGATAGAGCAGCGTCCCGCTGTCGGCCTCAATCAGCAGCCCGCTGGACGAGGC
>RRZT010686101.1_pt1 | contig 18535 bp, 25 predicted proteins | sample 2165551 | NCBI WGS metagenome assembly RRZT01 (sample SAMN10456910, study PRJNA506462) | wastewater metagenome | biome: wastewater; feature: sludge; material: wastewater sludge; isolation source: wastewater sludge with Escherichia coli K12::gfp cells carrying plasmid... | place: USA: Moscow, Idaho...
ATCCCACTGCACGTGCGGCGGCGCGTCGAAAATCGTCATCGCGCCGGTCAGGCAGAGCCGGAAGCCGGGCACCTGCTGCGTGCCGTCGTGCATGCCGCCGATCAGCTCGTTCCGCCGCGGAAAGGCGCTGATCAGCCAACCCTCTTTGTCGCGCTTGAAGCTGAAGCCTAGCGGCGCCAAATAGTCCTCGGGCTCCAGAGTCGTCTGGAGTTCGTCGACCACCGCACGAATCCAACGTGGGATCTTGCGTGCCATGAGCCCTCACGCCTGCGGACGCAATGGAACCGGTACGATGGCCGGAGGAACGTGGAAGCGATAGCCGGTCGGTACATGCGTAACGCCCCAGACGCGGCCTACGCTGTCGACTTTCCAGGCTTGCGGGTTCTTGTCCATATGCTGCCGAATCAAGGCGTGCTTGCCGCCGTAGGCTCCCAGATCGCTGCGGTCTTTAGCCTCCGCCAACAGGTCGAGATCGGCGGACGAGAGTTTGAAGATGCCGCGTTGCAGCACCTGGTCGAGCGGATGCGAGACGACCGGGTCCTGGCCGCGGAGCGTCTGCAAGAACTGCTGCTGCATCGTGCCCGGCGGACCGAGCGACGCCATCAGCCGCCGAGCGCCGTAGGCTTCGTTGATCGAGCGATCGCCCCGCTGCTTGACGCGCGTCAGGTGGTTGACGATGTTCTGCGTGAAGCCGCCCGGCTGCAGTTGCAGCGGCGTCGTCGACAAGGCTTGGAGATAATGGCTGTCGGTCGCCTCCTTCTCCTCGGTCAGACCCCAGGACTTCAGCGTCGCCGCGGTGCTCGCGTCCCGCTCTTCCTGGTCGGGCCAGACGATTTTGAAGGGACCCTTGTCGTAGCAGTCGCCGCGATGCCGGGCATAGCCTTGCTTCTCCCGGTCAGGCACCCAGTGCTTCTCGTACATCACTTCGCCGCAGTGCGGACAGAGCGGGTCGTACTGGGTCTTCTGCGGCCGAAACGCGGCCTGCAACTCGGCCGCCTTGGCGACCTCGTTCTCTTGCAGAATCTTCTTCCGCCGCACGGCGACGGTGATGTGGAACTGCATCTCGGTGTCGCCTTTGCGCGGCAGACCCGACAAGCCGTAGCTCTTGCGGAGATTCCGCAGCTCGGGACTTTGCACCTCCACGAACCAGACCCGCGACATCTCGTCCCAGCTTTTAGGCATCACGCTCTTGAGCGGGCCCAGCTGGTAGTGGAACGCCTTGCCGCGTTCGGTGATGACGTCGCCGCCGCCGATCGCTTCGACTTCTTCGCGACGCATCACGCTGATATGGGCGTTGTACGGTTGGCCCTGGTGGCCGGGCGGCAGCTCCAGTCCTTCGTCGTCGAGCGTATCGAACAGGCCGCGGACCAGACCGTTGGGGACCGAGAGCAACAGCCAGCCCGAACGGCTAAGAAAAAGACGGCCGCTGAGGATCGGCGCCGTCACCGGCTCGTCCGCAGCGGCCTTCAACAGGCAGCCGTGGGCTTGGCCGATTTCGTACGAGCGATCGCGTTCTAGGTAAAGTAGACCCGGCATGGTTCACCGTGCGTGCGTTTCTTGCACGAGTCCGTAATAGCCGATCACGTGGTTCTGGTCATCGGTGATCGCTACGGCCGTAGCTCGTACTAATCGCTCCACGGCGTGCCGAGGATTGACGACGTTGTAAACGGAGTCGTAAGGGATGCCGGCTTTGACGGCGTCCATCCAACCGGTCCACTGCTCGACGCGCTCGTCGGGCGGGATGGCTTTCAACCAACCGTTGCCCAGCATCTCGTCGCGCGACATCGAGAAGAGCGCCGCAAGCGCCGCGTTGACGTACGTGCAGCGGCCTTCCGCGTCGGTCTCAAACAAACACTGCGGCGAGTTATCCGAGGAAATGCGGTCGTGGAGCTTCAGGACCCGCAGGTCCTGCGCCATGCGATTGATCTTGTCTTTGATCGACTGCCCGCCGTTGGTCGACAGTTCCGCTTTCAGGTACTGCACGATCGGGATCAGCTCGGACAGGTCGTGCAGGCTTTTGCGGGCAGGCTTGACGACGCGCACATGAAAGGCCACGGCCAGCGCGAACACCGCACCGCCGATCGCGATCAGCGCATCCCAATCTTGGAGTCCCATTTACGTTCCTCGAATTAGTAGTTTCCATACCGCTAATTCCGACCCTCTCGGTTGCCGGATTCCCCACCCGGCTCCTGCCGGCAAGCTGCAACACCTGCCGGTTCACGACGACCGATCGGGATGCACATCGTCGCTCCACCACGTCGACCGTAAGGTTTTCTATCACCAGGGTCTTCGCCGGTTCCCGCCGCACGCATCCTTGCGAGCTACAGGAACTCCAACTCTGCCGGCATCCGCGGCAAACCGAGTTGTCGTCAGAACCACCATTAAGGTAGCGGCCAAGGTAGCTCGGCGGGCGGGGGCGCCGCACCCAGCTCCCAAAGCTCTTTGCCTTGATGCCAGTCCTGTAAAGGAAGATAAGTCCGCTTGGTGATCGCCGCTAGATTGCTTTCCTCTACGGCTACCTGCAACGACTGCACTGCAGCGACGTGCTCCTGCACGAACATACCGATCTCGCGGAGGTCTTTTTCCCGACGGCAGTCGTGCCAGTAGAGCGTGCCGCCGTCCGCCAAGTTGCCCCAAGCGGCGCGAGCGAACGGGAGCCTCAGATCGCGTAGACCGTCGATGAAAATGAGGTCGAAGGCGCGTCGCGGGATGGGCGGCGGCTGCGTCGCGTCCCACAACAAATAGTTCACGCCGAATTGCCGACGGATGCCGAGCCGTCGACAGTTCTCGCGAGTTCGGTCGATCCACGCCTGCTCGGTATCCACCGAGAAGAAGTAGGTCTGCGGGCGAGAATAATTCGCCAAGACCTGCGTCGAGCCGCCGCAGCCGAACTCTAAAAGCCACGTCGCGGTGAGGGCGGCTCGGCCCAACACCGCGACGTCTTGATCCGACAGATCGCCGATGAAGTGCATTAGGCGAACCGTTTGAGCTCGTGGTGGTACTCGCCCACCGCCTCCTGCCACGTCGGCAACGGCTTCGGCAGCAGGTCGTCGAGCTTTTTCGTCGTGAGCACCGCGTAGCGGGGCATCTTGGCGGGAGCCATGTCTTTCCGGCGGTAATACTCGTCGTGCGTCGTCGGCACCAACGTCGGCGCCTTGGACACGCCGTGGCAGAACTCACGGCCGAGATCGAACAGAGAGCACGACCCTTGATTGGTCGCGTGGTAGATACCGTGCGGGAACGTGTCACGGTTTTCGATGATGGTCATGATGACGTCCGCCAAATGCGGCACGTACGTCGACGAGACCACCGTGTCGGCGGGCAACGAAACCGGCGTCGAACGACCGGCCATCCGCAACAGGTGCTGCGGAAAGTTTTGCTTCTCGCGCCAAGGCCGCTCGTAGAGCGACGCCGTGCGGAGAATCCAATAACCCGGGCCGCTCTTGACGCCGTCCTCCGCTTGTTCGGGCGACAGCGTCTGCAGAATGGCATACTCGGCGGCGGCCTTCGAGTTGCCGTACACGTTCAACGGACCGACAGGATACTTCTCGCCGAAGGGGACCCGGTGGTCGTACATCTCCGTGTACGCCCCGAAGACCATGTCCGTGCTGATGAACAGCAGCGGGCAGCCGACACGTTTGGCGATCAGCGCCAAGGTGTGCGTCGCCAGGGCGTTGGTCGCCCAGGCTTTCGTCGGCTCGCGTTCGGCTTGCAAGACATCCGTGTACGCGGCGCAGTGGACGATCATGTCCGGCCGCAATGTGGGCAACCAGTCGCGCATCGCCCACACGTTCGTAACATCCAACGCTTCTCGCGGCTTGATGATGGCGCGCTCCATCAACCGCTTCGACAGTTCGTGACCCAACTGTCCCGAGGCTCCGGTGACGAGGATCTTCTCCTCCAGCACCGCCTTCTTGTTCTTCGCGATCATGCGAGCTCCTTTACGACCCGTCATAGGCCGGTCCTCCCGACATCCTGCCGGTAACGGCCGCGCATCGTGCGCCGGCCACGATGTTGCGCTACGGGGCCCCGTATTTGTCGAACATGTATTTCAACACGGGGTCTCCGGCCAGCTGCCGCTGCAGCTGCCGGTCGAGCTCGTCGTTGGGGCGAGCTTCGTTATGGTAGAACCGCTGCCGCAGGGCCAAGGCGAGCGAGGCTCGCAACGGATCGGCGTAGTCGACGTACGCCCCAAGAATTTCGGCGATCTGCCGACTATCGCTGCATTCCGTAATCAGATCGACGCAGCCGTTCATGAGCTTATCGAACTTGAACCAAACTTCTCCCGCCGTCGCCTGCTCGGGCGGCGGCTGGGCGCTGGTCCAGCCGGGGTCGCCCCACCGCATCATTTTGCGGAAGGCCAGAACACAGTTGCGGGCCGCCACCAGCGCGCAGGTCTGTGCTCCGTTGACCGGCTCCTGCAAGGCGTTCATTTCGCGCTTGCAGTCGTCGACGCAGCGATGGTCCGGGTTGGCGCAGTAGCGCGTCGCCGGCATAGAACTTGCTGAATCCGTCGTTGGTTGCGAAGGGGTCGATTTAGCGACGGCGGAGGCGATGCCGGGAATGGGCAATCGCACCTTCGCCTTGGCGGACTGGGTGTGCTGCGTCACTTCGTGCTTCCTCGCGGTTGCTGACCGCAAAAGGTTCGACGGCCGCGGAGTACAAACGCCTCCTCGGCCGGCTCATCCTGAACGAATAAAAGCTCGTGACGAGCCTTGTTCTCGTATTCCGAGACGGGCGCGTCTAAATCAAACCCCTTCGCTTCCAACTGAACCAGCAGATCGTCCGGCGTCTCGCCGATGATCTTCAGGCGTGCCATGTAAAGGGCCTCCGTTCCGCACCGGATCGCTCCGGCGAATCGACTCCTCCACCTGCCTCTTCCAGTTCCCCTGCCGCTTGGGATGGTCCAGATGGTAACAAATCAAATCGAAGCGGCCTAGTAGGGGGGCCCCGGCTTGCTGTAGCCGAGCGCCAAACTCTTGGTCCTCACCCCCGTACCGTACGAACTCTTCGTTGAATCCGCCCAGTCGCTGCGCCAAAGCGGTCGGTACGCTGAGCTGAAATGACCACACCAGCCGGTGGCTTGGCAAGATCAGCACGCGCACTCCGCGACCAAGTTGGGCGGCGATCGGCCCGTAGGTTTTACCACGCAACCGAAATCTGTCATCCTTTTTGTGGACCAACTGATACAGGTACGGCACATGTTCCGGGCCCAGCTGAGCCACGCGATCCTCCGGAATATGCTCGCGGGCGCCGACCACGACTTGCGGATTCGCCCCGTAGTCGTCGTGGGCTTTGAGCACGCCGGAGGCCGGGACGCAGTCGCTATCTAAAAACAGTGTCCGCGGAAACGTCTCCGGTAAGAGCTTGCGTAACCAGAGGTTACGACAGGCTGCGGCCCGGAACTCGCCCTCCTTTTTGCCGCCCAGCCAGGCATACCGTGTCGTCAGCCCCCAGCCGAACGCTTCGCGGCAGACGGCCTTGTCGGCCTCCTGGTCGCCGCCGTCGCTAGTGATGCAGACGACGAACTGATCCGCCGGCAGCGTCTGCAGGGCCAGCCCCTTGAGGCAAAGCCGCAGCCGGTGCGGATCGTTGAACGTGGGCAGGATGACCGCCAGCATCAGTCTTTCCAGTACGGCGAGCTTTTCAGATACAAACCTTCGATGTGCTCGTAGTCTTTTTGTTTGACGAACTGCGCCGGGAAGGCGTGCCAAGGATTGATACGGTCGAAGCGTTGGATCGCCGGATCGCTCCGCCACAACTCCCGCAAGCGCGGGCTGGTCATCGCCGCGCCGAAGCTGAAGGTGCTGTTCGGCATCAGCAGAATATCGCACGCCTGCTGCAGCAGATAGAAATCCGGAAAGAATTCCATCGCTCGCGGATCGTGCGTCCGTTTGTCCCGCGGCAGATAGTTATAGTGCGGCAGCGGCTGATCGCGCAAGTTGACGCCCAAACTTTCGCAGGTTTCGTAGCGTGCCGGGAATTTGGTCCGCAACTCCTCCAGCGTCTCCAGCGATTCGGTGGCGACGAAAATCACCGGCTTGTCGAGCCGCGCGTAGTGCTCGCGCAGCCAGGCCACGTACCAGTCGACCGGCGTGATGTAGAACATGTTCCGCCCGTAATCGCCGCGGCGGAAATGAATGCCGACGGTCGTATCGCCCAGCGTCTCCAGCAGCGTACGGGCGGGCCGGAGCCGTTCGCGGACCTCGCTCACCGGCTCGGCGAACAGCTGCATGATCTGCTCGCGGTGCGGCGCATAGTAGCTGGTGTGGTACTGGAACCAGCCCTCGACATCGGCGTTGCGTAGCGGATGCCGCAAATGCGGAATGATCGTGTCGGCGATCTCGTGTTCGCCTTTCTCGACGGTGACCGGCAGCCGTCGTCCGTCGGGCCGCTCGTCGCGAAAGCCGTAGAGTTCCTCACCGACCCAGGGCGGCACCTGGACCGTGAGCCCGTGCTGCAGCGCGTAGGTCTGCAGGAAGCTATACTGGAAGATCTGGTTGCCCCAGCGGCCCATGCGCCCGAATTTTGTCATCCGCAATACGCCCGGCATCGGAACCCTTTCGCGTGTAGAGGCGATTCACGCCGTCGCGCGTTTGGTAGCGGAACTCGTAATCCGCCGCCAACAACAACGGCTCCCACAACGGCCACAAATGCGTGCGGGATTCGTCGGGATCATACCGCAAACTCTCTACTAGGAACACCTCCGGCCGGAAGCGGGTGAGATCGAGCCCGCGCAACACGGCCGGCTCGTGGCCTTCGACGTCGATGCTGCAGAGCCGAGCCTGATCGCGAACGACCCAGAATTCGTCGAGCACTTCGGCGCCGATCGTTAGATCGACGATGCGTTCGACGGCGTCGGGCGGGCAGGGCCAGTCGGCCTCGACGCTGCTGACGCCGCTCATGCTGGCCCGCAACACCGCCTGCCCGTTCTTGTCCGAGAAGGCCGCCGGCCAGAGCCAGTCGCGCGGCCGCTTCTGCAGCAACCGCTGCCAGCAGAGCGGGTCCGGCTCGACCAGCAGCCCGCTCCAACCGCGGCGGTACAACGGCCAAGTGTTGCTGATTTGAATCGGATCGTTGGCGCCGATATCGAGGTACAGGCCCTCGCCGGGCAGCAACGCATTCAGCAGATGCTGCAGCTCGATCCCGGGACCCTCCTGCGTAATCTCGCGGAAGGTACGGGTCAGATAGACGTCGAGCGCCTGCGAAATGCGGCGATAAGCGGCCAGTTGGTCGTAGTGCATGCTACTCTCGGGCGGTTTTACGAATCGCCAAGCTGTGCGGATCGAGCCAGAGTCGTTGTCGCGGGCCGCCGCTCAGCGGCGTCCGGTACGCCACGACGCAACGCCGCTCGGAGATATGCTCGAAGCGATCGAACACGACGCGGCTCGGCTCGCCGGCCGCCGCGTACTTCAACTCCAGCAGATAGAACAGCGGCAGCAGATCTTTCTCTTTAGGCGCCGCCGCCCAAGAGCTGAACTCCTGCACCTCGTGATGGTAGTGCAGGTCCGGCACGATCAGCACTTCGCCGCCGGCTTCGAGCCAGAGTTTGTTGAAATAGAAGGAGTCGGCCGAGTCGTAGACCTTACGCCACTTCAGCTCGCCGCGGACGTCGCCGAGATTGTAGTAGTCGCTCTGCCGCAGCTGATCGTTGACCGTGCCGCAGGCGGACGTCACATCCAGCATCCGTCGCCGATTAAAGCACTGGTTGCCAGTGTTGGCCAAGCAGAGGAAATGTTTCCAGGCGGCGAACTCGTTGACGGTGTTGAGCCGCAGCACTTTGCCCTGCATCGGGCGGTAGTCGAAGTTCGGCATCGCGAACGACGGCGAAAGCATCCGGTTGGCGTGCCGCTCGGTCTGCTCCAACACGTCCAAGTAGGCGGGCGTCAGCCAGTTGTCGCTGTCGATCGACTGCACCCAGTCGGACTGGGCGTGCCGGATCGCGGTCAGCTTGTTGCCGAACACGCCGCGGTTCTCGGGGTTGACGTAGCACTTCACGTCGAGCCCCGGGCGACCGTGCTCGGAGTTCCAGAGCCAGACGCGCTGAGCGGTGACCTCCGCGTCTTTGCTGCCGTCGTCGACCACGACCACTTCCGTGATCCGCGGGTCCGCGGCGATTGCCAGACAGCGTTCCAGCTTGCCGGGCTTGCGTTGCTCTTCGTAGGCCGTGATGAGCAGTCCCAGTTCAAACGACATCGTAGCTCCAGACTTGCCAGCCGTCGCGGGTCGGTACGGCCGGAAGTTCGCCGAACCGCTCGACGACGGCCGCCCGTACGGACGGAATACGGTAGTCGTGCCCGGCCAGCAACCCGCCGAGCTTCACTTTGGGCAACCAGGCGGCGATGTCGTCGCGGACCGACTCGTAGCCGTGATCGCCGTCGATGAACACGAAATCCAATGACCGGTCAGCGTATTGGGCCGCCGTCTCGACCGACGCGCCGACCTGCAGCTGGAGGCTGCCGGAGAGCCGCGGCCGCACGGCGGCCAGGTGCCCCTCGATCTCCTGCCGCTGGCTCTCGCCGCCGTAGGACAAGTCGTCAACCAGCCGCAGCAGAAAGCCTTTACATAGTTCGCTCAGCGCTTCGGCCAGGTAGACGGCGCTTCGCCCGCTGGCAACGCCGACCTCGACGGCCGTACAACCCTCCGGCAGCCTGGTCGCGACGGCGGCGTAGAAGTCCTCGTAGTCGAAGGTCCCTTCGCCGTTGATAGTTTTGTAATACTCAGGCATGGGGTTTTCGTACCGCCCAGCTGCTATCGCCGTTGTGCAGCATCTTGAAGACCGACAACGCTTGCTTCTTGGCGAACTCCTGCACGGCCGGGATGACGCCGAGCGTCTCGGCGTCCGGATGTTTGGTGTAATCGTGACCGGCCAGAATGCCGCCCGCTTTGATCTTCGGCCACCAGGCGGCGATGTCGTTGCGGACGTGCGTGTAGGCGTGGTTGCCGTCCAGATAGACGTAGTCCAGCGACTGGTCCGCAAATTCTCGCGAGACCTCGACGCTGTAACCGCGGTGCACGACGCGGCGCTCGGCGTACGGCTCCGTCAGGGCCAACGCCTGGCGGTACCAGTCGTCCATCTCCGGTTGCGGGCGATTGCCGCCGTCGTTCCACTGCGACAACGGCTGGCGCAGCCACGGATCGACCATGTGCAACGTCAACAGCGGGCAAAGCCGCAGCAGCTGGTGGGCGTTACGCCCTTCGGCGACGCCGACCTCGACGGCCGTCAACGGCGTGCCCAGCTTAGCCAGCCCCAGCGCCAAATCGTCGCGGGTTCGACAGTCTTTCAACCAATCCCTCATCGTACGGCCTCCGCCCAGTTGAACGCCGTCGGATCGAAGTCCTCGCGCCGCGGCTGCCACCAGAACGGGCCCAGCTTGGCGAAGTTCGAGAAGATCGTCATCCCCTTGCCGATGTTGGACTTGTTGTCCATCTGCTTGACGCAGCCCGGCACGTACGCGAACGTCTGCAGCTGCGGCTGGAGCTGAATCATGGCCCAGTCGATTCCGATCGACTTGTGCACGATCTCGTCCAGCAAATGCACCAGTCGGGCGGCGAAGTCGCCGTTGACGACGTAGGCGTAGGTGCACCAAGTGCCGTAGGTTTTCACGAACCGCGGGTTCTCGGTCAGCTCGATGTCGCGACCGAGCGTGTCTTTGTGCCAGACCGGCGGATTGACGTGGAAGGTGGCGCCGAGCCAAAAGATGTCCCACGGTTTGTCGGCCAAGAACTCCTCGGCCTCGGCCATTCGTTCGCGGAGGTCCTCGCAGAAGATCAGGTCGTCCTCCATGACCAGCGTATTACGACCGGTCTCGGCGCCCTTCTTGATGATCTCCCGCTGAGCGTAGTGACAGCCGATCGCACCCGGCGTGCGGTCCCGCATCACCTTGACCTGCCGCGGCGCGACCACGACCTCGTCGGGCAGTAGCCCGCGTTGCCGCTGGACCTTGAGCCCGGCGGAGGCCAGCTGCAACATCATGTGCTCCAGCCGGTCCTTACGCGAGTCAAGATTGACGAACCACGGATCGACGTCGTTCCACACGAACTTAGGCATTACCGACTCCCGCCTGGAACTTGAGATTCTTGAGTAGCGCGTTGTAACCTTCGTGCAGCCCGATGAGCTGCCAGTGCGGGCCGAGCGTCGCTTGCAGCTGCGCGAGGTTCAGATCGCCCTCGTAGAGCGGCTTGTTGTGATGGTTGAACTCGGTGTAGAGGTACCGCGTACGCTTCAACGCGTACGGGCCGCCGGCGAACACGTCGGCCTCGGCTCCTTGCACGTCCAACCAAATGAAGTCGATCTGCGGCGGCTGGAAGACGTGCAGCCAGGTGTCGAGCCGCTTCACGTCGACCGTGATGTCGTGCTCGAACTTGCACCACTTGTGCTTTTCCTGGTGGGCCAGCGGCGTCTTGAGCGAGCCGGAGAGGTCCCAGTCTTCGAGATGGGCCCCTTGCGTCGTGCCGCCCGATTGGTGGAACGTCGCCTGCCCGTCGATCGCCCCGACGGCATGCTCGTGCAGCTGCACGCGGCCGTCGTTAAGCGCTTGCTTCAGCTTCGCGTAGAACCGCGCGATCGGCCGCGGGTCGCACTCGAAGCAATGCACCTTGGCGCCCGGCACGGTGAGCAGGTTCAGCGTGTCGGTGCCGTCGTTGCAGCCGATCTCCAGGATCAGCGGCGAATCGGTTTCGACCAGCTTGCCGATCTGGCGCGGCGAGATGGGTGAGGCTTGGTTCTGCACGATGAGCACGGCTCCTGCTTGGGCTTAACGCCGGATTTGGTTGTTGATCCACGCATAGGTCGGCACCAGGCCGTCCGCCAACGTCGTCGTCGGCTCCCAGCCGAGCACTTCCTTGAGCTTGGAGTTGTCCGAATTGCGGCCGCGCACGCCTTGCGGCTTGTCGAGCTGGTGCTTGATGGTCGCGTTCTTGTCGGCGATGTCGAGCACTTTTGCAACCAGCTCATTGATCGTGACCAGCTCGTTGGACCCGAGATTCAGCGGAGCGTGATAGTCGCTGGCGATCAGCCGCTGCAATCCCTCCACGCAGTCGTCGATGTACATGAAGCTGCGGGTCTGTTGCCCGTCGCCCCAGACTTCGATTTCGCCGCCGTTCTCCAGCTGGGCAACCTTGCGGCAGATCGCGGCCGGAGCCTTCTCGCGACCGCCGTCGTAAGTGCCGAACGGCCCGTAGACGTTGTGGAAGCGGACCGTGTAGGTCTTGAGCCCGTAATCCTCGTGGAAGAACTGGCAGAGCTGCTCCATGTAGAGCTTCTCCAGGCCGTAGCCCTTCTCCGGCAACGCGGGCCAGGCGTCGCACTCCTTGAGCGGCTCCACGTCGGCTTGCTTCTGCAGCAGCTGGTTGTAGACGCAGGCCGAGGAGCTGAACAGGAACCGCTCGACGCCGGACTGCTGAGCGGCCTCCAGCATGTTCAGATTGATCCGCGTGTTGTTGCGACAGATGACGGCGTGGTTGCTGGAGATGTAGCCGATGCCGCCCATATCGGCGGCCAAATGGAAGACCTGCTCGACGTCTTCGCACAGCGCGGCCGCCACGCCGCGTTGTCGGCAGTCGCCGTCGACTCCGAACCGCGTGTCGTCGGCGACGGATTCGTCGAACTCCGGCGGCTTGACGTCGGCGGCCCGCACGTAATGGCCGTCCTCCTTGAGCCGTCGCACCAGGTGATCGCCAATAAAGCCGCCCGCACCGGTCACCAGAATCCGCATGTCATCCTCCGTGATGAGTTACGCCGGCGTATTCCTTGGCCAGCACTGCTTCGAGATACTTTTTGGTGGACGGATGGAGATACCGCTTGCCGCGGTTCGCCTCGCCCGAGTAGTGGCCCATGATGTGCCGTTCGTGCCAGGTGTTCAAGCCCGAATGAAAGCGGATATAGGCTTCCGGGAGCACGTCGTTGTTGATGATCTGCAGGGCTTGACCCGGAAAGAACGTGTTCAGGAAGTGGGAATCCTCGTGCTTGCCGATCTTCTCGTACTCCAGTCCGGCCCGTTTGTGATGCAGCACCGTGCCGTGGATGCCCTGCCCCGGACGGCTTTGCCGGTACACGAAAGCGCAATCGTTGGCGAAGCTGTACCGCACCTGATGCAACAGCACGCAGGCCAGCCCGGCGCCGCAGTACCGCATCTGATAGGAGATGCGTTCCGGGTGGTAATAGTCGTCATCATCCCACTGGCAAACGTAATCGCCGTCCGCATGGTAGAGCCCTTCGTTACGGAGCTCGCCCAGCGAGCGGGGCCCGCCGATGCCGACGACTTTGGTCGGGCTCTTGAACTGCCGAACGCGTAGTGCGTCGACCTGGGCGTCGTTATCGCTGACGATCACCAGCTGTTTGGTCGGGTAGGTCTGGGCCTCGAAGGCCCGGATCGCGGCGTCGACGAACGGGGTGCGGTCGTTCTTGCCCGTGATCATTACGGCGGTCACTAACGGCATAGCTCAGGCTCCGGGAAGATTTTGACAACGGTACATCCAGTTTGTAGCACCGTCGCCGTTGGCGATGAAGGTGGGCGGCGACACGGCGCCCGGTCGCAGCCGCCCGGCGAGCATCGCCCAACGATAGTCGTGCGTCGTCAGCCAGGTCTTATCGTCGTCCAGGTAGACCCGCAGATACGTGTGCCCTTCCGGCGGCTCATGTGAGCAGAGCAGGCACTCCAGCTCCCAGTTGTTAAAGCGGGCGTCGTACTGGAAGTTCCGCACGTAGTCGATGATCCGATCGTCCGGATCGCGAATCTCCTGCGCGGCCAGCGAGACGACGCGTCCCGGACCGGTATACGCGAGGCCGTGGTTGGCGACCTCCGCCTCGTCGCGAATGGCTGCCAGGAACCGGGACGGAATACGGCCAGGCGTTCGCGGCACCGGCGACGACGTCGGCACGGGGCTGGGGGCAAGCGGCAGCGGCGGCGGCGTGCGCAATTCTTCTCGCCGTGCCGCCTGCAATCGTTCCAGTTCGGCTTGAACCTGTTCGGTCCGTTTGGGGCTGCGGTCGATGTTGCGTGCCATGCGACCAGCGTACCGGAAGCTGATAGCTAAGAAAAAGACCGGCCGCTCGGCCCCGAAGGACCGAGCGGCGCGGCGTTATTTAACTACCACTTCATGACGCACCTCGAATTTCTTGGGGTTCGAGTCACGAGGTTATCTTCCGGTCTTCCACAAGTGATTTAACGTCGCAGTTCGTCGCGACGGCTGACCTTACAGGTCGGTTTCGACTTACGAGAGTTCTTGGGGAAGCATGCGTTACATGATCCACTCTCCTGCCGCTGAACGGCACATACGGAATGTCGGTGTTACGACAAGTCTAGCGCGGCGAAGCGTCCCACCGATACTCCACCCGGGCCGCCGTGTCAAACGCAGACGCGACCTCCCGAGGCTGGATCTCAATACAAACTCGCACCGACTGCTGCGAGGACCGGCAACCGGTCAGCAGCAACGTCAAGAATAAAGCTGCCGCTCCTGCCGCATGGCGTGCTCGACGCACTCCGCGCAAAACAGGAGCTTGATCTGCATCCCGGCCGGCTGAAACCAGTACCAATCGCGCGTGAGCTTGTTCAAGCACATGTCGCCTTGGCACTGCTGCACGCTGCCGGGTTCGGGTTTTGATTTCTTCGGACCCGCTTTTTTCGGAAAGTCGAACTTGCGGGTAAAAGGCTTCCTTGCCATCGCGATACATCCTGGGTTCCTTCCTAGAACGAGGGAAAAGCTACTCCAACGACACGGTTTCTAACAGAGCGTTACTGCGGCTGGGGCAGACCCCGTTCCCGCAGCCAGTTGACCTCGGCGTCCAGCGCCCCCTGCCGCGAATCGAACGGGCCGAGCACCGGTCCGTTGCTGGGGAGCATGTCGGCCCACCAGTCTTCGGACGACAACGCGGCCCGCAGGCGCGACCGCTCACGATCCAAGTCCAGACCGAGCTTCTCGCCCCGCCACAGGTTGGTGTGACGGTTGCCCCACATCCAGTCGATCGCGGCGTCGCTGAGATCGTGCGAGGCCTCGACGTGACTGGCCCGGCGGAGCTCCAGCTTGCCGAGTTCCTTGAGCGGCAGGTCGTCCGTATACAACGTCCGCACCTTGCCGCCCGAGGCGATGAACACGTGACTCTGATGGGTCGTCTCGGCCATGGGACTCTCCTGGGTTTACCAACCGTAGATCAGCATTTGATCGAACTCGATTCCGGCTGCGGACAACGCAGCGTCGAGGGCGTAAAACACGTTCTCCTTCACGACCGTGTCGCAGGAGCCGTGACCGATTCGTTGCAGGGCCGGGCGAACGACATCCAACACCTCGTCGGCATTGTTGAGTTCGCCCGCCTGCAACATCCTGATGGTCCGCCGCACCACGGCCCCGACGGCCTTATCGGCTCGCTTGGTGAAGCAACCGTAGTCATCTTCTTCGGAATCCGGGTCGCGGTGCAGCGGGCTCACCATGACTACGTCCTCCGGGCCAGCACGCGCCGCGGGGCGAGGCTGGCCATGGCGGCGATCTTCTCGCCCATCGCCGCGATTTGCTTGGTCACGGAGACGGCGAGCTCCTTGTCGCGACGCAATTCGTCGGCGACGTCTCGCTCGCGGATCGTGCGGCCGGTGCCGTCGGTGAGCAGGACCTTGTGGAGCTTATCGAACTCCCGGGCCATCTCGTCGCCGCCGATCCCGAAGTTGCGGGCCTTCTCGTCGAACTCCTTCAGGGCGGCCAAGACGTTCTCGACCACCGAGTTCTTGAAGGTCTTCTGTTGCCCGCTGTGGAAGCCGCCGACGCTTTCGGCCAGCTGGGCCACGGCGTCGGACATCGCTTTGGCGACCACCTGCTCCTGCATCTTCGCCGCTTCGGCGAAGCGGGCCTTGAGCATGTGCTGGGCTTCCCGGTAGTGCCGCGTCGACATCTTCGCGTAGTAGTTCGGGATGTCGACGTTGTAGGGATAGACCCGGCACTGCAGCGTCTCCTTGACGCTCTTGGGATAGTCGTCCGCATCGAACAACTGTCCTTGCTCGCGTTGGGCTTGGGCCAGCACGCTGGGCCAATCCTTGTCGAGCTCGGCGGCGGCGGCGTAGTAGTCCCCGATCAGCTTCTGCAGCTCATCCAGGAACGTCTCCACCTCCTTGGCCCGCTCGGCCTCGACCAGACTGCGGGCGGGAAACAGCCGCACGCCGTTCTCCGGGAACGGCAGCGTCCGGCTGCTGAAGTAGTCGTTGATCTTGCCGGTCGCTTCGGACAGCTTCTTCACCGACGGGTGGCCCGCCGGGATCAGCTTTTTGATGGTCCGCAGCGCATCGGCGTCAGCGTCATACTCGTCGGCGATCTCTTTCTGGATAGCAGCCTTCACGGTCCGCGTGCGGCTCAACCCTTGAAACGAAAGACGAAAGCCATGGGCGACGTCGCGAATCCGGTCTCCGGGACTCGACGTCGTATCGGACTCTTGCAAAGTGGTTTGACCCGGGGCGGGTTTCGAGCTCTTCTTCTCCGGCCCCTTGGTCTTCGTTGCCATCAGGCGCTCCTCGGTTATGGGTTCAGTCCTAGTATCTGCTGCGGCGTCTGCGTCTCCAGTTCGGAGATGCGACGCAGTTGCACCTTCTGTGCGACCAACTGCTCCAAGAACGCGAACGGAATCTCCATCTTCTCCACGGCCGTCGCCAGCACCGTGTGGGCCGGCGACAGGCGGCACAGGATCACTTTACCGCCGTAGTCGCCGTCGTGGTGTGCGACCAACGACTCGTCTTCGCGAAACCGACTGGTGTGCACGGGTCTTCTCCGGGGTGCCGGCGATCGTCAACAACAACGTCTCAAACGTCCCGCGGGCGTGCTGGTACCACTGCTCGCCGACATCCAGCTGATGCTGCATATCGTAGAGCACGCGGAGCACGAACGCCCGCAACAGCCGCACGTAGCCCTCGGGCGTGTACGGCGCGATGTAATCGCCGCCGGTGTGGGTGGCGAGCTTACGGTCTATCGACAGGTGCCAGATGCCGCGGACGCCGTCCTGTCGCGGCGGCGCGGCGGCGATCTTAGCGATCCGGATGGCGGAGCCCAGAGCTCCGGTGCCGCCGGTGCGTTCCAAAAAGAACACCTTGTCGCCGACCTCGAACTTCCACTGCGGCCGCTGCGGCTTCATCAGCCGCCCGATCGCGACGTCGATCTCCGTGCCGAGCCGCATTTTCAGCAGCTGCGACACGGAGACCCGGTCCTTAGACTCGGGGCGACGCTTTGACGCGGCCGAGTTGTCGCTTGCCCGCTCCCGGGACTTCCGTCGGGGAGAGGCGTTTCGCTTCGCCATAAAGCCCTTCGTAGCTGGCGGAAAAACAACGGTTCTTGGCCCAGTCCCGCAGCGTGTCGATCTTATCGCCGGCCAAGCGATGCACCGGTACGACCAGCTTGGCCGTCTCCTGCAGCGGCTTCTTCAGCAGCTTGGAGAGGCGGCAGCAGGAACGGATTTCGGCACCCGTCCAGTTGTCGTCTTCGGTGGGGCGGGGGTTGGTCTTCTCGTTGATATCGAACATCTTCAAGTAGATGTCCCAAATCTTGTCGCGCTCCTCCTCGGTCGGCAGGTCGATGTAGAACATGCCGTCGAAGCGTTCGGCCCGGATGAGCTCGGGGTTATTCTCCAGGATCACCGAGATGTCGTTGCAGGTGCCGATCGTGAACACGTCGCTGGTGTGTTCGCTGAGCCACTGCAGGATCGAGTTGAACATGCGGTGCATCACGCCGCCGTCGTTGGACCCGGTGCCGGCTAGACCGGCGAGGCCCTTCTCGATTTCGTCGATGAACAACAGACACGGCGCCATCGCGTCGATGGTCCGCAACGCCGCCCGCGTCTGGGCCTCGGACTGACCCACGCGGCTGCCCATCAGGGCGCCCATGTCGAGGCTGATCACCGGCCGGCCGATCTCGTTGCCGAGGGCCTTGGCGAACTGGCTCTTGCCGCAACCCGGCGCCGAGAGCAGCAGCGTGCCGCGGGGTCTCGCCAGCGGATGATCGTGCTTGCCGCTGAGCACCTGCTTGTGAAACGACTTCATGTGCTGCAGCCCGCCCAAGTCGGCGAACGACGCGTCGCTGCGATGCAGCGTCAGCAAGCCGTCGCGCATCAGGCCGCGACTCTTCTCCTCCCAAATCTCCTGCGGCTGGATCTTGCCGTGCCGGATGATCGACAGGCTGAACGCGTTCTCCGCCTCGACGCGCGACATGCCGGTCGCGGCTTCCAGCATCGCCTTCTCTTCGGCCGGGGTCGAAGGGTACTCTTCCGAGTCTTCGTCGGCGACGGCCTTGGCGATCTGCTTGAGCACCGTCTGGTCCGGCAGCTCGTGTTCGATGATGGTAAAGAGCTTCTCCAGCTCCGGCGGAATCTTCTGCAACGGCGAGAGCACGATCACGAACGCCCGCGTGCGGCGGCCGTTGAACGCTGCCCGGATGATCCGCTGCTTGAGCGCAGGATTGGTCGCCAACGGCTCGTGCACGTTGCGGAGGATCAGAATCGTCGACGGCGTGGTGACCGTGTTTTTGGCGGACATCCGCGTGGTGGAGATCGTCTCCAGCGTCTTGAACGACTCTTGGGGATACGGCTCCTGGATCGGCGTGAAAGCGACGCTGACGCCGGTGTTGAGCATGATCAACCCGTCGACCGGGTCCCAGTTGAGCAGGACCCATTGGTTCGTCTTGCACAACGCCGTCAGCTCGATCTGAACTTCTTCGTGTTCGTACGACTGGACCCACAACGCCGTGTTTCCCGCACGGATGTAGTCGTCGATTTTCTCCGTCAATTTCTGTTGCGGCATGACTCTCCCTCGTGTGATTTCAATGACCGGTCAGTTCAAACAAAAGCGGCCGGGCGGGTCGCTCCACCCGGCTGCCTCGTTGATCCTCCCCAAAGGATCGCTTACTTCAGGCCCGCGCGGGATTAACCGCCGGTGTGCGTGTCCAACGTCGCCTCGGCCATTTCGGCCTTCGGATCGACCTGCACGTCTTTCGCTCCCAGCGCCTCTAAGAACGGCTGCACCTTCGTGAGACAGGTTTCGCCGGTCATGCCGTTGACGTCGGCATGGACTTTCGAGGGGCCGCGGGGCTGCTTCTTCAAGGTGAACGTGATGCTCGCCATGACTAGACGAACACCTCCACCGCCGCTTCACCTTCGGTCGTGGTGAATTCGCGGAAGGACTGACCCTGTTGCTCCGCCATGTACTTGATCATTTCGATCGAGTACGCGTCGGCGAACTTGGGAAAGTCGTGGGCGTAATCGGAGTCGTAATGGGCGACTCCGGTCTTCAGCTCGATCACGGCGTTGGCCCGAGAGCCGTGCCGCGACGGAAACTGAACCTGCACGCCGGTGACCTTCGACCCACCACCGGCGTACGCGTCGGTGACGTGTTTCGGGGCGGCGACGCCGAGCTTAGCGCAAGTACGTCCCAGGACGTGCTCGTTCTTGATCTCGGTCGTTACGGACGCATGAACGCTCATGCAACATTCCTCCTAAACCAAACTCGGGAACCGGACACAGTCTAACAGCTGGCGGGCGAAACGACTACTCGTCGTCTTCTTCGTCGTCGTC